>Ga0208975_1000974_pt1 | contig 12906 bp, 17 predicted proteins | sample GreLakmeER78MSRF_FD_187700 | JGI IMG/M metagenome (GOLD analysis project Ga0208975, IMG submission 187700) | Freshwater lentic microbial communities from great Laurentian Lakes, MI, USA - Great Lakes metaG ER78MSRF (SPAdes) | ecosystem: Environmental > Aquatic > Freshwater > Lake | place: Great... | reverse complement strand
TAAAGCGGGGTTTGGTGGTCCTGTTTATCTTATGCCTCTCGGTGGCACTGAGCAGTTGTACTCTCTTAATAATAGAAGCGTGGCGGAACTCGCAATGCAAAAAGGATGGAGATACTCAGACAGACTTCAAATCCCATTGTTTAAAAACGCATGGGGAACATAATGAAAATAGTAAATCAAATTGAAGAATTAGGAAGAGAGATGAAATCATTTTATAATGATGGTTTCACTGCACAACACTACAAAAATCAATTATTGGAAATTCAAACAGCAGTTTCTAAAGCATTAGAAAACGCTCCAATTTTTTCTAATGAAAGAGATATAAATAATAATGTTACATAAAGGTAACGAATTTCAATCATCATATCCGCGTAAGGAAGGATTCAAAAATGTCATACAACAAAACAAAATGCGACCCTGAGTTAGGTCTATTAGTACATGAACACTTAGTTAAAGTGGGTGTTGAAACGCCAACAACTTATACAGGTCACATGGCCCGTACAGGTAAGATTGAATTGATTGAAAGTCATTTTAAAGGCATCATGGAAACACTTGGTTTAGACTTGAGTGATGATAGTCTAGTAGATACACCAAAGCGTGTTGCTAAGATGTATGTTAACGAAATATTCTGGGGTTTAGATTACGAAGCATTCCCAAAATGTACCACAGTCGATAATAAGATGAAGTATAATGAAATGGTGTGTGAGCGCAATATTAATGTTCAATCAAATTGCGAGCACCATTTCGTTGTTATCGACGGATTGGCTACTGTTGCTTATGTACCAAAAGATAAGGTTCTAGGACTGAGTAAAATTAATCGCATAGTAGAATATTTTAGTAAGCGACCGCAGATTCAGGAACGACTTACAGAACAAATTTTTCATACACTACAATTTATTCTTGATACAGAAGATGTAGCTGTTATGATTGACGCACAACACTACTGTGTTAAGAGTCGTGGTGTAGAAGATACTGGTAGTTCTACAGTAACTACTAGATTGGGTGGAGGATTTAAATCCGATCCTGCCGCAAGAAATGAATTCTTAAGTATTGCCCGAATGGGTAAAAAATGAAACCAACAATAGCATTATTTGTTTGTGATCCAAAGTGTTCTGTTCAATCAAGTAATGGTCTTGTTAAGTCTTTAGAAAAACATTACAATTTTAAATTGCTATCAAAAAATTATCTTGAGGATAATTTTTTTGATGATGTAGATATGATTGCTGTACCTGGAGGATTTGGCGATTCTAATTCCTACAATAAAATATTCAAACCGCATGAGGATAGAATAAAAGCATTTATTGAGGACGGTGGAAAATATCTTGGTATATGTATGGGCGCATATTGGGCAGGAAAGCATTATCTAAATATGTTAGATGAAGTTGATGCTGTACAATATTTAAAGCGGCCCGATTCTGAAACCAAACGACCACATGCTAAGAATATGCCTATAACTTGGAATGGTGAGGATATTAATATGTTCTGGTACGATGGTTGTGCTTTGGTTGGGAATAAAAGAAAATTTAAAACTATAGCTACATATTCTAACGGTGATCCTATGGCAATTATTCAGGGTAATGTTGGTCTGATAGGTTGCCATCCTGAGAGCCAAGATTTCTGGTACGATAGTTATAGTTGGATGAAGGGTAAGTGGCACGGTGGTGAGCACAATAAACTTTTATTAGATTTTGCAAATAAACTGATGGAAAAATAAAATGGCAATAAATGTAATGGTTGACTTAGAAACAATGTCAACAAGATCAAACGCAGCAATTTGTTCTATAGGTGCAGTTAAATGGAAGGGTACAGAAATAGTAGATACATTCTATTGCACGATAGATCTTAAAACCTGCAAAGAAGCAGGTATGCATATTTCTAAAGACACTATCAAATGGTGGTCTGAACAGAACAAAGAAGCTCTCAAAGAATTAACTAGGAATAATATTCCGTTGGTCGAAGCTTTAGATAAGTTTCGAGATTGGTTCGGTACCAAGACTTTACCTGTCTGGGGCAATGGTGCAGTATTTGATAACACGATCTTAGCCAATGCTTATTTTATTACAGATCAAGAACCTCCTTGGAAGTGCTGGGATGATCGTTGCTATAGAACTCTAAAAAGTATTTTTAATTGGATACCTGCAGATACAAGAGAGGGCGTTTACCATAACGCTTTAGATGATGCAATATTTCAAACTAAACACGCAATTAAAATATTAGGTGAATAACATGACAGATATTGAAAAACGAATGGCAGAATTAATTGAGCCAATTGATAGACAAATTTATATGTGCGATGACCGACGAGATTTGCTTATGTTTAATTGTGCTATGTTACAACGAGTAATTGAAGTATTTGATATGCTTGTTGGTGAGGAAGGTCGTAAATTTATGCTTAAGGATAAAGTGTGAATATCTATAAGAAACGTATTGCATTCTGTTTAAGTGATCAACACACTATTCCTCATGGTGGTCTAGGACAATTCGCAAAATCCTTTGTAGAAACCTTTACGCCATTAGGTTATAAGATAGATATCATTACCGATAAACCTACTTCTAATCTGGCATTCAAAGAATATTTAGAAGAGGCGGGTGCCAATTTCATATGGTCGCCTACTGCAAGATCTTACAGCACGCACACTAAAACATTCATGTTTGAAGATTCTTACAACTTTGAAAAGATGACTTCTTTCAGAGATGCTATGATGTATGCCTTAAATAAAAATCTTTATGATATTATTATATGTAATACATTAGAATCATTCCCAGGCATTTACGCTTTAAATTTACACAAAACAGTACAGGTCATTTATTATACTCATAATGAGAGCATGGTGTTCTTAGATGATAGAACATGGAAGAATGAATTTACAGAATCATTTAATGAACTGTTTAATGCTTTGATGCATGTCAAAGGTATTACTATTGGTACGCAGACTGAAAGAAATAAAATTGAATTGAGGAATCAAGGTTTTGATAACGCATATGACCTCCCTATTCCAATGCCTGAAAAAGAATTGCTTGAGAAACACGATAATCCTAGAGAAGGTGTTCTATGGATTGGTCGTTGGGAACCAAGAAAGAATCCAGAAGAATTTATTCGAGTAATTAAAGAAACAGGTTTGTCTGCAAAGGTTATTACCAACACCAACGGTGCTAGAAAATTTGAAGAAGCTCTAAAAGCAATAGGTGCTAAATATGAAATAAAGATTGGCATCTACGGAAAAGAAAAAGTAGATTTTATTACATCTGCAAGAGTTGCATATAATCCTGCAATTAGAGAAAGTTTTGGTTTAGCTTTTTATGAATGTATAGGTCAGTTACCAACTGTTGCAATAACAGGTATGTCTTGGTTAAATAATTTTAGTAAGAAAGACTATTTTTCAGATGAAAAGAAAAATATTCCAGCGTTGATACTAAAATTATATGAGGATTTTCCTGATGCTAATAGATGGTATTCTAAAAATACATTAGCATATGTTAATATGGAACATACTATGGGCATTCAAGCTTGGATTGACGTATTCAATTCTTTCAAACCTGTAGAATCAAATTCTGATAGAGCAGCAATTAACGATCACGACACCATTAATTATTCTGATTTTATTATTAAACTAAATAGGAAAGATTTAGCGGTTGATGATGTCCGTTCTGTATTGACAAACAAGACAAAATTTAATATAATTTACACAGATGAACACACCTATCTATCTAAGGATCCAAATTTTGTTCCTAAAGAAGATAAGATAACCACTTTAGAAAGTTTATTCGGATGAGCAGACAACTAGAATATGTAATATCAGGTCCAGCATATCTCAGGCTTGGTGCAGAACAATGTAATGATCCTGAGACATTGCAGATGATTATTGATATGATGAATAGAACTGTTCATAATAAAAACAATCATCAGTTCTCATTATTGTATAATGGTTTTACTGAAAAGAACTTTGGTAAAAAATTACAGAAGTTTAGACCAGCAATTAAAAACATTCATGCTGACTCTGGAGGGTTGCAGATTATTACTCGTGGTCTACAAAATACTCCAGAAACAAGAGCAAAGGTTTTTGAGAATCAAGCAACATACGCAGACATTGGAATGGCATTTGATGAGATTCCTGTTAAGTCTACTTCTGCATCTGGTGTATCTGCAAAGATTGATACCAAGCGTAGATATGTAGATACAGACAACTTTGAATCTTATGCTAGACAAACGGGTCGCAATGTTAAAGATCAGATTCTAAAATTTGATTCATTGAATAGTAATTGTAGACCATTTGCTATTCTACAAGGTTCTGGTGCAGACAGTTATGCACAATGGGCAGAATGTATGATGGATGAGGTTCCTCCCGAATTGCGCCATCGTATCGGTGGTGTTGCTATGGGATCAGCTGCACTAGGTATGGGACCACTTGAAGATGTTAAACGAGCATTCTATGTTACATCTGTTCCATTTGACAGACCATTCCATTTACACGTCTTGGGTGTCGGCGCACTAAAACGTATTTTGCCTTATTTGTTATTCAGTCAAACTGGTCTATACGAAGGCATAGATATTTCATATGACTCAACAACACATTCTATGTCATTGGATAATGGATTGTTTTACTTTTCACACTGTAAGAAAAACGGCGCAGGTGATTATGGTGGTTCTTCGATAAAAATGGGAAGACCATATTCTAATATCTATAGAACAGTTACAGAAGAGATTAATAGTGTTTGCGGCACAAATTATGATCCAGTAGAATATCATAAATTAATGAATATTGCTGTTGGTGAGTATATGGAAAAAGGTGGTAAGTTTATAGATGTAATGCAAGCTCGCTTAGCATTCATCTTAACAAATGTTCATAACTTCACAATGGATGTTTCTGAGCTAATGAATTCTAAAGAAAACTTCTTGAGATTCTGCAGAGATAAAAATTGTGAGAATGAATATTCTACATTATTTGATGTTAAGAACAACGATGATTTCCTGCATTGGGAAAAACACGTTGGTAGATTTATGGACTCGGAGCCAGTTAATTCTGTAGCTCCTTCTTCACTTGAGGAATTATTCGCATGAGTATGTTTACAAAAAATACAAGTTATATTTGGGTGACCTTTAGAAAAGAAGGCATTCATAAATATCCTGCAGCTGCAACTGATCCAAAGTTGGCAACAGGTGATTGGTTAGATGTTTCCTTTTTAGGAACACCTCATAGGCACATCTTTCATTTCAAAGTTGAAATGCAAGTATTCCATGATGATCGGGATGTTGAATTTATTCAAGCCAAACGCATTATGGAAAGATGGTATTCTGATGGCACACTACAATTAGATCATAAATCATGTGAGATGATGGCAAGGGAATTGTATGCCAAATGTCTTGAGCAATGGCCTTCAAGATGTTATACTATAGAAGTATCCGAGGACGGAGAAAATGGTTGTAGACTTGTTTTTGAGGAAAGATAATGGCTAAGTTATATTATATGGGTTTAGAGCCCTATGAAGGTAGATACACACTGCAGTTACAGCAATGGAATGAAACTGCTTTTAAGCGCAGAGGTATTGACTATGAAATTATTCATGGTGATACTTTAGATGATTCTAAAGCAATTGTAACAGGACAAGTTCTTGATGCACATGGTCGTAGTTTTTATTCTCTGACACAGATGGCAAATCTAGTTAAAAAGATGAAAGCTGGAGAAATTACTTCAGACGATGTAATCTTTTTCGAAGATATGTTTACTCCTGGTATGGAAGCCCTTCCATATATTATGGATCAGGTTGGATATGAATATAGACCACGAGTGTTTGTTCGTTGTTTGGCTCAATCTATTGATCCTGATGATTTTGTTCATGTGTGGGGCATGGAACGATGGATGGGACATTACGAAAAAATGACTATTGACTTTGCCACTGTATTAGCGACAAATGAAGAGATGGTCGCACACATGAAAATTGCAGGTTGGGAAGCACCAATCTACAACATCTCAGGGCTGGCATTTAATACAGAGGAAGTACAAAGTCGTGTAGCAAATATTAAACCCTTTGATGCTAGATCTAAACGAGTAGTGTTTGCTGCAAGATTTGATCAGGAAAAACAACCAGGCTTTTTTATGGACTTGGTTGAGCAATATAGTACATTGTATCCTGATGTAGAATTTGCTGTTCTTTCAGGTGGTCCTTTACGTAGCAATGCGGAACATTTCTTAGAACGAGCACGGTATTTAGAAACTACTCACAATTTTAGAATCTATGAAAATCTTAAAAAGAATGAGTACTATGAATTGCTTGCAGATTCTAGAGTATTATTTAATTGTGCTCTTCAAGATTGGGTTAGTAACACAGCATCAGAAGCAGATGCTTTAGGTACAAATTGTTTATATCCTGCATATCGTTCTTTCCCCGAGACATTTGCAAATGATGCAGAATGTTTATATGTTCCTTGGTCAATGGAAGATGCAATTCAAAAGCTAAATAAACTAATTGACAATCCTAGAAAGAACATCGGTAAATTATCAAACTGGACATCTGGCACTATTGATAGATGTTTGGATATTATGTTCCCATTACCTGAATTCGATACTTCAGGTGAATGGTATAGAAGCTTAACAAATTATAGATCTTATGTCTCAGAATCAAAATATTAAAACTGTTGTAGTAACTGGCGCCTCCGGTTATATAGGTGGCTCTACATGTATAGCTTTAAAGAGAAAAGGGTATCGAGTAGTAGGCGTAGATAGACGTGCCCTGCCCGAACATCTAGAATCATATGTGGATAAATTTGAAAATGTATGTTTTACTCATCCTTGGTCATTAGAAGAGGTGGAGAAAGCAGACGCAATTATTCATTGTGCTGGTACTAGTTTAGTTGGTCCTAGTGTAACTAACCCGCATGAATATTATGAGAATAATGTTTGTAGAACAGAAAAATTATTAAATCATATTAGACTTTGGAATCCCAATGCTAAATTTATTTTTAGTAGTAGTGCATCAGTTTATGGCGATCCTTTAGGTATGATTCTGTTTGAGGGCGCAGAAACTAAACCTATTGCACCGTATGGTCAGTCTAAACTAATGACAGAGATGATGCTTGAATGGTATGCTAAAGCATATAAACTTAAGTATGTAGCATTTAGATATTTTAATGCATGCGGCGCAGTTGAAGATGCAATACATGGACCTGCACCAGATGGCACTCATATCTTTGCTAAAGTATTTGAAGCTGCTATGACAGGACAACCATTTACATTATATGGTGCAACTTATCCTACACGGGATGGCACTTGCATACGAGATTATGTTCACGTCATGGATATTGTAGATGCACACATCTTAGGTATTGACAAAGACATCGAAGGGATATATAATATAGGAACATTAAAAGGTAGCACAAATCTCGAAGTATTCGATGCAGTTGAAACATTTTTAATTAGTGAAGAATATTTAAATGATGCTATGATATGTAATATAGACGAACCTAGACCAGGTGATGCTACAGCTGTTATTGCAAGCCCAGAAAAATTACAATCTGCTACAGGATGGAAAGCAAAACGAGATCTTAATACTATAATTAAAGATTTGTTTTACTGGTATGCATCTCATACTTTTAATAAACTAAAACAGCGGTCTATTTCCTGACATTCAACCCGCTTTATAAATTCTGCATGTCATCAAACTTACTTAAAAAGGCAAGAGATGGCAAAATACATTTCAACTAAAACCTATAGACAAATAGGACCCGTAGCATACAGACAATGGAGAGCAGACAGTCATTGCAATCTAATCCATGGATATGCGTTATCTTTTCACTTTGAATTCGAATGCGATACACTCGATGCTCGTAATTGGTGTATGGATTTTGGGGGTTTAAAAGATTTAAAAAGTAGTCTAGAAGATTGGTTCGATCACACTTTGCTTGTAGCACAAGACGATCCTAAGCGAGAAGATTTATTAAATTTAGGCAAGCTTGGTTTAGCAAAAATTACAGAAGTTGAAAAGACCGGATGTGAAGGTATTGCAGCTTTCTTATATGAATATGTGAATACAATTTATTTACCAATGTATGGTAAAACAGAAGCAGAACGAATCTGGTGCTGCAAAGTGGAAGTCAGAGAAACAGATTCAAATATGGCTATGCGAGTAGGGCATAGAGAAGATAAAGAATTTGATGAATAAATATATTGCCAATAAAGATGGCACAATAAAACTTCCTTTTGAGGAAGGATTACTTGAATGGTTACATACGCAGTATCCATATTCCAAATATCATGTAGTGGAGTTAAATAATGAAATGGCTTTTGAATTTTCTCGAGAAACATAATCGTAAAAGAATTATTTTAGATCGTGTTGCTCAAGAACCATATCTTGAGAGATACTATCTGTTTCTAAAAGAAAGAAACAAATTCCCATTTAATGTTTTTCTTCACAAATTCCTTAAATCAGATCCGGATGATGTTCACGATCATCCGTGGCCATATGCCACATTAATTCTTAAAGGTGGGTACTGGGAATGGGTTCCTCAATACGATTCTAATCGTAAACGTGTAGGCGAAATAGCTAAGTGGAGAGGTCCTGGACATTTTCGTATTTGTTCTGCTAATAGTTTTCATCGTATTGAGATAGACTCAACTGTTGATTGTTGGACATTGTTTATGCCTGGCCCTCAGAAAAGAGAATGGGGATTTATGGTTAAAGACAAATGGGTACATCACGAGGATTACCTGAAAGAAAAAGCTAAATGAAAATAGCATTAGTTACAGATACACACTTCGGTGCAAGATCAGATTCTCAGCAATTTGATGCATATTTCAAAAAGTTCTATGATGATATATTTTTTCCAGAATTAGAGAAAAGAAAAGTATCTCAAATTATTCATCTTGGCGATTGTTTTGATCGTAGAAAATATATTAATTTTAATTCATTGAGTAATTGTAAAAAATATTTTTTCGACAAAGTATATAATATGGGTATACACATGGACATGATTATCGGCAATCATGATACATTTTATAAGAACACAAATGATGTTAATTCTCCAGAACTTCTCCTAAAAGAATATCCAAATATAGGTACCTATAGCAGCCCAAAGATTGTACAATATGATAGATTAAATATCTTACTACAGCCTTGGATATGTGCTGATAATTATGATGAGTCTGTAAAACTAATTAATAGTAAGGTTGCTAAGGTATGCTTTGGACATTTAGAACTATCTGGGTTTGTAATGTTCAAAGGTCAATCGACTCAAATCGATCATGATGGAATGGATCCTGCAACATTTAAAGATTATGATCTTGTTTGCTCAGGACATTTTCATCATAAACATGGTCGAGGCAATGTACAGTATTTAGGTAATCCATATCAATTATTCTGGAATGATTTTGAGGATGATCGAGGATTCCATATTTTTGATACTAAAACATTAGCATTGGAGTTTATTAAAAATCCATATACCATATTTGATAAGATACTGTATGATGATAGTAAACAGGATTACCGAATAGCAGACGTTGAAAAATATTCAGGTAAGAATATAAAATTGGTTGTTATTAATAAAACAGACTTTATCTCATATGATCAATTCATTGATAGACTTTATAAACAAAATCCGTTAGAATTAAAAATTATTGAAGACTTTTCTGAGTTTGAAACTGAGGCATTAGATGAAAATCTAGACTTAGAAGATACAATGACAGTGCTATCTAATTATGTAGATAGCATAGAAACCGATGCCGATAAAGAAAGACTTAAAGGACTTTTAAGAACTCTTTATGTGGAAGCACAGCATTATGAGGAAGTATGATAAGATTCAAAAATGTTAGATGGAAAAATTTCTTATCAACCGGGGCACAATTTACAGAAGTCAAATTAGATAGATCAACTACTACTTTAGTTGTTGGTGAGAATGGTGCAGGAAAAAGTACCATACTAGATGCTATTTGCTTCTGTTTATTCAATAAACCTTTCAGGAGTATTAACAAGCCTCAGCTAATGAACAGTATCAATGGTAAGGCTCTTGAGGTTGAAATAGAATTTAGCATTGGTCAAAAAGATTATAAGGTTCGCCGAGGTATTAAACCAGGTATTTTTGAAATCTATGTACAGGATGTCTTGTTGAATCAAGATGCTGCATCTAAAGACTATCAAAAATATCTTGAAGATGCTGTACTAAAATTAAATTATAAGTCGTTTACTCAGATCGTAATTTTAGGTAGTGCATCTTTCACACCCTTTATGCAATTACCATTGGGGCATAGACGTGAGATTATTGAGGACATTTTAGATATCCAAATTTTTACAACTATGAATTCTGTTCTTAAAGATAAGAATACAGAAATGAAAGCTAAGTTGCTTGATCTTGATTCTAAAATTGAGCTTGGAAAAAACAAGGTTAAATTACAGCAACAGTATATTGAAACTTTGGAAAAAGATAAACAAAGGAAAGTTGAAGATGTACAAAAGCGAATACTTGAATCGACTGCAGAAATATCACAGCTTAATACCGGATGTGATGCGGAAAAAGAAAATGAAAGGCTTCTTAAATCCGAGATATCGGACTCAGCTGAGAAACGTAACAAACGTACGGAAATGGGATCTTTGCTTAGAAAACTTTCCGAACGAATTAAGGCTCAGGAAAACAGCATTCAATTTTACCACGAACATGATGTTTGTCCGACATGCAGCCAAAATCTTGACGACGATCTCAAGACTTCCGCAGTCACACAACATACACATAAACTCGAGGAAGTTGAAACCGCAATACAAACCCTTACCCAACAACTTAACGATGTTGATACACGACTTGATGAAATTGCTGATATCGAACAGAAAATCTCTGAACATCAGGGCAATATCATACAATTCAACACAAGAATTATCGCAACCCAATCCTACATTCAAAAGCTCCAAGAAGATCTTAAAACAAACACGTCGGTTGAAACTAACTTGGAAGGCGAAAAACATACTCTTAAAACGCTTGCAAAAGAGGTGGTCGCCCTCGCAGACGCTAAGACGAAGATCGGCGAGGAAAAACATTACCTCGATATTGCAAGCATACTACTCAAAGATACCGGCATCAAAACGAAGATCATTCGCCAGTATTTGCCGGTAATTAATAAGCTGGTAAACAAGTATTTACAGGCAATGGATTTCTTTTGTCACTTTGAACTCGATGAAACATTTAATGAATCAATTAAATCGAGACATAGAGATGAATTTTCTTATGCTTCATTTAGTGAAGGTGAGAAACAGCGTATAGATTTAGCGTTATTGTTTACGTGGAGAACCATTGCCAAGATGAAGAATTGTGCTAGCACAAATCTCTTGTTACTTGATGAGGTTTTTGATTCTTCGTTGGACGCTAACGGCACAGACTATGTGATGAACCTAATAAATACTTTAGGAGATGAGACTAATGTATTCGTCATTAGTCATAAGGGAGATCTTCTTTTTGATAAATTTAGAAGCGTTATAAAATTTGAGAAGCATCAGAACTTCTCCAGAATACAAGGAATATGATATGGCAAATGAATGGCAATTATACACACACCAAATTAACGCATACGCTTATTATAGTGGCTTATTTGATAGCGAAATGCTAGATGGAATAATTGAAACTGGCGAAAAAATAAAAGCAGAACCTGCAGCTGTAGGTGGAGATTTTACTGTTGCAGGTGGAACAAATGATTCTATTAGAAAAACTACTATACATTGGATTCCTACAGTTGAAGATAATGCATGGATATTCAGAAAATTGACAGATGTAATTTTACAAGCAAATCAACAATGGTTTGGGTTTGATTTAAATAACATAGAAAATTTACAATACTCAGTATACAATGAGGGTGATTTTTATGAAAAACACGTAGACCACCATTTTCAAGGTGCAGGCCAGTATCCTAGAAAATTAAGTTTTACGATGCAACTAACAGATCCTTCAGAGTATGAAGGTGGCGAGACAATGCTAATTACAGCGAAAGACCCCTTTCCTATATCTAAAGACCGGGGTACAATCACATTCTTTCCATCGTATACATTACACGAAGTTATGCCGATTACTAAAGGAACAAGAAAAGCTTTAGTTGGATGGATTCACGGACCACGTTGGAAATAAATGGCAACCAAAATACCCTTAGAATATCTTGACATGGCGGATGACTTCGGGTTTACCGCAGTCCACGAAAGCGATGTATTAGATCCCGTAATATCTGCCGTCTCTGCAAGCGCAGATATAGAGACCAAACAGAAATTGGCGTCTGTTGAAAAACTTATGCTACCCCTTTTGGTTAATTTGATGAAGAATCCAGATAAGGATTACATACACTGGCCAAACAGAGTGCCAATGATTGAGAAACAAATAGAGAAAATTCTCGCAATCACCCGTAGCTAATAGCTTTCTGGGGGCTTGACTTCTGATCTAAAAGGTGTTATAATAATGAAACACACAGGAGATGAATATGTTAGTTCAAGCCAAATCTTTATTAGCAAAACTTCTAGCGTCAGAGAATATTACGGTCGAACATCGTAAATCTCTGACTGCCTACTTTGATACTAAAAATCGTATCATGGTTCTTCCTGCGTGGAAGGAAATGACTCCTGATTTATATGACCTTCTGCTAGGTCATGAAACAGGTCATGCTTTGTTTACCCCACCAGATGGCTGGCACGATAAAGTAACAGACGAAACCAAAAAAGGATTCAAGACATATCTAAATGTCATTGAAGATGTTCGTATTGAAAAACGAATTCAAGAAAAATTCCCTGGACTAAAAACATCGTTCCGCAAAGGCTATGCTGACTTGATGGAAAAAGATTTCTTTGGTTTAGAAAAAATGGATATGGATATTCATGAACTACCGTTGATTGATAGAATCAATCTTCACTATAAGGTAGGCTCATATCTTAACATCCAATTCTCAGATGAAG
>Ga0208975_1000970_pt1 | contig 12939 bp, 17 predicted proteins | sample GreLakmeER78MSRF_FD_187700 | JGI IMG/M metagenome (GOLD analysis project Ga0208975, IMG submission 187700) | Freshwater lentic microbial communities from great Laurentian Lakes, MI, USA - Great Lakes metaG ER78MSRF (SPAdes) | ecosystem: Environmental > Aquatic > Freshwater > Lake | place: Great... | reverse complement strand
ATCAAAACTTCCGCCGATACCAAGGGCGCGAAGGACGCGAAGAATGCGATCGATGAGAACAAGAAGGCTTTACAGGAATGGCAGGCGGAACTTAACAAGTCGATCAAAGACAAGGGAGGCTCATCGGGATTTGCGGTAGATCCCACCGAGATGAATCAGGCGAAAGCAGCAGCCGACCAAATGGGCGATGCCGTCCAAAATTCAGCAGTGGCAGCAGCGAAATCAATCGAAGCGCTTGAGAATGAATTGAAACAGCTTGAGTCCCAGCTTAGGAAGATTCCGGTCGGATCCGCGGCGTTCATCGACATGGCAAAGAAGGTTGATATTGCGAAACAATCCCTCAACACCGCGAGGACTACGGCACTAGTCACTTACTCTAGGGAGCTTCAAAATGTCCAAAAAAACGGACAGCGAATGGGCAATGTCATACAGAATGCCGGCTATCAAGTTGCCGACGTTGCGGTGCAGCTCGAAATGGGAACCTCTGCCGCCCGGGCCTTCACTCAACAAGGCTCACAGCTTCTTGCCGTTCTCGGGCCATGGGGCGCAGTCGCAGGCGCGGCACTTGCAATCGGCGGCGCGGTATTTTCCGCCACACAAGAAACAAAAGATCAAAAAGAGGCCGTCGACAGTCTTGAGGAAACATACAGGAGGCTGATCCAAGCCGAAAAAGATGCAGCCACCGCTTTGAATATCGAATCTATACAAAAAGGAACAAAAGCGTATGAGGCGAGGAAAGATCAGATCCAAGGAATCCTTGGTTTTCTATCTCGTCAGATCGCATTCGAGAAACAGCTACTTGATATTGAGACAGGACGCCAAGACGCCGAGGCAGCATTTGCAATCAAGCAGATCGAAGGGTCTGACATGGACGAAGAATCTAAGCTACTAAACATTTCAAAAATCCGAAAAGATTCAGCGGAGAAAAAACGCCAAGCCGATCTTGCTGATATAGAAATGGAAAATAAAAAAGCCACCCTTGCTAGAATTGCTGCGGTCGCTGAGATGGAAAAAGCAGATCAGACCGTTGAGCGTCAAGGGGGCATAGCGAATGACGCCCAAAAAAGAAACGATCTTGCATCTGATAAGTTAAATCGACTCAAAGACAGAAGTGCTGTAATCGATGAAGAAATTGCAAATCAGGAAAAAAAGGTTGCACCTCAGAAAGTGGCAAAATATCTCGGTTTTCCGAATACGCATGCTGAGGAAAAAGCAACGCTGGAAGCACTTAAAAATGAAAAGAAATACATTCCAAAAGTAATCGCTGAAACTGAAGAAGATTTGAAGAACGCATCTTCAGAATCTGCCACTGATGCCTTAATTAAAGCGGAAGAGGATCTAGCGAAAGCTAGAGAGGCGGCGGCAAAAGCAGCGCAGGAAGAGGCGTATGCACTAGCTCTAGCTGAATCCAAAAAGAAAACCATCAATTCACAAAAAGACATCTCACTAGGCGGAGCTGATATTGATTTACGAGTCGGAACAAAAAAAGCTCAAGAGCAATCAGCTAAGGAAGCGCGTGAGAAGCAAATCCAACAAGCTGAAGCCGAGCTCAATAGACAGCAATCGCTCATCCCCGGCAGTCAGTTGCAGGCGTCTTCGCAGCTCAAGAATGCAGGATTGAGCGTGCAGAATCCGAACGCGCAGGCTTTGCGCGAAACATTGCTCGGCGCATCGGAAACCCTAAGCAAAGGCGCGGACGAAAAAGAGCTTCTGAAACTCGCTAATGATTTCAAGGCACTCACCGTCAATATGTCCGGCACGAATATCGAGTTTCTCAAGCAGATCATCGCCGCGCAAAACACCGCCGTGCAGGAAATCAACAACCTAAAGGGACAAGTCAAAAACTTACGTGATAACAAATAATGTCCGCCATTTGGAAAATCAAAGTCGGCAGCGATCCAATCGAGACGCTGGAATCTGCCGGAGTCGAAGTCGCGAGCGTGAATTTTCTTGAACAATCGACAAGCTCTTTACGCCTCAGAATCAGCAGGGATTTCGACGAGGCAGCCGATCGATTCACTTACGGGATGGCAATCATTTTATACAAAAGCAACACGATAGTATTCCAAGGCAAAGTGCGATCCAATCCACGCGATGCCGATCCTGAATCCGAAAGCCAGATGATTGAGGTTTTTGACGCATGGGACGAGGCGGAGCGCACGACTTATCAAGAATCATGGAGCCTTGGCGGTCCGTTCACTGTGATGATGCCGAAAGCCGTCCTAGGACTTGATGACACGGGTGCCTCAATCGACACGGGCGAGCAGATAAAAGCTGCCATCGACTACGCTGCGAGCGTGGGTATCGCTGTGCAATCCGGAACATTCCCTAGCGGGATCACTTTCTGGCCGTCTCAGATCGAAAACGTGACGATTTCCGAGGTGATTCGGACATCGATGCGCTATCATCCTGACTGGACGCTTGTAACGGATCACACGACCACGCCGCCGACAATCAGCGTAATCAGCCAAGCCACCGCCGATACCGTCAATTTCTCCGTTGCTGGCAGTGATGCAGTGCAAGGCTTCTCCGTGCGGTCAGTATCGGAGCGCGTCCCTGAATCCGTGCGGATCATTTACGAATCACTCGCAGATTTCAGCGGCGTGACCTCTACGAGCGTTTCAGTCGATAAATTTCCCTCAGCCGGTCCCGACGCAGGGGCGAACGTGCTCAACACGACAATCCAACTTTCAGGTCTCCGCACGACGAGCAAGACGCAACAGGTCGAAACGCGGACTCTGCCGACCGATCAAGAAACACTTCGCGCATGGCTAAAGCTGAAATTCCCGAAGCTGGCCGACGTTCCTGATGCTCGGTGGCAACTTACCGTGCCGCTGATTACCGTCGTCCCTGATGGCACTCAGCCGCCATCAATCAATGCGGCAACGCCGAGGCAAATCATCTCAGACCCGACCGACGTGCCTCGCGAGCTTGTGCGCGGATCGGTGCAAGATTGGATGCGCGTAAAGGTTGGAAAAGTGAACGTAGCTTTCGGGATTCGATTCCATCCAGGTTACGTTCCGACCGAAAAGGAAAAGAAGCTCATTCCGGACACCACACCGAATCTCGTCGTCACAGCTACCAACGCCACGACGAGAAACTATCGCGGCCTCGCGTCCTTTGTGCCCGGTGAAGATGCGCCGAGTGGACTTGCTGAGCAGTTTTACAACTCTCTCGCAACTACTCAATACGCCGGATCAGTGACGCTCGCGGAAGATGAAATCACGGAACTAGGATTACTCGGCAAGGCTCTGAATCTGACAGGCGGACGCAGCGAATGGACAAGCATGAACGCACTGATAACTTCCGTGAGCTATGATATTGAAAACGGCACGACAAATATCACCTTCGGACCGCCTCGATACCTCACGCCGGGTGACTGGATGGAACTGCAACGCGCACTTCGCAACCGCACACCAACTTGGCAATCAAACCGCAATTCAGACGAGCCAACGGATGACGGCAGCACGATTGTCGGCGATTATGACGTTCCATCGAATGAGTCACTCCAAACTTTCAACGCGCCATGCGCTTTCCGGCTAATCATAAACGGAAACTTGGCCACTGGCTTTTCGTGGGAGGTATCCAGTGTTGGAAGCTCGATCACAGATGGTGCTAATGGTCCGAGAATCAATCTCAGTAGCGCAGGATTTGACGACGCGAACGCGATCACCGCGACTAAGTGGATCGTCTTAGAGGCTACTGTGACAGCTGGCGTCATTTCAAGCTGGACATTCGCGGCCGTGGACGCAGCGGACACGAAAGAAGTGGAGTTCAACACTGCGACCCCGCCCGCCCAAAACAAGATCAGATTGCGAATCGGCAAGATTGAGTTTGACGGCGACGACGAGCCGGCAGTCATCCAATGCACTCAAGAATCGCAGATGATTACTTACGGATTTGTGAACGGCGCATATTGCAAAGTATTCGCCGCGCATCCATATAATGAAGCGACCTAATGGCTGACCGCGTTACATTCAGAGAGCGCACGGCAGGGGTTTGTGTTGCTAAGACATTCATGGATTGGGTCGCAACTCCCCCAGTAGACAAAACTGGGGTGTCGATCACAGACCCCCGCGTTAAGTTCGTCAAAGGGTGGGAAACAGGCGGAACTGACCCCGTAGATGGAAGCGTGGAGTGTGGTGACGGCACTGCGTATCCAATGCGCGTAACAATCGCCCAACTTGCCGAATTGATGAGCAGGGTTAGAGATGCTAAATGGGTAAGTGGTTCCGCTACGCAGACTGCTGACGATGGAATGGGGTCTGTATACGCTGCCGTAGTAACCCTCACATCAGTTACACCGCCGACTGAAAAAGTCGAATGGGAACTTACAAACGGTGATACTAACGCAGCTTACACACGCAGAGCTTGGGTTGCGGTAACCAATGATGAAACTCCTGATAAACCTATGGAAGATTATGGGGACACTTATTTCAGCGATCCCACATACCTAACGGTAGGAGGAATAAACGGAGGGACGACTTACCCACTTGCTTATCGAGAAGCGATAGCTGAACGGGCTTTGTGGGCTAACGGATTTCCGCTAGTCGATCCAAACCAGACTGGATACTATAATGCAGACGAAATACTGGACAATACTTATTTACTATATGGCGGTAACGACCAATTTAAAACAGGTTTTTCCTTCTTCGGACAAAGTTGGGTGGAGGACGGAACAGGGGTTGAACCAACTATATATGCCCCATTCTCTACGATTCAAGATGCATCAGCAATGTCCCCAGCCTTCCCTTATCGACTTGGGTCTGTCAGTATTGCTTTCTCAGGGTTGGCCGCATGGGTTGATGTGAATGAATCAGGAAACCCATACGACTCCTTGAATGAGATTTATGTTGGGGTTAGGTTCTTAACGATAAATTCATTTGATGGCGGCTTCCGCCTAGATATATCTCACTCGACAGACCTTAACTATCTAATCGGACCAAAGAGCGGTAAGCTCGCTGACTTAAAGTTAAAACTTTCGGGCGCGGGTAATTATGTCACTGCCGCAATCTATGGATCGGAAGAGTGCCTCTACGGAGCCTGCGTCCCAACGTCAACGGATTGGGAATTTGAGGCAACCGCGTGGTGGCCTTACAAGAAGCTCGATGGATCGCCAGCGTGGAACGCCTCGACAGGAGCGCCGATAGGAGATATTTCAAGCTGATTCACGAAGTTCAAGCGTTCCGTTCATTTTTTCCATAGATTTTCCGGTGTTTATCCTAAGTATTTAAAGAGCTCAAGGCGGTTTAAATGATTATCTTTGCCGAAAAGGTATAAAAATACTTTACAGACGCATTGTATGTGTTTTTATACGCCCAGCAATGAGCACAAAACAAGTTATCGTAAAACATAAAGGAGGACGACCTGTAACTGGCCGGACTAAAAGCAAGCCATCTATCACGATGGATAAAAAAATCGAGAAGATGGGCAAAAAAGCCGCTCGCCTAGAGGGAATGAGCTTTTCCGCGTGGGTCGAAAGAGCCTGCCGAGAAACTCTCGCAACCATCACAGGAAAAGCATCAGCATGAACCGCCGCCGAATTTACTCAATGGCCTGCCGTTTGTTTGCGCGAAATGCGCGACATAACCCGCAACGCGCTGCGAACTGGGAAGCGATGATTCACCGATACGAGGAAAAGAAGACAGCGTGAGCTACACCGAATTTCAAAAAAACATGAATACAACGAATACAGAAACACAATGGGAAATCGTTCCTTCCGAATTAGGATTAGACGCGACTTCAAAGAAAACACTTGAGCAATCATTTTCATCATTCTTTGCGGAAGCTGAGAAGTGGAAAATCAAAGCTCAAGACATTACCGACCCGAAAGAAGCGCGATCAGTCAGATTGCAGATAAAAAATCTAAGGGTTGCGGTTGAGAAAAAGCACAAAGAGATGAAAGCTGATAGCCTTCTTTTCGGGCGAGCAGTAGATGGCGCAAAAAACATCTTTCTAGCCATCTCTCAGCCGATTGAGCGATCATTAGATGAAATTGAAAAGCAGGAAGAGCGGAGAATCGCAGCGGAATTAGCCGAAAGGCAAGAAAGCCGTCGCGCTCAAATTATCGACTATATCGACCCGTTCATTCAAGTTCCCGATTTCTCAAATCTAACCGATGAACAATTCGCGCAAGTAGCGTCTGACTCAAGGGCTTTATACGAAATGAAGCAAGCCGCTATCCGTAAAGCTGAGGAAGAACGGATCGAACGCGAGAAAAAAGAAGTCGAAGAACGAGAGGCGCAACGCTTGGAAAATATCAAACTCAAAGCAGAAGCGGAAGCACGCGAAAAAGCCATGCAAGCCGAGCGTGAGAAGATGGAAGCTGAACGCGCAGAGATTGAACGCAAAGCCGCACTAGAGTGCGCCGAGGCTGAAAAGAAACTCAAAGCAGAAGCGGAAGCACTGGCGAAACTTGAAGCGGAGGTATCTAAAGTAAAAGCCGAAGCCGAGCGCATTCAGCGTGAAGCAGAAGAAAAAAGACTCGCTGAAATAGAAGCTCAGATAGCTAAGGAAAAAGCAGAGAAAGAAGAGTCCGCCAAGAAAGCAGCCGCACCCGACAAAGAGAAGATCATCGAATTTTCTAAGTTCATTGACGGAATCGAAACGCCGAAAGCGACGACCGAAAAGGGCAAGGCTATTTGCAAGGACATTGAATCGAAAACTAAGTCATTCGCTAAGTGGATTCTAACCCAAGCGGCAGAAATTTAACCGTAACGACCATGGATAAAACGAATACAGAAGGTCAAGAAGCGCTAGAACCCTGCGAGCAGCAAACGCTGGCGAAATATGCCGATCTGGCAGAGAAAGTGAGTGACGAGCATCTTGATGCTTGCATCGTAATTATGGAAGAGAGTCTACATACTGGCAATTGGGGCAAGAATCGCCTCGAGATCCTAATAGCCGAGCGTTCGCGCCGTTGGAGAATCCGCAAGGGCGAAGGGAGGGGAGCGAAATGATCCTTCTGTTCACTGTCCCTACTTTCTTGCTCTTCGTCCTATGCGTCGAAGGCGCGGCATATTACAACTGGCTCGACTCTATCAAGAGCGAGATCGACCGCACTCTTGGCCGCGCTGACTGGGTATTTCCGTCAGTCAGAAGCCGCCAAGCGTGGATGCGAACGAACCTGATCAAATCATACACAAACTAGAATCATGCCATTTTTAACAGATATTGAAGATACGCGCCGATATTCTGCGCCACGTGAACTCGACAACGGTTCGGACGAAGAATTGAGCGCATACGATCAGGGCTTTGAGGATCGCATTTGCTGCTATGAGCGCGATCACAATCCATATTCCCAAGACGCTGACCGCTTGCAGTGGTTGTGCGGATGGGATAGCGCAGATCAACAAGGGGAGGAATCACCATGAGATTCTACGCCATTCACACGCTGAGCGATAAGACGCTCGCGGCTATCATTCAGAGCCTTCGCGAGCTATCCGGCCAGAAAGGACTTCATCCATCCGATACGGAGCGTCTAAAGGCATACGTTCGCGAGCAAAACAAGCGTGAACGCGCCGCAAAGAAAGCAAGGAGGGCTTACGCATGAACCGATCCGAAAGACTACTCCGCGAGGCTCGCCGGCATTCGATGTTCTTACTTCTCAGCATCGTTCTAACCGTTTCTGCGATCATCGGTGCGGCTATCGGCTACCAAGATGAATCGCCTGGACTGCTGGCGGTTTCAGCACTCGCCGCCGTCTTGTTTATCCATCATTCGATCCGCCAATCGATGGCAAGCGCACGACACATGAGGCTTCACGACCTCGAAAACCAATTTTCACAGCCTCCTGGCAAAGGCGACCCGAACGCGGCTCGCGATGCAGAGCAAATTTAACGAATATAAAAATATGAGCAACTACGACATCACCACAGACACTTCAAGCATCGCGCAAATCGAACGCGCACAAATCGACATGCAGATCGCCACCGCGAGACGCTATCCCCGCAGCTTATCGAAGGTAAAAAGCAACATGCTTTCTTTCGCTACGCTTGACGAAGAAACCGCAGCCGGATGCTTTTACACGCTTCCCGGACGCAGAGGCGGAGACGGAAAACCACTGCAAGGTCCATCTGTCCGACTCGCAGAAATCGCGCTTTCTTGCTATCAGCATTTGCGCGCCGGAAGTCGCATCATTGAAGACGATGGGAAATTTATCACTGCTCAAGGTGTGGTTCACGATCTTGAAAACAACGTCGTGATTTCCATTGAAGTGAAACGCCGAGTGACAACCAAGCAGGGCGACCGATACGGCGACGACATGATCGCCACGACCGGAAACGCAGCTTGTTCGATCGCGCTGAGAAACGCGGCTTTCAGAGTCATTCCGATGGCACTTGTGAAGCCAGTTTATGAAGCCGCAAAAAGGCTCGCTATCGGTGACGGGAAAAGCCTTGTCCAACGCCGCGCATCAAGCGTCGAACACTTCGCAAAACTCGGAATCTCGAAAGAGCAAGTTTGCAAGGCTCTTGGAGTTCGCGCCACTGACGACATTCAGCTTGAGCACTTAGAAATCCTGATCGGATACGCGACTGCAATTAAAGACGGCGATACCTCAGTGGATGAAATCTTCAAAGCCGAGGAAGAGAAAAAAGAGCTACCGAAGGAAAACCCATTCAAGAGGAAACCAGACTCCGAGAAAGAAGCTGCGCCACAACCTACGCCGGAAGCCGAAGTTGTGACGAAAGACGACGACCAAGAGCAATCCGACATCGAAGCGCGGAACGAAGCTCGCTTTTCGCTCCTTGAAGCGATCAAGGAAACCGCCGTCACTCCCGACACATTCTTCGCCCGTTCGAAAAAAGCAGGATGGACAGAATCGAACGAAAGCGAACTGACCACCGAAGAGATGGTGCAACTAACTGAAAACGCACAAGCGATTGCTGACGGCGTGCAGAAAGGAGGTGCGAAGTGAGTGATCTAAAATCACTCTTCCCAGATTGCGAAATCTCCATGATGCCGCAACGATCCGCTGAATGGCACGAAATCCGCAAGGACAAGCTTACCGCCTCACAAGCTGGCGCATGGCTCGCTGAGCGTCCTTCTTGCCGATTGACCATCCCTGAGATTAAAGCCGTCCTAGACGCGAAAGAGATCATCTACAAATCCACGCTCAATAAGGATCAGCTTCTAGCTTTATCCGACAACTGGCCACTGGGAGTCACGCAAGGTTCACTCGACGCGCAACAAACCGCGATCTATAAGATTCTCGGCAATCTATCAGGCTGCAAGGTCCCGGATCAGTGGGAAGTTGACCCTGATGGACCGCCGCCGCGCAACCCTGCTTTGTGGGCTGTGTGGAACGGGCTGCGACTCGAAAAAGAAGCGGTTGCGGAATTCCAAGAATGGAGCGGAGAGAAGATCATCGAAGTGGGATTCGCTAAGTCTTTGACGGGATCGGCGGGATGCTCGCCGGATGGACTGATCGATGGCAAGCCAATCGGCTTTGAAGGAAAAGCACCGTTGCCCGCGACTCACGTTAAATATCTGTTGGAGGATAAACTGCCGGATATTTACCGCGATCAGGTTCATTTCTCGATGGCTGTCACAGGCGCGAAAGGATGGTGGTTTCAGAGCTACTGCCCGGGATTGCCTCCGTTCCCGATCTTCATCGAGCGCGACGAATACACCGAGCGCATGGCTGCCGGATTAGCGGAGTTTAACGATACGCTGATGGCCGCTGAGCATCAAATTGCAAGCCTTTGGGAAGCGACATTTAAAATGAAGGAGGAAGCATGAAGCCCGGCGAATCAAACAAGCTCTACTTGCTCAACACGCTGCAAACGCTTTTCGGAGAGGAAAACGTGGTTTGTGAATACCGATTCCATGAAGTGCGACGCTGGCGTTTCGATTACGCGATACCATCCGTCAAGTTGGCGTTTGAATATCACGGCCATTCGGGATTCATCGGCGGGAAAACGAGCGGTCACAGCACAATCAAAGGGCTGACGAATGACAGCGAGAAGATGAATCAGGCCGCCGCTTACGGTTGGCGAGTGCTGGCGTTCACCGCGCTACATTTCCGAGCGACTGAGCGCACGAAGCACAAGCTGCAACTCCCGAAAGACACGATCATGCAGGTGATCGCCGGGATGCAGTTAGATCGGGAGGCGGTGAAATGAAATCATTATTTGACATGGACGCCGTGAAACGCCTCTCGCCATACAAGGAGTGGGAGCGCAAGAACAGGATCAAGGTTCATTTTTCGCCGTACTCAGAGGAAACGCCGTGGATAGCAGCTAGGACGATACGAGACATAGCTGATTACGCGACGAGTCACGGAGACGACTTAATGGGAACGGGAGATACCAGAGACGTAGCAATCTCTGATTTGATTAGAAAAACAAACATTAAACCATTTGGATCATGAAAACCAACACAGAACTACAAAAAGAAAACGCCGACTTAAAACGAATGAACGAGCGCTTGAAGAATCGACTCACGAAGGCGCTTAAACAGGCTGCCAACAATCACAAGAAGCAGGGAGAATCGCATCACAGGGCTTTTGAGCAACTTTGCCCGATGCCGTCTTTTGACAAACTAACAGTAAAAATTCAATGAACTGGCTTAATTTAAATATACAAACTCTCGACTCTGAGAACTTTTTAGGGAGTGAACCGATAGATCGCGCGACATGGTTGTGCCTTCTACGTTATTGCATCGGACAAGAAAACGGCGGCGTGATAAACGACTGTTTGGGGTGGGGCGACCGTAAGTGGCAACAGCTTGTCAGAGTCACTAAAAAGGAGGCTTTGCGTGATTGCGATCTTTGGCAATGGGGAGAGAAAACCCTTATAGTGTGGGGTTATCCTAACGACAAAGAAGATGAAATCAAGCATCTCCGAAGCATCGGAAAGCAAACATCAGAAGCTAAAAAAGCGGCTGCAAAAGCTAACGGATCGAAGGGAGGGAGGCCAACGCATAACCCAACGCATAACCCAACGCATAACCCAACGGGAGAACCCAAAATAACCCAAACGAAACCCATAGAAAGGAAAGGAAAGGAAGTAGAAGAGAAAGGAATAGAAGAGAGAGAGTGCGCGAGCGAAAACCCGACGCCTCAAATCCCTGACTTTGGCGATCAAGCTCAGCAAGTCGTCAGTGCCTATCCGCGCCGTGAGAAGGTCGCCAGCGCACTTAAGATCGTTTTTGGCCATCTAACCGCAGGCGAGAACTTTGAAGCGATGCTGAGCGGCACGAAGGCAGCGGCAGCGGTCATCCGAACGCTCCCAAGCGGATCATCCAATCGATACGTCCCCGGGGCCGAAAACTTCTTCCTCTCGAAACGATGGGCGGACGATCCTGAAACCATCAAGCGGCAAGGCGATTCGAAAACGGGATCAACACCCACAAGCGAGGAAGACTTTATCAAACAAATGGGCGGAAGAGCCTCAAACCTAGATTAAAAAATGAAAACTCACACCGAAATACAACCGGTCACTTGCGACCGATGCACAAACCCAGCAAGGCAGTCTGATGTCGAATTGAAGAAATTCTATTCGCTGATGCGTCTAGAGGCTCTTTGTGAGTCTTGTGGGGCACATGAAGAGAAAGAGCAGGAAATGCGGCTCCAGGCGCAAAAGAAGCGCAAGGAAGAGGTAAGGCGTCAGGCAATGCTCGACATAATTCCGCCGAAGATCAGAAGAACAGAAATATCACGCGCCGATTTCAACCTTGGTTTATGGCTTAGAATTGAGGATTGGAAGCCATCAAGGGGGAAATGGCTAGGGATCGTCGGCATGGCCGGACAGTGCAAAACACGCTGCATCGGCTTACTGGCAGAGCGCTTAATCCTAGACGGCCATAGAGTCTTCTGGACTACGGCCGTAGAGCTACAAGAGCGCACCGACGACCAAAGAAGCGATGACCGGCGCATCAAAGCAGAGGCGACCGCATATTTCAAAGCGTGCAAACGCGCAGGAATCCTCATTCTTGACGACTTTGGAAAAAACACTTGGACGCCAACGGTGGAGCGAAACCTTTTCAGCCTGATCGATCACCGCACGACTCACGATCTGCCGGTGCTTTGGAGCGCGAATACGCACCCGATAGACATCGGCAAAAGCGGTGAAATGTCTAAAGACCGAGCAGCGCCTTTGATCGGCAGACTGCTAGAGGCATCAAGAATAGAAAAAGTATGAACGCCCCAGCACTGCAAAAAGAACTAGAGCTCGCGGCATGGGAAATGGCCGAGGCGGAAGGCCACGAAAGACAAGCGAAAGCGTTGAGAACGAAAGCCATCAAGCGAATCGCCGCCGCACATTGCGAAATCGAAATCGCAATCATCCAAGCAAAATCAAAAACCAAGAAAGAACAAACAGCGCATGAAAAATAATTTTATCGACGAAGAGAAAAAAGCAGTCGGAGCGGCTGCGATCACGGAACGGTTTTCACAGCTCAAATGCTCTGAAATCGTTCTATTCCTTATGAAAAAAAATGGTTACACATACGCGGAAATCGCAGCCGTCTTGACGGTCCACGCTGAAACAGTGAAGTCGTGGGTCTACGGGAAGCGCATCCCAAACGAAGCAACCCGCTTTCGAGTCATAGAGACGTTCGCCGATCCGAAAGTGCAACCGCCCGGCAAGGTATTGCAAGCCGTCAAGGACACGCATCACATGCACTGGGAGGCTGAGCGAGGATGGACGGTTAGATTCACGATCATGCTCAACAAGAAACTAGTGGGGAAGCGCCGGAAGATTCGTTTGAGGACTCACGATTTAAGCGAGGCCTTGAAGCGCAGGGATATTGCAATCTCTTGCTACGCGAACCTCGGCTTCGAAATCGCAAACCGAATCCAAAGGAGAGCGAAGAAATAATCACTTTCCCGAATAAATATTGTTGACGGAAATTAAAATCGGGTATTATATACGCACATCGCCAACGCGACAAACCAACCGACCAACAAAATGACAACACGCAGCACCTCAGAAATCA
>Ga0208975_1000969_pt1 | contig 12948 bp, 18 predicted proteins | sample GreLakmeER78MSRF_FD_187700 | JGI IMG/M metagenome (GOLD analysis project Ga0208975, IMG submission 187700) | Freshwater lentic microbial communities from great Laurentian Lakes, MI, USA - Great Lakes metaG ER78MSRF (SPAdes) | ecosystem: Environmental > Aquatic > Freshwater > Lake | place: Great... | reverse complement strand
ATAACGCTAAAAAACTTTTATAAGGAGAATCCTATTGTCAACGCTTTGGTAGACTGGAAGGCTTCACGAATGGCAGAAATTGGCGTAGATTTGTATAAGGTCAAAGACAAAAAGACTGCAAAGGAATACAGGAAGTGGAACGGAAAGCAGACCGATAACTACGAAATAAAGCAATTGGAGAAACTCAAAGCAATGGCTTATGAGGAAGTACCATTGGAAGAAATAGGATTTAACGACCTACAATACGGCAAAATAAAAAGACTTTTAAGACAGCCTAACAAACTACATACTTGGTCCAGGTTTGTATATCACTATTCGGCTTCAAGAGATATGTCAGGCTTTCAAGCCATTTGGGGTAATAGAATACCGAATGGAATAAATGCTACTAAGTTTGAGGAATTATATCCACTTCCGAGCCATTTAACGCAAATTGTATCGGGGGGTGCAATGAAACCGATTGACTTTTATCGGGTGCTTATTAACGACTGGAATGCAGAATACAAAGTTGAAGACGTTCTTTTGTTATCCTCTCATTCATTCGATTATGATGTTAACGGTTCACAACTATACGGAACATCAAAGATAATTGCAGCCTTAAAAGAAGTCGAAGCGTATAAATATGCACAGGAAAGGGAAGTATATTCTTACCAAACAGGAGATGCTCAGACAATTCTTTTTCCAAAAGATAGAGAAGTTGCCACAGCAATGGGAGAACAGCCAACATTAGTGCAGGAATGGAAAGATAAAATGTTTAAGATATTAGGACAAAAGAACCGTTCTAATATATCAGTAGCACCCTATGGACTTGATTCTATTAAGGTAGGAACGGCTTTAAAGGACACAAACACAACAGAAAGCAAACAATCTGCTATAAGTGCCATTTGTGGCGTATGGCATATTAACCCAATTATCTTAGGTCAAAATTTAAGTAATACCGATTCAAAGATAAAAGAAGTCACTAAAATGGCTTTAAGGGATGCAGTATTCCCAGAAGCAAGAGATTTAAACCATGGATTAAATGAATTTTGGATGCAGACATACGCAACAAAAGGCGGTGAAAACTTAGAACTAATCTTTGACTATGATGTATTTGAGGAGTTTAACCAAGACATTTTGGCAACTGCAAATGCATTATCTAAACTTGATGTTCTTTCAGACAATGAAAAGCGAGTTGATTGGTTGAATTATGATGCAATCGAAGGAGAAGAAAGGGCGGACAAACCTCAAAAGTATTGGGATATTGAACTTGAACCATTAAGTTATGAAGACAATAGCGACCCTTCAAGCGGAAGCGGACAGAATCAGTAATATTGCAGAAAAGCGAGCGTATGAGTTTGTATTTAAATACTTGGTAACAATATCAAAGCAAATATCATTAGTGGCAAGAACGCAAGGAATCGCAGCAGCAAATAGGAAAGTCAATGACATAAGCGGAGTTGATAAACTTTACTTTCAAATCTACAATAAATCTGGGTGGTATTATGCACAGTTACAACATACCCAGCTGCTAAAACAAAAGCGAATGAACATTGGTTTTTATTCTGCTATCTGGAAAACATTCATTACAGGCAAATTAAAAGACATTGAAATTGTTAAACGCATTAAAGACGTTACCGACAACATTAAAGAACAGTTTAGAGATTTGCTTTTGATTGCAAACGAAAACAATTATTCTACGCAACAAATTGCAAGGCTATTTCAAGAGAATATTTCAGTATCAAGAATGCGAGCAATGAGAATTGCAAGAACAGAAATGACCCATGCAAGTGCCTTAGGTGCGGAATTTGCAACTGATACCATACAAGGATTAGAACTTTATAGCCTTTGGATTCATTCAAAGGTAGGCAATTATAGAGAAAGCCACGCTGAGGTAAATGGCAAATATGTAAAGAAAGGTCAAGACTTTACCGTTAATGGTTTAAAAATGAAATATCCTGGTGACCCACGAGGGGGAGCAAGTGAAGTCATTAATTGTAGATGCAGGGTTTCTTATTTAACCGAGGATGCTTTAAAGTCTTTTGGTCTTTGGAAGGGTTAAATATTTTTATAATCATAAGAGTAAAAACAACTAATCCATAGAAACTTAAATTCAATTAATACATATTCTGTGCCTATCATAACATGGTCAAAAGAAGTCATAAATCCAAATCCTTGAAACTTTCTTAAAATTCCAAAATAGAATCTATGCTTTTTGTTTTTATAGAAATAATTCATTTCTCTAAGTTATTTGCTTTTTCTTTTGGGTTCATTAATCAATGTTGTTTCCTAATTCAAATAATATCAGTGGAGTAAAACAAAAATAAATACATTGGAACACTATAAGTCCAATCCTATTATTTTCACTCCACAAAAAGCAATTAAATTCTTTTAAAATAAAAGATATTGACAAATAAGTTATTAAATCAACTACAATTAAGAAAATAAACCAAACAAATGCAATTTTTAAATATCTTTTCATTTCTCTAAGTTATTTGAATTTAATCCTCAAAAAAAGAAATACTTTCTGGACTACCAGTTAATTTCTTATATACAACTTGTGCTTTTGCTCCACTTATTGCTGTTTTGTAAGCCGACAATGCAATTTGTGCAACTTTTAAATCTTTAGTTTTATTATATTGGTTGGTCAATGTATCTCCAATTTCTTGAGATACTAAAATTACGTCAGTAACTCCTGTAGTTTTAACTTGTTTCTTCATTTTTTGTTTGTTTTATAATTCTATTTAAAAATATTTTTTTTCTTGCCAAAGAAATTAGCATAGGGGATAAGTCGTCATTATTTAGTCTATAACATTTTGCTAAATATCTAATTGGAAGGATTTCTTTCATTTTTATTAAATATTGCTTTCTGTAATTTTTATAATAAGATTGCCCTTTGTCAGATTTAACATATTTTTCACTATTAAACATATATTGTTTAAATTTTTGAGGGTCGCTTTTTATTAACTCCCATTGTTTTTTAGCCCTGCAACTCTCACATTTATTCCTATATGTTCTATTCTCGCCTTCTTTCTTTGGGCTTTGTAAGTGGAATTTTTCTATTGCTTTTTTTTCTCCACAATTGGCACATATTTTATGCGTTATTTGTTTTTTTTTATTATAAAATGGAGTAGGGTAAAATAAATAGTTAGAATCTTTATTTGTTCTAATTCTATATTCTAAGTTAGCCAACGAAACATTGCTATAATTCCCATCCTTTGGTACTAAATCATAAAAATGGAAATTGTCGGGCTTTTTTATTTTAAAGCAATTTTTCATTAATGTTGTTACAAAATATGCTTTTGGCTTGTTTTTATTACCCGATAAAATCAAATTAACAACTAAAGACTTACATCCCTCTTTGTTATTAAAAAATCCGATAAGCTGTCTTTTGTAAAAAACCTTTTTGCCATTATTCATATATCTATAATTAGAGAAAACATTTCCTTCCTCATTTATAGAATATTTTTTATTAGATTTAGGTATAAAGACTTCTTTCATTAGTATTTATTTTTCAAGATTATTTGCCCTCATCACTTGACCGAGTGTAATTTGTTCTGCAGGTTTCTTTCCATAATAGCAACGGGTATTTGTAGCCATTCTTAAAGCCACATTTCGACCTACTTTTAAAATGCTTGCAATTTGTTTGTAGGTTACAACTTCATTATCTTGGACTATTGGCATCAATTTAAATACGGTTTAAATATACCCAAATGTAATACTTATAATCTAATCTACAAAGAAAGTTTTGCAAAAAATAATAGTTTTGATACAAAAGTTCCACGAAATGATGTATTTAACTAAAAATATTGCTCAAACTATAAAGGATGTTGACGTTAAACAAGGCATCGTAACGGGATATTTTTCTAAGTTCGGTAACATAGATTCTGATGGTGATATAATCCAAAAAGGGGCATACACTAAGACCATTTCAGAATCATTCAAAAGAATCAAACACTTATTAGACCACGATAGAACTAAGGCGGTTGGAGTTATCCAAGTGCTTAAAGAAGATGATTACGGTCTTTACTACGAATCAAAAGCAGGCAGGCACACATTAGGGCAGGATTTCTTACTAATGGCTGAAGATGGAATTATCTCCGAGCATTCAGTCGGCATCTACCCTATTAAGCAAATGAAAGGCGAAGGCGGTGCTAACATAATTACGGAAGTAAGAATGTTGGAAGGTTCAAGTTTGCAAACATGGGGAGCAAACGAGCATACGCCTATGACAGGCATCAAGTCGGAAAAGGATGTAATGATTCTTTTAGACCAATTACACAAAGCCTTATATCAAGGCAATTATTCAGATGAAACATTCAAGGAGATTGAGAAAAAATACAAATCCCTACAATTCACATTAGCCGATTCAAGGACAATCACTAATGCCGACACAAAGGATAGTTTATCCCAATTCCTATTTAATACAATTTAAAAACATTTAAAAAATACTACAATGAGCGAGGTAAATGCAGACGCATTAAAAATAGTAGAAAAGCAAATCGATGATAAGTTGTTTGCTTTCGAAGGTAAAATTAAAGGAAACTTTGATACCACAGATATTAAGAACGAATTAAACGCTTTGACTGTAAAGTTTGCAGAAGTAACAATGCAAAAAGATGCAGTAGAGAAGTTATCTACTCAATTAGATGCAATTCAGACAGCACAGAAAGACCAAGGCAATAGCAGAATAAAGACTTTCAATCAAATTGCAAGTGACATATTCAAGACAAGACAAGCGGAATTAGAACTATTAAAATCTAATAGCGGTAAATTCAGATTTGATGTTGATAACGGTCAAGAATCGTTAATTAGAAAAGACGTTGGAACAGTTACATTAGGTAACGTAACAGGGGCGTTGCCTACCACCATAGGAAGAACTGTTTCTCCATTGTCAAGAAAAGTTCATGTTAGAAGTTTACTTTCTAATTCACCAATTACAGGAGCAACGTATTCATTCCCTGTAATTACAGACGGTGAAGGTTCTGTAGGAATTCAAACCGAAGGTTCAGCCAAAGCACAGACCGATACAGACATCGAATTTGAGTTGAGAAGCCCTATCGTATTTGCTCACTTCCAAAGATACTCAAATCAAATATTAGGAGATATTCCTTTTCTGATGAATTATATCTCGGGTAGAATGATTGAGCAACTTTTGAACAAAGAAGATGATGAAATATTGAACGGTGCGGTAGGTGCTAACAGATTAGATGGAATTCTTCCTGCTGCGACTGCTTATGTTCCTACAGGTTCTGCTAATGTATCAACTGCAAATCGTTATTCTTATTTATTTGATTCTATTTCAAAATTGGCTCAAATTAATGTGGATGCAAGCGGAATATTAGTTAATCCATACGCATACTATGAGATGCTTCAAATTAGGTCCACAGGTCTTGAATATACTGCACCAATAGCAGGATTGACGTTCAATAATGGCGGACTTCAATTTGCAGGTGTTCCTGTAATTCAATCAACTGCAATGGCTGCAAATGCTTTCTGCGTAGGAGATTGGAAAGAAGCCGACTTTTTAACAAAAGAAGGTATTAGCGTTCAAATGTCAACAGAAGACGGTGATAACTTCACTAAGAACTTAGTAACCATCAGGGTTGAGGAGAGAATCGGATTGGCTATCTACAGACCAACGGCATTCATTTACGGTACATTTACTAGAATATCATCATAATTTTGGAAGGGGCTAATAACTCCTTCCCTTTTTCCTATTTCGATAAAATAGTTGTTTTAAACTTAAAAAGCCGACCAGACAGGAAAGCAGAAATTGAGAAACAATTATCAAGCAGAAAAATAAATAGGGTATCGTTCTTTGAAGGTTTTACAGGGGGTGCAAGCGGATTTAATAAGTCTATGTTTGAAATTCTTAATCAGAATCAAGACGTAAATAGATTGTTAGTTCTTGAGGATGACGCATATTTCACTAAGGAAGGTCTGTTAGGCGAATCAATAAGACAAATGCCACATGATTGGGATTTGTTAAGCATGGGTTCAAACCTAATTACCAAACACAAAAGGGTAAAAAGAAACTTAGTAAGGTTGGAAGATGCTTGGATGACGCATTCAGTTGCTTATTCTAATAAATTAATTAAATGGATTGTAGCAAACTACAGACAAGATTTAATTTATGATGAATGGTTAAGAATTAATGTTTACAAGCAATTTGAATGCTTTATGACTTATCCGATTGTTGCATGGCAGAATCCTAGTTATTCTGATATATGGTCAAAAGAAGCGGATTACTTAGCAATATTGAACAAAACATATAAATATATTAAATGAATATTCTTTTTCACTTGCACGCTTATCCACATGAAGTATTTGCAGGGGCTGAAATGATGGCTCACAGAATTGCAAAGTTCTTAGCTACAAAAGGACATCAAATAAAAGTGATAAGCGGAACGGCAACAAAAGAACATTTAGTATTTGATACGATTGATGTTTATAAATTCGAGATTGACAATGATTCGGACTTTTGGCGGTGGTCGGACTTGGTTATTACTCATTTAGGTGCAACACATTATTGTTACAACAAGCAAAGGCAATTTAGGAAAAAGTTAATACACTTAATTCATAATTCCTTTGAGGTTCATTTGACAAGGATTAAGCCAAAAAACAATTACATGGTTTATAATTCGGAGTTTGCAAAAAGGGTATTAAACTATCCAACAGATTCAACGATTTGTATTCCTCCAGTAGATTATAGAGAATATGAAAGGGTAAATAACGATAAGGCAACTTTCTTTACTTTGGTTAATTTAAACGAAAACAAAGGAGGGCAATTATTAATAGACGTGGCTAAAAAAATGCCACATATAAAATTCTTAGGCATTGAGGGTGGTTATTACGAGCAGATAAAAGAGGAAGTTAAGAACCTGGTTTATTGGAAGCCACAAACCGACATGAAAAGAGTTTATTCGGTTTCAAAATGTATAATGATTTTAAGTGAATACGAAAGTTGGGGACAAGTGGCAGTAGAATCTTTAGCAAGCGGAGTTCCAACGATAGTAACAAAAGCGGTAGGAGTAGGTGAGGCGGTTAGTTATGCAGGAACATACACAGAACGAACAGTAGATGGTATTTGTGAAGCAATTAATATGATAAATATTGAAAGCTATTACAAAACAAAGAAAGAGGAATCATTGAAAAGGGCAAAAGAATTAGACCCAATTCCATATTTAGAGCGATTGAATAGTTTTTTATTAAATATACAAAAAAGAAATTACCAAAACTAAGTAGAGAGAGTTTCGGTAGCCTTCGGGGGAACTCGGGGGCAAAACATTAAAAAGATGTCAGAAATAGCTGAAAAAATTACTAATGGGCTTTTTATTACTACTTCAAATGAAGTGGCAACAACGGAGCCTATTACGATTGCAGAGGTTAAAGATTACATGGGCATCACCTTTACTGCTCACGATACGAAGTTAACAAGGTTGATAACGGCTTGTCGTGAGCAATTAGAGAAATTAAAGTTAGTAACATTGATAACAAGCAGGAATGTTGCAGTTACTTACAATGAGTTATACGATTGGGAAGATTTGCCATATTCAAAGGTCGGAACAATTACGGCAACAGATTTAAACAATGTTACGGTAACTATTGAAAAAGCTGATTTAGGCGGATTTGTAAGAATCAAAGGAGATTACGAAAATGGTTTAAAATTGACCTATGCGAGCCTGCCAATTACAATAAGCCAAACTATCAAGGAAGGATTAATAAGAGCGGTAAAAGAATGCTTTGAACAAGGAACAACACCAATTAAAGCGGTATTAAATGAGTTTAAATACATTAGTTTTAAATAAGGAGTTAAAAGGCAATCGAAGGACAAAAGAATTAAAGATTAATTTAAAAACGAAATGGCAGGAAAAGTATTTACCGAACCAATTAGGGTTTTATCCTATGCAGTCACAAGGGCAGCAGGAGGAGGACAGACAAAAGGTAGTGCAACGGTTAAATATGATACGATAGCCACAATCATAGCGAGAAAAGAAAATAGATATAGTTCTGATTCTTCATCACGATTGAGCAATGTTTATGATTTAGAAATGTATAGAGACCCGAGCGTATTAATTGATTCAAATGACCAATTGGAATGGAGGTCATCAACTTTAAAGATTTTAGATATTTTAGAAACAGACGATTATAGAAAATATAAAATAACGGCACAGATACAATGAAAGTAATAGCACTAACAAATGTAAGTTATGAGAGTAAAAGATATTCGGAAGGTGAAACTTTTGAGCATAAAAGCCCAGAATTAGCGGTAGAACATGGACTAATTAAAATTGTTGAAGGTGGCAAAGAAAGTAAGAGTAAAGGGGTTAAAGGAAGCGATTCACCAACTGAAACAGAAGCAGAAAACGATTGATAAAGATTTATTAAATGTATTGCAAGATTATACATTAAGAATCGAATATCAAGCCAAAAGATTAGCACCTACAGACATGGGGCATTTAGGGCAGTCAATTTCTAGCAATGTTATTAAAAGAAAGTCCACAATTTCGGCAAATGCAGATTACGCTCCATTCGTGGAATTTGGAACAAGGACAAAAGTAAAAGTTCCTGCAGGGTTTGAAAGCATGGCAATGAAATTTAAAGGCAAAAAAGGAAAGGGAAGTTTTGAAGATTTTAAAAAGGATTTATTCGATTGGTGCAGGAGAAAAGGAATTGAAAAAAAGTATTGGGGTGCGGTGTTGATGAAGGTTTTAAAAGTCGGAACAGAACCACAGCCTTTTTTAATTCCAAGTTATTTAGAACAGAAAGTAAAGTACGAAGGAGCGGTAAAAAAATATAAGAATGAAATTCGCTGGTAAGGAGTTGAGAAGTGCTTACGATACATTGTTACATGAATTCATTACGGTGAACGGTGCAACGATTAAATGTTACGATAGCAAAGCACTTTCAACAGCGGTTAAACCTTACATTATTTTTGGAACGTACAATCAAAACGGCAATGTAGGAAGCAAAGATTCATTTGGGTATAATGCGACAATAAACATTGAAATAGTTGATGGCTTTGTAAGTATTGACAATTACGATAGGTCAAACGTCGATTACATCGCAAATAGAATTTTAGAAATAGTTAGACCAAGTACAACAAGTATTGCATTGAGCCTTGCAAATTTTAATGTAATAAGTCTTAATCTAAGTGCGAGTTTTGACACTTTTTTAGAAACGGAACAAGAGAATTTATTTAGGAATATATTAGTATTAGAACATTTAATAACAGAATAAAATGGCAAAGTTTAACGGTACGCAATTCAAATTATTTATTGACGCTGCAACAGATGTTGAATTTGATGAGCAGTCAGAACTAACTATTGACATTGCAGCAGCAACAATTGAATATACATCAAAGGATTCAGGCGGTTGGGCTGAAAATGATTATGGTTTAAGGTCGTGGAGTGGTTCAGCTTCATTAATTATTGACTTTCAAGAAGCATCAAAAAAGCAATGGAAAGATATTTTTGCAGCGATAAACTCAAGAGCGACATTAAACATTATTTGCAAGAAAACAACTGAAGCTACTTTGGATGTGGCATTAAGCGGAACTATAAAGGTTGATTCTTTGGGACTTGCTGCACCAATGGAAGATAAAGTAACTCTTTCATTCTCATTCACAGGCACAGGAGCATTAGTTCAAATAATTGCAGCTTAATTTATGAAGATATTCAAAATTAGTGCAACGATTGATGATGAGGAATTTGCAGTAAATTCTTTGTTTGGAATGGAAGCGTTTGTAAGTACTGCTGAATTGAGGGGTGAATCTTTGGGTGATATGTTTGCTAATATAGGCAAAGCAATGGATTCTAAAAATGAGGATTCAAAAGGCATGGATATTTTAAAGTTTGCAAAGCAAATTACTTATCAAGGGTATTTATCCTATTGCTCAATCAAAGATTTAGAGCCTACCTATTCAGAAAAGAAAGTTGCCATCATTTTTGACAATGCAGGAGATTTGCAAGATACAATATTTGATTGGGGAACTTGCTTTATGTCAACTTTGCCAACACAAAAAGCAGAAAAGCCACAAGCAAAAAAAAAGGATTAGCAGAAAAGCCAATATCTAATGAGGAAGTTCGAGGTCGGGCATTTGGTGAATTACGTTTATCGATGCGAGATTTCGAACTTTTGACTTATAAGGAGTTTGAGTACTATTGGAACGGATACTTACGAAGGGAAAAAGACAAATGGAGACACACAAGGGAGATTTTGGCTTTTATACACAATAGTGGAATGAACACAAAGAAAACACTTACAGGCGTTCAATTATTCCCTTTTGAAGAAGAAAAAAGGCAATTAGATGACCAAAGTTTTGAGGAATTATTAAGATTGACAAAAGCAAAGTAATGGCAAATGCACCACAATTAACAGTAGGGTTAGGCTTTGATTTAGATGAAGCGAGTGCCAAAAAGGTAGTAAAAGGCATGGAACGACTTGGAGAATATCTTGAAAAGTCGGCTCAAGATGCAAGCAGTAAGGTTGCTCAAACTTGGAGAACTAAACTAAATTCTTTAGGGAATGATTTAGAAAAGGTTGGAATGAGGTTAAGTGCAAGCTTGTCTTTGCCTTTTGCATTAATTGGAACTAAGATAGTAGAAGCAACAAGGGATTATGACAGATTAAAGCAATCATTAACGGCAATAGAAGGCACATCCGAAAAGATGGGTAAAAGGCTTGAAATATTAACAGAAATAGCCAAAGCCCCAGGTATTGGTTTTGAACAAGCCATTCAAGGGGATGTTAGATTGAGGGCAGTTGGAATAAGTGCGGAAACTTCCGCAAAGGCATTAACACAATTTGCAAACGCAATTGCATTTACAGGAGGTACTGCAAGCCAACTTGATTTAGTTACATACCAACTAAGCCAAATGTCGGCTAAGGGCAAAGTTTTAGGTAATGATTTAAGACCTATAATTGAGCAAGCCCCAGCGGTAGCAGGGGCATTAAAGGCAATGTTTGGAAGTGTTTCATCTGATGACATCCAAACAAAACTAGAACAAATGGGCAAAGGCTCTAAAGAATTTATTGAAGATTTAATTAAGAAATTAGAAGAATTACCAAGGGTTAAAGGAGGATTTAATAATGCAATAGAAAACATGGGTATTGCAGTGAAAGGATTCTTCGCAAAAATTGGAGAGTCGTTATTTAGTGCAATTGATTTAGAAAAAGCATTTCAAGGAATTGAATCTACATTAAACACTTTAGCGGTAGCAATAAATAATCTATCTCCAGAAGCTAAAAAATTCATGTTAGTTATTGCATCAATGGCAATTATTGCACCTCCCGTTTTGCTTGCTTTGGGTTCAATTTCTGTTGCAGTTGCTGCTATTTCTGCTCCAGTAGTTGCAGTAGTTGCAGTTGTCGCTGCTTCAATGTATTTAATTGTAGAATATTGGGAAGGTTTGGCTAAAACATTATCTAACAGTTCTTTTTTTAGTGGATTTGCTTCATTGTTTGGGGGAATGTTTGAGATTATTTCAAATTTAATGGGCGTCTTTGCAAACTTATTTACAGGCAATTGGGCATCATTGGGAGAAAATATCAAAAACATTTTTAAGGGGTTAAACAATGCGGTTATAGGTGTTTTTCAAATAATTATCGGAACTGTTGGCAAAGGAATGGCTCAACTATTTGAAATGGTTGGGATGGATTCAGTTGCAAAAGGCATTTCTGGAGGAACGAGTGCGTTTTTAGAATTTGCTGAAAAATCTAAATTTTCTTTAAATACAGTTAAAGGTGCAGTAGAAGGTGTTAGCAAAGCAATGGGTGATTTATTTAAATCAACATTGCCTCCAAAAACTACTTTGTCTGAAGAAGAATTAAAAAAGCAAGCCAAAGAATTAGAAAAATTAACGGCATGGCTTAAAAAAAGTGCGGAAGAAAGCGAGAAATTCGAAAAAAGCATTACAAAAATAAATAAAGAACTAGAAGAATTAAGGAAAAAGGAATGGAAAGAAAGCCCAATGGGACAAGCTGTTATTTTAGACCATGGTTCTAAATTTCAATCTGATTTAAAAAGAAAAGCACAAAAAGATTTAACAGCTAAAAATTTAAAGCTATTACAAAAAATAGATTTTGGTTTTGAATGGACTGATACATCCTTGGAAGATGCCGAAAAATCATTAAAAAATAGATTAGAAGTTTTAAAAGATAGAATAAAGGGTAGTGTCATAAATGTAAAAGAGGTCACAAAAGAAGAATTTACATTAATGGGTACTATGCTAAGGGAAACAATGATGATTGTTGGCAATTCTGTAGGAGATGCTTTTTCTGGAATGTTTGAAGCATTGTTTACCAAAAGCAAAGACGTAAAATTTGATTTTAAAGACGTATTAGCTAATTTCTTAAAAGCAATGGGTCAAATGGTTTCTTCAATGGGTGCAGCCATTTTAGCGGCAGGATTAGGGTTAAGCGGTTCAGTATTTGGAATGGGTGAAGGTGCTAAATCTATTGCAGCAGGAGTTGGATTAATGGCATTAGGTGGAGCAATGATGGGCGGTGGTTCGGCAATTATGAATAATAAGTCACCATCGCAAAGCCCACAATACAACGGAGCATTTACAGCACCAGTACAAGGAATGAGCAACCAAAACAACAAAGTAGAATTTGTAATTCAAGGCACAACTTTAAAAGGGGTATTAAACAACGTTAATAATTCATTTGGTTAATGGCAAAAGCATTAAAATATTGGTACGAGTGGAAAGATTATGAAGGAACTCTTTTTAAAGAAGAAATTTGGGTAGAGGGGTTTGTGGGTACTGTTGAAGAATTAAAAGCAGGGTCAGAACCTTTAATTAAAAGTTATAACAAAGACGTTGGGGAAAAATACTTAGGAGGTATCGTTCCATTTGTAGCTAATCTTTCTGCAAAAAGTAGTTCGGCATTCAAAGCAACGGCATTTAGTGGAGAGAATTATGGAGATGCTATTTTAAAACACAAGCAGGGTTCAACTGTTCTATT
>Ga0208975_1000968_pt1 | contig 12955 bp, 23 predicted proteins | sample GreLakmeER78MSRF_FD_187700 | JGI IMG/M metagenome (GOLD analysis project Ga0208975, IMG submission 187700) | Freshwater lentic microbial communities from great Laurentian Lakes, MI, USA - Great Lakes metaG ER78MSRF (SPAdes) | ecosystem: Environmental > Aquatic > Freshwater > Lake | place: Great... | reverse complement strand
GTGTTCTCTTGCTCACAAAAAAACGCCCACCCTTCGATAAATTACATCTACGACAACTTGCAACTAAATTATCATCACTATCTAATCCGCCTAAGCGTCTAGGTATTACATGATCTACTGTATTAGCTTCTTGCCCACAATACTGGCAGATAAACTGATCGCGTCTAAGTATTCTCTCTCTTATATTACGCCATTGTCTAGTGCTACCACTATCCCTTAATGCTGATCTACTCACTAATACCAGCCTTTAGCCTTATGGTGTGCGAGCGCTTTGCAAGCACATCCATCATACCTTCTATCCAAGTATTTCAATCCTAAATCAATCTGTTTAATAGGATCTTTCTCTTTAGATTTAAGTATTTGAAACAATCCATACGCACTTGACTTAGGGTTCTTGGCTTTGTAGTTCCAACGCGATTCTTTCCACACGATCTCATCAAGACAATAAAATTGTTCGAAGTCATAATTCATTTTATGAAATGTAATTTGTTTTAATGTATTAACCTTAATGGTTTGAGATTCAGCTGTATCTAAAGCAAAGGTTTGTAAAACAAACAGAGCTCCCCCGACTAGCCAGCACCTCACGAGCTGAGCCTTACGGGCTCGCGTTTTTGCCTTTAGGGCAAATACTTGCCTAGAGCGTATCAGATCCATGCAACCTACCTTCCGTTAGATTAACAATACCATCTCACTATGTGGACTATGATTTAGATCACAATTATTTGACAACTGTATCTATAGTCATCTGTTTCAGTCCATGTTTGATCGTAACCTGCTTCGTTCATTTAGTCTTACCAGCCCATCCATCACCCTTAAATGATATGCCCGGAGCTGTAAATATGCGAGCCATAGCAGTCTTACATCTAGGACAATTCATACCCCCATCATCCTCTTTGTAAGTCCTATGAATAGACCCAAAAGTGCCGCACTCTTTACAGCTGTATTCATAGGTCGGCATTACTTCGCTCCAATCAGATTACATGTATGACATGGCATTTCCTTAAACTGCCAAGATCCACATTTATCGCATCTACTTATGTCTGAGTCAGGCACATCTTTTGCTTCAGCTATGTTTTTTGTTCCTACCGCACCGCATTGCATACATTGATATAACTTGAAGCCATCCGGCATATCAACGGCATCAAGCCATAAGAATTTGGTGTCGGTTTTGCAACCATTACATTTGAACTTAGTTGGGTTTGTCATAGTTAATCAATTCGTGGCATCTAAAACATGTGCCATCCTTAAAAACTCTATCATCATCGCAAACCTCGCATTTGATAACTGATTGCTCTAAATGAACACCATTATCATCCATAACTACTTGGATGCCCTTACCGTTAATAAAAGCGATGTATCCCATTACTCCATCCCTTCAAAGAACCAATGGCCATTTGCAGTCATCTTTGCCCATTTAGCATGTTCGGTAACTTTGCCCTTGCAAACATAACCATAATAAGGCTTGCCTGTTTTAGAGATACCTTGTTTAAGAATATGACCATGCTCGCAAGCAGGTGGCTCTTTAGGTGTTGAATTACCTATCGCATCAACCGCTTCAGCAACCGACCAAGCCTGTGGATCATCTTGCTTATTCTCTACTGCGAATGAAGCTCTTAAAGCATCCTCAACAGCTGCGGATTTAGTGCCAGGCGCTCCGTAACGCCTTTCCTGTAATTTCTTTTCGTATTCATTTGGCTGATTATTATTTACCTTAGCCATTTCCTCTCTTGAAGCGCGCTTGCCTTTAGCTGCGAAACCAGCATTTGCGAGCGCACGACCGATCGCTGAAGTCTCACAATTCTCCAGTGCAGAAGTTGAATTAACACCCTTCTCCGTAATGATCTCAAAAGCAAGACCAGTAGCGCACGGCTTTGCATCAGCCTCAGTCTTAAATATCTTGGCGAATACAACGAACCGCTTTTCAGTCGCTTCAATGAGTTCAGTCTCGATACGATTATCAGGGTATTTCTCATGCCATTTCTCCAGTCTTGATTCTACTGTTTCATAATTATCTAAGTTAAACATTATTCCTTCCATTCAAAGTCTTGATCTTGGACTGCTTCGAGAACTGTCCTATAGATAGCACCATAGGCGACAAAATCTTTAATTGAGTCGTAATGATCTGGAGTTTCAGTAAGCCGAGAAACCTTGACCAACGCCATACATAAAGCAGCTTGGTGTGGTGTGATTGGGTAATCAAGATATGCACTCCACAATCCTGCGATTCTTTTGTGATTGTAGTATGGATGTCCATAGACACTTCCGCGCTCTTGGATTGTAGCAATGACCTCATTTAACAGATCCTCAGTTTTTGTCATAATCAAATACCTGATCTGACTTCATTTTTCTAACGCGCTCTTGGTGATCTAAACTAGCACGCCATCCTTCATTACGACCAGCCCAATAGCCATTTTCGTAGTGTTCACTATTTGTGTGCTTTATTGTCCACCATGCAACTGCCATGCTTCCGGCAATTAATAACCACATTCCTAGTATTTCCATTATTGCTCCCGTTCCGCAAAACATTTGTTTGCGTTGGGATTAGTATGACTGGATTTACCGACAGCGCAATAACTTCTTGGCGCGTGTTTTATAACGATTAGATAACGCCAATATCCTCAAAGTCGTCGATATGGTCATCAATCGTCCTATCCCGATAATCGGTTTCACGCCCCATAACTCTTTCCTAGAGCTGTAAATGAACCATCTTTGTTAATTGGGATAAGCGTTGGAGTCATGTTTTTGCCATTCCAATCAAGAATTACAATGCCCATTTGCCAGTTGGCGATCCCTTTTGTATAACTGGCCTTAGCCTTATTCATTAAGTTTCCGGTTTCTATGCCGTAAATCGTCCTGTATTGGCCTCCTAAGCCCTCAGAAAACGATGATAGACCTAATTTATGGGTATGCCCACAAACTACGCTCTTACCGACCTTTTTGGCAAGATTTAGGGCAGTTAGGCCAGCGTTAGGATTGGCATTACTTTCATCTCCGTGAGCAAGTATCCAATTTTTTTCAAACTCATAAAATGATTTGTGGAAAGTTATACCTAAAGAATCAAAGTCCATGAACTTGGAATATTGCAGTTCAGGTAGGCTAATCAAGCCAGGCACTTTCAATAAAGTGTTGTAAAGCCTATCGGTGTGATTTGATCTAACAATATGAGCTTCTTTAGCATTCTCAGTTAAAGCCCAAAGAATATCTTGAGTTGCCTTACGATCAGAATCAAGGGTTTGTTGATAAGCCAAAGGTGTTTTCTCAGCCCAACGGCTAATGGTTTGGAAATCGATTTCATCTCCAACACAAAGAACAGAATCAAACTTTTCCTTGCGTGCTAACTTAATGACATTCTTAACTGCTACTTCATGGTGGTATGGGATTTGTAAATCCGAGATTACCAAGTATCGCTTAATCGTCATCCTCATCTGGAGTAGGAATACTTGGGATAATTCCTTTATCGCCTACGATCCAGTCAGGCATAGACTCAGGATTATCCATTAGATAAAGCGCACATGACTCATTAAATCCAGCCTTGCGTGCAGCTCTAAACATTTCATGTTTGGCAATATAGAAAACCTCTAATTTACTTAAAGGCTCAGGAGTGTGGCGAACTACTCTCCGGTTGACTTTTTTTCGTTTAGTGCGTTTCCGTGTGTTCGCCATGATTAAATTATGACTTGCTAATTATTGTAAATAGATCATCGACACGCTTTTCAAGTCGATTTAATTGATCTTTCATAGATGACCCTGAGTTGGGCTTTAACTCTGAAAGGTAAGACTTAATAACCCATCGTAGAGCCAGCAATAAACTGGTTGCGATTGCGCATACGCCAACGCCAAAAGCAACTATTTCGTTTGGACTCATTTTTCACTAAGGCCATAATCTACTTCGCTCCCGGACTTTGGATCTAACGCCTTCGCAATAGGCGCAACAATTGCACCAAGCATGGTTGCATAAGCTGGATGAATGTCAGCCACGATTGCTAAAGCAACTGTAATTCCACTAGCTGCCACAGCTCTCAAATATGATTTAATTGCTGCTTTGTGTTTTTTGGTCAGTTTCATTAGTTGCCTTTCAGTAGTGGGATGTCGAACTTCTCGCCTGTTTGATTTGGCTTAAAACTTACATGGATGTGCTTATGGTGTGGATTAATGCCCCGATATTTAACCCAACGCCAAAGCGATTTACCTGAACATATTTTACCAGCGTGAATTATGTAAGATATACGCTTATCTTTTTTTGCTGTGAGTCGAAGCTGATCTGCCAGAGCGTGACTAATCCCTTGCTCGTCAGATAAGCCAGCGTCAATATCGATCGCGCATACTTCACCTGATGGTCTTGGGTTATGGTCGGATTTTCTTGATTGATGCTTAAGATCACCGATCCATCCATCAGCTTTCCTGCTGCGATCCACGAAAGTATCATTTACTTGATCGCGTAAAGTATCAGCAGATTTAGATAACCAAGCCTTCATTAGCCAAGTATCGTTTTAAGTTCATCAGCAGTTAAACCAATGCGATCAAGAATTACTTGCTTGGCTAGGGCTTTTGCATCTGCTTCTGCTTTTCTGTTTAATGTTTCTTTTTGATCTTTTTCGTATTGCTTAAATTCAACAGTTGTCATTTCTCTATCAACAATTTGATCTGTTTGAGCATCATGTATTCTTACCATAGGTTTTGTCATTTAATTACGCTCCATATACATAAACTGTACCAGCATCAAAATTGGCACCATCGGTTAAAATAGTTACACTTGTTATTGCTGAAGTTCCAGCATAATATCCATTAGCATTTACTGAAAATCCATCTGAATTTCTAACTGCGCTAAAAGTAAAAGGTTTAATTCCAGTTGCATTTGTGCCATTTAATGCTAAAAATATATCTCCATTATCTGAAGCAGCAATTGGAATTGCTCTTATATCCGTTTGTGCACTAACAGAACCGTCATTATTTGCAGCTAAATAATAATTTGAACCACTATCTGAATTAAATCTTATTAAAACAGTAATAGTTGATGCTCCAGAAACTCCATCAATTCTAAGAAATAAATTGGTTTTACCAGAAATTCCAGAAACAGTTGTGCTTGCTCCAGATAAGGCTGTTCCACCTGCATTAATTAAAGTAAAATCAGGATTGTATGCTGCTGGAGTTGCATATTTAAGACCAGTTGCTTCGGTGCTATCTACTGTTAAAACTTGTCCATTTGTTCCAACTGCTAATCTTGCAACTGTGTCAGCTGCGGTTGCTGCAATAATGTCGCCTTTAGCATCAACAATAGTTTTGACAATTGCTGCACCTGCATTGTTAAAAACTGTCGTATCAATTGCAGTTCCAAGTGAGCGAATTGCTGCTGCGCCATCTTTGACCAGCGCGGTATCATCTGGAGTAGTCCAGCTATAATTGGTAGTGGTTGCCATTTTATCCTATCCTCATGCGACTATTGTAGCGTATTCCCAAGTTAATGTTGGGTCTATTGTGTTCCAAGCCTCTGTTATTGGCGTGGTATTCCAACGCATCGCCACTTGGCTAAATGCGACTGGAGAAACATTGATTGTTAAAAACAGCTCATTGAATCGAGTGCTCCATGACCAGCCCTCAACATAACCTTCAAATTCTCCACCTGATATTTGGCTAGGTAGATTAGTTAAATAAACCGGCATCCCCATAAATACGCCCAACAAATCATCTCGATCTGAGTTGTCAATTTCAGGGTTAGTTATTGGGAAAGTTATCGATTGGAATTTAGATAATGGATAAGCTCTTTGAGCGATATAACGATCAGCAATTGCTTGAGCATCTACTGAACCTTGAATTCTTGAATTAATGGTTTCGGCTTTGTAGCCATAAAGGGCAATTGAAGCGGCATCTGTGGCAGTTTCCTGTGAATTAAAGTTATTGCCATAATTGATATAAATATCATTTCTAACATCACCTGAGCGCATAACTGTGGAAAGGCCAGCACCTAAAGCATGGCCGGCATCTAAATCAACATAACCATTTGTGAGCAGATAGTTTTGCCTGTGGTCTGCGTCTGCGTAACCGATGTTTCCTGCATTATCCTCATAAATGTAACCAAAAGCAGAATTAGCAATATCTGCAACGACATTGTAAATCGTGTCAGTTATATTTGATTGAGCAGTCATTGTGTAAAGGCCGGGTTGATCGATTTCGCCAAGTCCTAAATTGACTGCATTCTCCCAAGTTTCTGTTGCATTGTAAGTTGCCCATGTTGAAGCTGATGGAACATCGTTCCAAGTGCCAAGCAATACGCTAGACAAAATTTCATAAATCTGGTTGCCATCCTCATCTTGAGAAATGTTATCATTCCAAATTTCTTTGGCTATTCTTGCAAGTGAACCCATCGCAATAAGTGTATATTCGACAACTGTGGCTATTGATCCAGTAGCACCAACCGCAACAGTTACATCCGTGATATCGCCACCAAATAGGCTTACATAAGTTCCTGCGCTGTTTTTCACCTGTAAATCTAAACTGTCATTAATGTCAAAAGGTAATGTTTGACCATTTAAGGCAACTAAACTTATTTGAATATAAGATGGGTTTGGCTGTGAGTAAATATCATCACGACCAGATTGATGCTGAACATCACTTATCGCTATGTCAGTGTAATCAACCCCACTGACAGTTAATTTCCAATCAGGATTCCATGCACTCATGGTTACTTCTTAACAGCTGCGCGTGAAAGATATGGGTTTGATCTTGCTGCACTATCATTAACAACTTTAGCAACAGCTCTTGCAGCACCTTCGCCATCGATTGCATTAACAGTTATGTTTGTAACGCCTTGACCTGTGGTATATGTGCCACCACTAGGTACTTTAGGTAATGATGATTTACTAGCCGAAGGAGCAGGATTTGGAATTGACCCTACATTGACACCAGGAATTATATTAACGACTCTAATTAATTCATTTGCAAGCGATACAACTAAGCCAATTGCTTCTCTTAGGAATGTAATAAATCCTGAAATAATTCCACTTACTACGCCAATTGCTTTTCCAAAACTTTCAGCACCTTTTTGAGTTTCGGTAAGGCTGGCACTTAATCCTTCATCACCAGTTAATCCTGCAATAAAAGCATTAAGAGTTGGAATTCCTTGATCGTTTAAGAATGTAATAAATTGCTCAACTGCTGGCAATAAAGCAACGCCTAAACTTTCTTTTGCTTCATCAAATCCTACTTTTAGGCGATCAATCTTTCCTTGAAAGGTTTCAGCATTTGTAGCTGCTGCGCCACCATATAACTCTGCTAACTTGGCTTGAACTTCGGTGAAAGATAATGTCGCAAGTTCAGCCTTAGATAATCCAAGACCTAATCTGCCAAGTGCTGCTTGATTACCATCTTGAGCACGACCTAAAGCATTGGCAACAGTTTCTAAATCTTTGCCTGATGCTGCACTAATATCTAAAGCAAGGGTTAATAACTTTTGGGCTTCCTCAGTAGATTTTGTAGATACTGCCAATCTCTGCATCGCTGGACGAAGTTTGTCATCTGCAACGCCTGTGGCTAAAGAGGTCTTAAGGATCATGTCCTCAGTTGCCGCTATTTGGGCATCAGTAGCCCCTGTAGCCTGTCTTAAAGCATTGGCTAACCTTAACTGTGCCTGCTCATCCTCTATCGCAGCCCTGACCCCATCAACGGCTAATTTGCCAGCATAGGCAACGGCAGCAGCAGCAGCGACTGCAAAAGCAGCAGCAGCCTTCTTTCCAAACTCACCAATTTTACTTGAGTTAGTTTCTACGGCTTTATCAGCTTCGCCTAACTTCTTTTTTAAGTCATCAACATCAGCAAGGATCGATAACTTTAATGTTCTATTACCGGTTGCCATTAGACCCATTCCTTAATAATGCGAGTAAAACTTTCTTCCCATTTGTTAATCAATTCAGGCTGAATTCTGCGAAGGGTTGGATATATGAACCATCCGCGAGATCCACGACCTGACCGCCCAGAATATGTAGGGAACTGTTTGAATTTATTTGAACCAAACTCAACACCACCCCATAGGGTTTGCGTAGTAGCACCACCTGAAAACTTTTGTCTGGCGAATCCATAACTGAACTCACCGATCTTGCTTGATTTTTTAATGCTAACGCCATCCGCGACTCTTTGCGCAACCGCGCCAGCCTTTGTTCGACCTCTAGCTGCTTGCTTAATTTCCTCTGATGCAAAATACGCCAGAGCAGCAGATTGACGGCGTGCTTCATCAGTAGCCTGGTCATCCATAAGTTTAAAAGCTTTGTAAATATCGCGCAGGTCTTTTTTATTGTAGGCGATTGTTTCATTTGCCATACCTCTGCTCCAATACTTCGATCGCTGTTAAAATGTCGTCTGAATCAACCCATTCACTCATTGGTATTTGTGTGGCTATTGCCAACTCAACCAATAATCTGCTTAGGCTTCCTGCTGGATGACTTTTGGGTCTGCATCACCGACTATTACATCGGATACTGTTTCCATCCATACTTCAAAACCTTTTACTGGCTTTCCTGCTGCTTCTCGCTTATGTGCGTTATAAGCCAAAAACATTAGATCCCACATTCCAAGTTTTTCTTTTGCTTGGCTTATGGTATGACCAGTTGTCTTTTCCCACTTTGCCCACTCAGGCGGTTGGGCTACATAAGTGGCTTGCTCGCCTGAGTTATATTCAATTGTAATTGGTAACTTCATTTTTTGCTCCCGTTTCTATTTCTTAACTAAATGTTTCTGTTACTGCTCCACCTGAAACTGTGAATTCAAAATCAACAGTTTGTGCATCAATTCCTGATCCACCTGCTGTTGGGAACTCTGGCTTTACTGGGAACACAAATTGTGCGCCAGTTGCAGCTGTTAGAGTGATTGAAATATCTGTATCTGGAGCGGTTTCTGCTGCTGTCCATAGAGCCTCACAAACTGAGTTTGCTTTGCCCCAATCAGCCAACATTGATAAAGCGAATGTTCCTGAGATATTTGTGGTTTTATAAGCTGTGCCATCAAGTGTCTGGTATTCCTGACGCTCATTGACCTTTGTTAAAACTGCGCTGGTTGCTTGCGCTTCGATGTCTGTTCCACCTGTGAAAGACAACGAAATATCGCGACCAGTGATTACTACTGTTGCCATGATTATTTCTCCTTAGACTGTGCGTGTGTAGTAGGTAGATACTCGAACATCTGCGATAAGCAAAGTCGATGCTCCGACTGTGGTAACTGTTGGTCTTTCGACCGAGCTGACAATATATCCACCAGGAATAACTGCCAGAACGCTGATTATCAATTGCTCGATATTGTCGAGCGATGCAGGGTTGCTGTTATAAGCAACTGCAACTGAAATAGTGAAATTAACTTTTGCTCTGATATTGCTTTTGTTAATTGTTTCAAATTCTAAATATGGGCTATCTGGAACAACTACAACTGCTGGAGGAATAACTGTTTCAGGCACAAAAGCATAAACATTTCCAGCAACGCTAGATAAGGCAGTTGCTAAAGGTGTGCGAATCTGTTGAAGGATTGTTTCATTAGGCACTATTGAGCCATGCTTTCAGTATCCATATAACTGCCCAATAAACCTACGCATTTATTAAATAATGAACGACCCATTCTAAAAGGTGTAGCTGTAAAATCTACTCCTTCGATTTGTCCTCCACCGGCAAGTCTTGCTTGGAAAACTTCGACTGAAACTGTGTAGACGGCTGATTGAACAGCTGCATTTCCAACATAAGTTGATCCGCCAGATAAGGCAGCAACTCCGGATGGGATGACATTAGCTTCGAGTATATCGGCATTAGTGATCGATTGTGAAAAGGTATATTGGCCAAGATTATCTGCCAGCACAACTCTTGTTCCGTTGTAAGGTGATCCGCATCCTGTGATGACAACTGATTGTCCTTCGGTGAATTCATGTATTCCTAGTGTAGTGAAAGTAGCGACATTATCTGTCAGCGATACTTTTTCGATTGGAGCTTTGAATGTAACTAACATTGGCAGAATAACTGTTTCTGCGGTATCGATAATTTGATTTAAATAAGTATCATCATAAAGAGAGGAACTCACACCCAATACAGAACGCAACTGGGTCGCGGTAATAATTGTTGGCATAAATTCCTCTCTTAGACTCCCATTATTAGCTGCCTGGGATCGGGAGCAACCCCAGGCATTAAGTTAATTAGATTAGTTCTTGTTGAAGTGAACTGATCCGTTGGCGATCTTTGTTGCAAGTGCGCCATAACCATAGTAAGCAACAGATACTTGACCAGTTGCTGTGATGTCTGAACGAAGTTGTAAGCGTGGGCTCTCATACCATGTGTATGACTCTGGGTTGATTACAAACATTGATCCATCGCCAGTTGTGTACGTCAATGCTGATAGTGAACGAGATACATAAAGATCAAGTCCAGCAACATTTCCACGAAGTGATTGTGGGCCTACTGCTCCACCTGCGTTTTGTGGATTTGAAGCATTGTAAATTGGGCGACCGGAATCGTTGTAACCCATGATGTTACCCCATTGTTCTGGAGATACCACGATGTTACGAGCAAATCCCAATGAGTTTGAATAAACCAATTGAGCAGCTTGTGCAGCATAAGCAAGTAATCCTGCTGCTGTGTTGTCCTGTGCTGTTGTAGCAATTAAGCCAGATGAAATGATGCCATTGGCAACGAACTTATCTGTTTCTTTTGCATAAGCAAATTCCATTTGACGAACTAACTCATCAAAGAATGCTGGTGATGAACGATCTAGCAACTCAACTGAGAATGTTTGTCCGCCGGCAAATTTCTTAACATTTACTGTTACAAAAGATGATGCCATGTCGGTTGAATCAATTGTTGCTGCTTCTGCTTCCTCAGCAACTGTTGGAGCAGTTGTAATCTTTGGAATCTCAAAAGTCATACCTGATGCTGGCAATACGCCACGAGAAATTGCATCAATTGAGCCACGATCTGCATTTGAAATACCATTGATAACTTCTGCTGATTGTGGTGTTGGAATTAAGCCAGAGTTGTTGCTGGTTGTATCAGCAGCCATTACATACTGACGGCTCTCATCGTTTCCTAGTGCAGCACGAACTGAATGCTCTAGGTATGTTGCTTTGTTGATAATTGGTGAGCGTGGCTTTGTGTAAGCAACTGACTGCGCTGCTACTACTGCCACAGGCTCAGACTTTGCAGCTTCTACCGCTTCGGTTGCGATAGGAGCATCTGAAGTTATATCAGACACTTTGTCCTCCTGTGTTGTTGTATCCTCAGCGGTTGCTTCGGAATTCTCTGTTGGTGTTTCTGTTGCTGCGACATCGGCAACTCTTGCGCTATCAATTGCAGGATCGGTTACTAAACTAACCTCAATTAACTTGGCTGCACTTATTGACATAACGCCATCTTTGTTTTTCCAGTCATCAACCATAACTCCAACGCTAAATCCATCGCGTAGGCCTTCGGCTGCTTCTAATAAAGAATCATCGCCAGCAATAGTTCCGGCAATTTTAAATGTTGCTTCGATACCAGCATCATCAGCTGTAATATCCATTAATTTACCAATTGGTCGTGTACGGTCATGCTCTAGCAATAATTTGACTGGCTTTGAAAAATCAATTGATCCTTTTTCAAATACTGTTGCTCCAGCAGATGTATTTCCGCGCTCGCCCCAAGTTACAATTGTTCCTGAGATTGTGCGCTTACGGCTATCGGCTGCGGTTAGTGTTATTGGGAAATTAATCTTCATCGGATTAAGTCCTCCTCCTCTTGGATTTGCTCAACGCTCATCGCGCCAATGCGGTTTAGGATTTCATAAACTTGCGCACGCTCTAATGCTGAACCGCGCAAGAAATCATCAATATCAAATCGAACTTCAACGCCATTTGGCACAAAATCAGCAGCAGATAATCTTTGCTCTATTGGAGTGATGATATTTCTTAAACTAAAGTCAATAAGGGCTTTGCGCTCCATAACAGTTGTGCTGTATGTCATGCTAGTAGTTTCAGCAGATAAGAATGATGCAGGAATGCCAACTGCTCTTGCAATTTCTGTTGCTAGGTATTGACGGGCTTCGTTTAATTGTAATTTTTGTGGATCGAAACCAAGTGCGTTTAATTCAACATCAGCATTTAAGAATGCAGTTGCTCTAGTATTTCTGGCAACTTTCCATGACTCAAGAAGTTTTGTAATTCTCTCTGGAGTTAGGTTTGTTCCATTTGATTTTAACACCATTGTAGGAACTGGCTCTTTTGCGTATAATTCCGCAGCTTTTTCTAATTCTTGCGCAGCTCTAATAGTGCGACCTGCTCGATTTAATACACCTTCATCTAATCCGCTAAATACAACTAAAGATCCAATACCTGATGCTGGAACATGCATTCCATCAACCATGTATGAAGTAATTTCAGTTTGATTTGCATTTAGATTATAAGTAACTCTATCTGGCGCGACTCTTGTCCATGCTCTTACTCGGCTGTTATCAGATGCAGCATAAGAATCTAAAACTTGACCATAAGCAACACCATGAAATAATAAATCCTCAGCGATCCATGCATAAATTGCTGATCCAGCAACTCTTGGATCTGGTTGCATAATAACTCTATTTGGCTCAATATGTTCTTTTGTAAAATGATTATAAGTTTCTAAAGGTAATGAACCAATTGTGCTACAAATTATGTTTCTTGCTCTTGCAACAGATGGAACAGACATTGCTTGTTCTCTAGTTGCTGTTTGTGCTCCATAAAATAATCCGCCAACAGCTGACTGTAAATTGTAAGGCGTATTGGCGGCAGCGACATCAACTGTCGGTGTGATTGCGGTGTTTGTTACAAATCTATCAAATAATCCCATTAGCATATAATATACCATAAAGTCAATATATTATGCTATTTGTATATCAACTTCCGTTTCTACCTGTGTTGCAAAATAGGTTGCTAAAGCAGATGCCACAGCTGCACAAACTGCGACTCTACTTGCACGCCTTCCGATGA
>Ga0208975_1000966_pt1 | contig 12977 bp, 20 predicted proteins | sample GreLakmeER78MSRF_FD_187700 | JGI IMG/M metagenome (GOLD analysis project Ga0208975, IMG submission 187700) | Freshwater lentic microbial communities from great Laurentian Lakes, MI, USA - Great Lakes metaG ER78MSRF (SPAdes) | ecosystem: Environmental > Aquatic > Freshwater > Lake | place: Great... | reverse complement strand
CAGAAGATGATAGTTGCGGAGCAACGTGAAGCACCTCGACCAGAATCGGATTGGTCGGGTCCTTCACATGGTACGTCTCGGGGATACGCAGAATACGCGCAGCCTCACCCGTCACTACCGGATCAACGTCAAACTTGTGCTGTATGCACAGTGCCTTCAACTGCTCGGCGTACTGCGTCCACTGCTCACGTGGCATGGCCTCCGTACAGACCCAGTACAGGTGCGCTCCCATACCAGACTTCACAATGGTCGGGCGTGGCAGTCCAGTAACCTTGCAGAACGCACGTAGTGCAAGGAGTCCCTCGTTCAGATCAGCAAAGGGTTTACCAGTACCGCAGTCGAGATCGATGTAGAAAGACTTCAGTGCAATAGCGTTCTTGGTGGTACGACGCTCTTCAGGGCCGTACTTCGCCATAGCAAAAAACGCGTTGTACTGGTTATCTACAAACTCATCTGCGTGGTCTGATATCTCATCGATGCTACTGACAAAGCGTTGGCGGACATCCTTGTCCTCGCCATCTTCCTTGATGCCAACAGTACAATAGGACTCACCTTCTTCCAGCGGCGGAAGAACCAAGGCAAGAAAGTCCTTACGTGAAATCATAGCCGTCCTCAACCGTCAAAATAGAATGGGCAGGGGTGGACGGCACACCCTCTTCGGTAGCGAACCTAGCCCATCTAACTGCTAAGCTAATTTTTTGATTAGCTTCTCAACCTGCTCTTGATGCTTTTTTGATACTTCGCTTCTGCCGATAAACCATGAGTACACAGTTGGTCGGCTGACTTTCAGATATTCAGCAACATCTTTAACAGGGATGTTGAGCCGCACGCATATCTTGGCGAGTTGTACACCCAACAAGAATGGATTGGCATCATTGATCGCCTGTAGCGTCAGCGTTGAATACCCATGCGTAGCCATCAGTCATCCCATTCAGCAAGAATCTTGGAGAGGTCAGGCTTCTCAGCAGCCTCTTCATTCTTCTTGGAAGAACGCTTGACCGGCTCAGCAACGGCTTCGACTGGTTCGGCAGCGACTTCAACAGGAGCAGCAGGTTTTGGAGCAGCAATAGCCTTGGGCTTGACGTTATCCGCTTCGGCCACCGTCATAGTGATGGCGCGTTTGGCGGCTTCTGTGGAGCCTTGGTTGATAGCCAGTTGATGCTGTCCAGCATCCAAGAAACTTACTGGCTTGAAGTTGATCTTCGGCGTGGCGCTACCCGTATCAAAACGCATTTCCGTCACGACGGCAGTGATCGGAATACCCTTGCTGCCAAGCATCTTGGCGTACGCTTGCAACGGCCACTTACCAGCCGCGCCTTCACCAAAGATAGACGTAGCAGGAAGAGTCAGTTGGAATACGTCACCACCGACATCGTTCGCCAGAACGACGGCAAGACGCTGGCTGTATCGGCAAGCACGACTGTTACCCTGTCCCGAGCCTTGGACGTTCTGAGGACAGTCAATGCAACGCTTCGACTGCGGCGAGGATGCCTTCACATCGGGCACTTCACCATCGGCAGACCAGCAATCCGGTGCGCTGATCTCGCCACCTTCCTGATACTGCTGCGCGTAGAACGTACGGGACACTTTTGGTGAGGCTGCGACGATAACCACGTTCATGTGGCGATCTTCGTTTGTTGCGACCTCCTTACCGTTAATCATGAGCCGCCACACACCACCTTTGATGGAGATGCGACGAGAGGAAGCACCGCTTCCACCGCCCATGAGGGCTTTGGTCGTGTCGTCAATCTGTGCGGTCCGCAGGTAATCTGGCAGAGCCGTATTCAACATAGCAAGTTCGTTGCTCATATGCGCTCCTTAGCGTTTGGTAATCACAATGGTCTGTTTCATGTCTGCCTGTAACCCCGGCGGGTGAAGGTTTGGGTTCTCTTCAAGGAACTGCTCCATATTGGAGTTGTTAATTCGACGCTGCATCAATGCAAAGGCTTCATTCTCCTTGAGGAACTTGAAGAACGAATCCCAATCATTGGTCCAGTAGTGTTTATCTATACGACGCGAGATCGTACCGTGGGGAGTACGAATAGTTGACGCGCCTTGATCTTTGCAGATCGTGAGCAACTGGTCAGCAATGACATTCAGTTGCTCTTTCAACTTCTCGTCTTGTTCGGCTAGTTCTCTACGGGCGTTACGTATCTTAACGTAGACTTCCGCAAGTTTCTCTGCGTTCATTGCACTCATAGTATTCTCCTTGTAGGTCGTCTAATTTATTGGGCTTATTTTACATTGTCAAGTCTCATCCTCAACAAAATTTCTGTACAACTCAATCAACTTAGTATGCACATCCAACTTCTGTGACAGCATCTTGTAGATGCGCTTCTCAACAGGAGAGCCTTGCAAGTGTACGACGGTACAGGGATGGTGCTGCCCCGCACGATGGACACGAGCGTTCGCTTGCAAATAAGTCTCAATAGACGTTATCGGACCCCACCAGACAACCACGTTGGCTGCGTGTAGCGTGACACCGTGTGCCGCTGCTTGAGGCTGGATGACAAGCACACGTGGGTTCGGATCTTCCTGAAACTTCTTGAACAATTCCGAGCGTTTGCTTGCAGGTACCGCACCATTGATAATCTCGCACGTAATGTTGTTATTACGTAATTCCTCCGCAATGATCTCAATCGCATGACGATATGGAGCGAATACGATTACCTTCTGGCTGGCTTCCTCGATGACCTCCAGTAGTGCACTCATGCGGTTCTTGGCATCAAACGCAACAATCTCTCCACTATCCGAGTAGACCGCGCCACACGACAACTGGAGCAACTTGTTCAGGCTCGCTGCGGCGTTGACCGCCGTGATCTCCTCACCGGCAGCAATAGTCAACATCTGTTTACGAATCTCTTCGTAGTAGGTTTTCTGCTGCGTCGTCAGCGGTATGTCACGCATGACATACGTCATCTCTGGCAAGTCCAGACACTCGTCCTTGGTGAATCGAATCGCCGGTTGCAAGACTTCGTGAACAATTTGCTGTGACTGAGGGCGCGGTACAAACCGGAACTGGCTAACCTTGATCAGCACCCGGTCACGGAATGATCCAAAAAACTTCGGTACGTTGTTGGGGTTGATAATCTTCGCCAGTCCGTAGGCATCCGTTGGAGACTGCGCTGCGGGAGTACCCGTCATCATCCAGACCCACGTTGCTGGCGTGAGGATGCTGTTCAGTATCTTCCATCGCTTCGTCGATACGTTCTTGTACGCATTGGCTTCGTCGATAATGATCAGGTCAAACCCGCCCTTGATCACTGCTTCCTTGACGATATCCAGCCCGTCGTAGTTGCAGATCACAAACTCGGCATCGCCTTCCACCGCCTTGATGCGTTTATCCTTGGAGTAACTGTGTGCGATAGCGCACGTACGGTGAGTGGCAAACTTGAAGAGATCGTTCTCCCATGCCGACTGCATGATCGACAGGGGGCATAGCACCAGTACGCGCCGAATCAATCCCTGCTTCATCAGGTAGTCCGCTGCCCAGATAGCAGATGCGGTCTTGCCTGTGCCCTGCTCGTTGAAGCAGAACGCCCTACGGTGCAGCGTCAGGAACGATGCGGTTGTGTACTGGTGTTTGAACGGCTTCTGTAATCCCGGCCATGCGTAATCTCGCATAATCGGAGACGGTACGTCCTTGAGCCGCAGGTTCTTCAATATCTGCGCTTCTTCCACGCCCCACTTGACCAGCACATCGGTCGCGTTCAGTTGCTTGGCAGTACGTATTACCGAGGTAATGCGCTGCGGTTCTCGCACTCTGATCAACAAAGCCTTGTTATCGATTATCTGCATGTCAGGCAGGTTTCCTGTCCTTCTGCCGCTTGTACGAGCGGTTAGCATGAACGCTAGTAACCTTTAAGTTACTGGTGCTAGTCGAGCCACCCTTGCTGAGCGGTTGCTTGTGGTCAACATCTTTACCGTCGCCTTTCTGCACGCGCCCGGCCTTCATCATCTTGGCACGAGCCGCATTGCGCTTGGCGCGGTTCTTCAGTTGTTCGGGTTTGCCTTGGTAGTTGTCGTATTCACGACGGTAGTCACGTGCCATATTACTCTCCAATAACTTGTTTAACTTTGTGGGCTTCCTGAATGAGTTTCAGCATGTCGAAAAAGGCCGAATGCTCGATTGCACCGTGAATAGTAAACGTCAGTTTTTTAACGTCTTGGTTTATCGCAAACACAGGCGGACCGTCGTCAACAAACGCTGCAACTGACATATAGTTACCGGATACATTCTCAATCGTGATTGTCAGTTCGTCACCGTTTGCACCACGGTTATGTTGAGGGTACTCATACTCGTAGTCATGGAACAGCGGGTTGTCTGTACCAGATTCACTCAGTTTGATTTTCATAGTTACTTCCCGTTATGTGTGCAGTCTTTTACCGGACACCACTTCCTGCACGTGAAGTTGGGGCGCGGATTCCATACATCGACTTCAAACGCTTTCTCAAGTTGAGTGGTATTGGTCAGCCACCGCTGCCAGTAGATATCACTCTTCTCCACATCAAAGTCGCCCTTGACGAAATCGTTGGCTACTACAAACAGTAGGCCACCCTTCACGCGCTTGACCTGCGGGAAGTGCTTGAACACCGCCAGCGACAGGATTTCCAACTGCTTGGTGTCTGCGTACTTAGATGAGCCACCCGTCTTGTAATCAACGATTTTTGCAGAGTCACCGTTCAGGATAATTAAATCTGCTATGCCGCGCCACCAGACTTTCTTGTCGAAAAACCCACATGGCTCCAGATTGCGGGTCAGCCCCATCCGGTACTCGCACAACTTCTCGCCCTCGTAGGCGTTCAGTTTGTCCAGTAGGGGTCTGATGAATCCAAACTTCTCGGGTATCGGCTTGCCTTCCTTGATGTAATCTTCGGCGGCTTTGTGTACGTCCAGCCCGTAGACCAGATGGTCACTCACCGGCTCCTTGATATCCTTCTTGACCTTGAGACGGTAGTACTTGTGAGGACATTGCAGGAACAAGTCCAACGATGAGTATGACCAACTGTACTGTACTGACATCAGCAATCCCCGTAACTTTTACCAACACCCGACTCACAGTTGAGCGGTAGTGTCGCAGCCCACGCCGGTCGCCATCGCATACACTCTTCAACATACGCCTGTGCTTCTTCGGCCTCAGCCTCGGGAGCGATACAGGCAATCGCGTCATGTACGGTCAGCACAACTCGGTACTTCTTTGAAAGACGTATCATCTGTTCAGCGATTACGCATCTTGCTACGGCTTGGCAGATGTTTTCAACTACCTTTCCACCATAAATCTTAGTGACGCCTTTGCGGGTGTGATACTCGTACTGCTCTTTGCCGTCTGCGTCCGTTACCTTCCTCAAGCCTTCATACCGCTGCCACAGGCCGCTAGGTAAAAGGAACCCGCACTCGCGGGGATCAAACAGTACAGCATCTACCGCCCCGAACTGGCAAGCCTTGTTAGTCACAATCGCTTCGATGCACCGCTGCCCTTGTCGCCAAAGTGCGGGGATGGACGGGTATGTACTTCGGTAGACATCAATGACGCGCTTGCACTCTTCTAACTCAACGTCCACTCCGAACGTCTTTAACTGCATCTGGAACTTGGCAGCACCCATGCCATACCCGGCCCCGAGAATCGTGGTCTTGCCAACAAAGCGTTCGCCCTTGGTAACGTCGTCCACGGACTTGTTGTAGATAGTGGATGCCATGATCTTGTAGACATCCTCACCCTTCTCAAACGCATCAAGCAGGTCGTTCTGCCCCGCCAACCACGCCACCGTACGGGCTTCGATCTGCGATGAGTCACAGTCGATCATGACGTAGCCCTTCGGAGCCAAGATTGCCGACTTCAGTTTGCTCTCGCGGGGTAGGTTCTGGAGGTTGATCTTGTCATCCCCGCCCCATCGTCCGGTGTGGGCAGCGTAGTACTTGATGGGTACTGGCAAGGCTCCTCGCAAAGCAATGTCTATAAACCTCTGCGTACGCGTCTCTTCAAGAGTGGTTTTCGTACCCAGTCGAGCCCCCACTAACGTCTGGATTCTGGGGTCTGGGTGGGAGAGAAGTTCTTTGAACTGCTCATCTGTCTTTGCGAACGCCCAAGCCTCCTTCCCAGTACGTGCACTGATCTTTTTAGGAGGCTCGACACCTAGGTTGGTCAGAAGCTCTGCGAACTTGTCGTTGCTCATCAACGACTCGCGGTCGGCCTCAGCCGCAGCCAGTAGCGCAGCCTTCTTCTCCTTGACCGACTCTAGATGCGATTCAAGCAGCGGCAGGTTCAGTTCAAGCGTCGGCTCGATGAACATCCGTAGCGTCAGGTCTATAACCCTGAGTTCTCGCGCAGGAAACCCCATACCAAGATGATTAAAAAGATCATAGGTAAGGCGAACATCATTAATACAATAATCAGAATAGCGACCAAGTTCTTCAGCAGAAAAATCCACACGGCGTTTGCCAAGCGCACTAACGACTTCATTGCCCTTCACTCCTAGTTCATATCTTTCAGCGAGGGCTTTGAGGCTACCGCCCGCATCCACACCATGTTTAGCCCGCGCCATGCAAAGCGTATCTAGCCAGCCTTTCGGTTTGATGCCGAACTGCCACGACAGAATTGCTCCGTCAAACTGCATGTTGTGCGCGAGGACAAAAAGGTTCGGCCAGTCAAACTTCGCTAACCAATCTGCAACTTCTTTATGTGTGCCACTAAACCACTCCGGCGTGGAGTTATTTAACGCAGCGGCTACACCAATAACTTCAAACCGATCATCACGGATGTATTCCTCCGTGGTCATCTTGGACAAGGAGAACTCCCTGTCGTAGTACGTTTCAAAATCAATCGTTAGGATATTCATTCTTGCACTCTGATTTGTTTCCACCCTTTTCCGGTTTCAACGAACCCGGCTATTGCTAGGGCTTCAGGGGATCGGCATTGGCCGAACTTGTATTTATGTGCCCTGAAAGACTCGGGTGTGGCGAACTTACGTTTGCACTCCGTACATCTTCTTTCTTTTACGACGACTACCATTCTTCAATCTCTCCACTTCAGCCCGTAAGTATTTGATCTCGTGGTGGCACTGCCACAACACGCTACCCACCGTCAAAAACTTCATCTCTGTGGTTGTTGATGCGTCATTTACCTCGTTCGGTATCGCACGTATCAAGTCCAGTATGTCATCTTCAATCTCCACTCTTCTTTCTCCTTTTGTGTATTGCTCTTCTTGTCTCGTGCCAGTGCAGTATCCGATGGCAGTTGGAGCAAAGCGGGATGCACTTCTCCTCCGCCTCTCTGATCGCTTCCAGTACATTGTTTTGCTTTAACGCTAAACGGTTAACGGATCGCTTACCTTCTTTGATCACGTGATGAAAGTCAATAATCGCAGGATGTTTTTTGCGACAATGACTACATTGTTGCTTCGCCTTGTACGCAGTCCACTCTGCTCTGCTTTTATCTCTAACTTTCCTCGCTTTCTTTATAACTTCTCGTCTGTTCCCTTCGTACCACTTCCTTGAATACAACTTTTGCTTGGCCTTCCTGATGGCCTCGTCCTTGAATGGCATGAACCCCCCTCAAAGTTTCTTCCTCCAGTACAACGCTCGTGCGAACGAGTACAAAACTTTGGGGGTGTAAAGTCTGAAACCACACGAGATCAGGTTGTTGGCACTCGGTATATTGTCGGTGGTATCCGACACAGCCCATCTATACCCATGCCTTCTTGCCCACTGAACTCGCAGTCGGATCATCTGCCGCTGAATTCCGTACCCCCGGTAGGCACTCAGCACACCGCAACGACCCAGATATATACCGTCCTCCATTTGCTGTGATGGCGACAAACAACTAAATCCTACGGGGGTAGCCCTGTGGTGCGCCATCCACCATACCCCGTCCTCTGGAAAGTAAAGGCTATCGGCTGGCAGACATGCCTTCTGCAAGACTTTTAACTGCCGCTTGACCCCCCGGTTTGAAGGATCAACTTGCCCGTAGGTGATCTTCATGGGGCATAATTTTACCCTATCCTTTTAGCCCTCGCAGATACTCCAGTTCATTCCTCAAAGTAAGAAGCTCTAACGAGAGGACTGTAGCCTCGTCGAACAGTCCCGCTCTCCGTATATTCTGTAAAGAGCGTTCGACTAGCGACTGCTGACTCTGGCCATACCCCCAAGGGGCGGCGTTCAACTCGTCTTTCCATGATCCGGGTGGGGATACGTTGTCTATCACCATTTTCGACTTCGATTCTGTAGTCATATTCTTTTATCCCACGGTGAACTGCTGACGCCATGTGGTGCTGTTTAATGCCCCACTCTTTCTCTAGGTCTTTGTACCGCACCCTGTCATGGTTCTCTCTGGCCTTCCGCTTGCGCTCCATCAAGATTTTGTACTGCTCAAACGAAAGCACCAAGTTAAACCTCGACGGTTTTGTGTACGCTTTATCTTTTGTTTTCTTTCCTTGTTTCATCTCGCACCAACACTAGTAACTTGCACATTACGTGCGACTGCGTACGATTCTTGTTGTCGATGTCATACTGCTTGGCATACATCTCGATGATGTCCCACCGGATGACTTCAAGACCACCGTTGTCACCAATCTTTGCCCATACCGTTTCGCTCGGCACAGCCTTCACGTGGGTCTTATCCACGATCAACTCGGCGTACTCTGCATCTTTCGGCGGCTTCACCGCTGCTTCTACTTTCGTCATGTCACATCTCCTTCGCTACTGCTAACCATTCTTCAGCGTATTCAGTATCTATCCAGTCCTTGAACCACGGGCCACCTCGTGTGAAGTGAACAGCCACGGGGTTCGGGCAATCGTTCTTCGTATGCCATCCTTCCAAGTAGTTGTATGCAATCGGCAGCGCACCGATGTGCGTCCCTGCCCACTTGAGTTGATGCAGGTACATACCTGTACCGATGTTGACCTGCTCCAATGTCAGCCCATGCTTCACGCTCTCGTGGCCGCAGTTGAACAGCATCAGGCTCGACCAATTCTTGCGCGGGTATTGATGTTGTACCGCACCGTCCATCTTGGTTGTCTCTTTCGGCTTGTACCTGTGCTGCACCACCATGACAGGAACGCTCGGGTCAGCGTAGTCCATGATTCCCGCCACATCTCCTCGCCAGAGAAAGTCACAGTCCATGAACAATGCCCACCCGTCGTATCCTGCAAGATACGGTACGAGAAAACGAGTGAACGAGAACTCAGTAGAGGAGAGAGGGTCATGCTCCCGCCAATACAAACCACGCTCACGCATCTCATGCTGCTTGATCGGCTTGATGTCGAGCCATTCGGAAGAGTTCCTAGCCAACGACTCCTTGCACACCTGATATGCAATGTCCTCACGACTGTCCCAACCGATAAAGATTTTCATCACGCCACCTCAAATAACTTCTTCCGCGCCTCGCCCTTGAAGTGCAGTATCTTGGCATCGTCAGTCTTGTGTTCAGGTAAACAACCATACACAGACTCGTTCATCTCGCTCACCCGCTCGGGGTACTTCTCGGCATAGATACGCAACGCTTCTTGATCGCCATACCACTTGCGGAACTTCGGATCGAGCGTGTCGTAGATCGCCAGTAAGTCCTTCCATACCTGCGGGTTCTTAGCAACGACTGTGCAACAGATGTACGGATACACCTCGTCAATCATCTTGCCTTCATACTCAGAAAAGTTGATTCCCCGTTGGTCAACATTAAAGATCGCGTCACGCTGAAAGTCTCTTCGCAGAAACGCTACTTGCTTGTATGGCTCCAACAAGTCTTTTACCACGATCTTGTCCTGTACCAACATATCAGTATCCAAGTACATCACCGGCAGGATGTTTGACCAGTTTTCCGCGTACGCCTTGACTCGGTGGTAACACAACTCTTCCCGATTAACTTCACTCTCTACCCGGCGCGTGATACCCATCACATCTGGTGTGGTCTTGTCCGTATACATCGTGATGAACGCATCAGGGTTGTGCCGCAGCAAAGACTTCACCATCTTCTGTGGCTGAGAAATGTCATCGCCCACGTGGAAGAAAGCAAAGCGGTTAAAGGTGCGTTCCTTCAAACCAAAACCTGCTTCCAACTCTTCCTTGACTTGGCGAATCTGTAAGTCCCACGGCGCGTTCATGTTCTCACGTTGAAAGATTCGTACAAACGGATACCACATACTTTGATATCCAGAACGATTGTTCCAGTACCACAACTTGTTAGCATCGAGCAGCGTAACGTGCTTACCCATCGCAGCAGCCAGATGTACATTGGCATTCGACGGAGAAACAATTATGTTGCATAACTCCATGAGCGCAGCGACGTTCTCCAAGTCCAAGAAGGTGTCGATGTGCGTCGTGATCAGATTCGGATGAAAGTCCTTCGCCTCATCCTGCGGCTTGCCATACTGGAGATTGATGAACACGGTGTCAGGGATGTCAAACAACGACCTGAACCCTTCCAGTCCCACAGACTTGTGGTCACCGATGGCGGGTGCGGTGCTTGCCCATGACAGACCAATCACTCGCTTACCTTCTAACTTCAGTTCTTTCCTCAGCAAATCCACGCGATACGGGTCAGCCTTGATGTAGCCTTCGCTGCGAGTCGGCTCGATGTCACGCACACTGTTAATAAAGTATTTCCCAAGGCTTGCAATCGGGATGTGTGAATCATGCTCCGACATCTTGACCTTGGCATTGTGTGGTAGGAACGTGACGTTCTCGGCCTTGCAGCCACGCTGCATCAGCGGAGCCAACCGCATATCAACCAGAACAACAACGGACTCGACCTCCTTCGCCAACGCCTCGATGAGCGATGCGTAGAGAATCTGATCACCGATGCCCTGCTCCGTCCACACAATCGGACGCTTCAAGTCAAGGCCACGCTCCCACTGCGGATGAATCGTAGAGATACGTGGGGATTTAAATGTCTGACTACCCCATCGTCGCTCGTAGCCTTCCCACCCGGCCTTGAAGTCACCCATCTGAAGAGAGAGCAGACCCAGAGTCCACGCCGTATCGTCGTTGGTCGGGTCGAGACGATGTGCTAACTCAAAATACTTTCTCGCCGGTTGCCAACGGTGCATCTCCCAGTGACAACGCCCGGTCTGAAGTGCCGATGCGACAAGAGCAGGGTGAATCTGGTTGATGTTTTCAAGAATGCCGATGGCTTCGTCATACTTGTTTTCACCCGCCGCTGCCAAGCCCTTGTCAAAGATAAACTTTACTGCATCCGCTAGGGTCTGCCCTTTCTTTTCACTCACCAGTAATCCCTCCCACCACGCTTTGCTCCCCATGCAGGGGGCGGCACGTGTGCCCATTCTTTCTTGCGGAACTCATCAGCACGTTTAAAGAAACCCAGTATCCACCTGATCATGTGGCCTCCTGCGGCACAAATTGCAGCAACGTAAACGGAAGTGATACCGCCGTCTTTCTGCCCTCACGTGGGTAGATCAACACACGATTCGCACCTTCCAACATCATCGCGTTGACCACACCCTTCTCGATGCCTTCAAAGTCGTCGAACACAAAGATGGTCTGGTCATGGATGATCTTCGGGAAGTGCTGGAAGTCATCCTGCTGCAACCGGCCATCCAGATACAGCAAGTCCACACCAACCTTTTTCTCGGCCATGTCTTTGAACATATCTGTCGAGGACTTCTTGGGGTACTGGAAGATATTTGGTACGCCCAGATCAATGTTGTTGGAATGATCACACGTATAGATATCTACCAAACGCTCCATAGCTAGATTCATAGTCATGGTGGATATACCAATAAACGTACCCACCTCGGCAATGACCTTCGGCTGAAAGAACTTCGCCAGTTTGTACAACTCAACTGCATCGTCATACGGAACTGAGCCCGTGTTGTAGTCTGCTTCAGACCGCAACTTCTGTTGTTGCTCAACGATCCTCTCAATGACCTCGTACGGGTAGTCATCCACCCGCTCATCTACGATGCCCCAGAAGATGTTGCTGAATCTTTGGCGACCGATTTGTATTGGGTTCATTACGATACCCTCAGTACTTCAACGACCTTCTTGTTTTTATCCTGCGCGGTAACAGTACTGCCCTTACCCCACAAGACAACGGCACGTGATGAAACGCCGCTCACGATAGCATGTGGTGAGAATTGCCCGAACGGGATCTCGACCGTTTGATTCGGTTTCAAGTCCTTGAGGTACGGCATGTAATGCTTGGTGATCGTCCCATGTGGATACAACCGTTTGGAACGCTTCTTCTTTGCCGATAATTCCAAGTCACCCTGCTGATGTACCGTACCGTCAGGCATGATGATGACGTACTTAGCACCTGCGGCCTTGAGCGCGGCCAACGAACGCTGAAGAATAATTGACATTATGCTTTCTCCCGTACAGAAATTTCACGATCCAAGTACCAACGAGCCTTCTTCAAATCCTCAATAGGATCAGTCGCTTTCCTACCGGCACGAGTGACGTACTTCACCACGTTGCCAAGACGGTAGTTCAAATCCTTCGCCTCGATGAAGTCGATAGTCTCAACACCGCCAGCCTTGTAATGTGCAGGATGATTGACGGGATCGGGTTTGTCTTTGATCTTGTCCAACGCATCGAGCGTGGTCTTCATCTCTGTCACCGCATCAATGATCCTCGACGGCTTCTTCAGCCCCGCTTTTGTAAACACCTTGTTTACAAATTCAGAGTTCTGCTTGGCCTTCCATCTGGCCTGATGCACAAGATTCGGAGTTACTCCCAACTTCTTGGCTACTTCCTTTATCGTCAGTTCCGGTCTTGCTGCAAGCAACGCATTGATACGTTGCGTTTTAGTTTGCTTCTTCTTCACTCTAGTCACTCCTTCGGTTGTTAAACATCACTCAACTTGTTTATGAACTTGCCGAACGCAGGGCCATCTTCAAGCACCTTGTAGCGTTCGTTACTTTTGTTTACCCGCTTGCACAATATGCCTTTGTCCACCATGCGTTTGACACGCGCATGGATCGTCGCAAACGACGCGACGGAAATACCGGAAGAGAATTGCATGAT
>Ga0208975_1000965_pt1 | contig 12984 bp, 20 predicted proteins | sample GreLakmeER78MSRF_FD_187700 | JGI IMG/M metagenome (GOLD analysis project Ga0208975, IMG submission 187700) | Freshwater lentic microbial communities from great Laurentian Lakes, MI, USA - Great Lakes metaG ER78MSRF (SPAdes) | ecosystem: Environmental > Aquatic > Freshwater > Lake | place: Great... | reverse complement strand
TACGTACTTATCAAATGTTTCGCCCTGCTCTATCCATTTACCGTCTAACTCTTCGTGCGTTTCGCGTACGATATCGTCCCGTTGCGAGAGCCACACTTGCACAACCTTACGGCCGGGATCTGTCTCACGGGCATTTACGCGCTTAACAGTGGCACGTTGCACTACGCTTGTCTGTGCTTTGCATGTTGTTGTAGCAATCATCTTTGCGCGCGACTCTTTCATCGTAGAGAACTTTTCGCGTAGCGCCTTTTGCACCTCTTCCGCGGGCTTGCCTGCATTGGCTTCCAATACGCGCGCCACGTCCTTACGTGTCGTATCCGCTGACTCGCTCATCATCTCCGACATTTTGCGGATTTGCTCATCGCGTATTTGATCGGTAAAGGATTGCACCTGCGTCAGGTCACCATCTAGCGACGTCATCACCATTTCCATGATGCGCTGACGCAACGCCTCTTGCGTGATAGCGTTGTCGCGCATGAACTTTGTAACGCTAGTCTTGAGTAGCGCATCATTGAGCACCTTCGCCACGTCAAACGATATTGTCCGCGTTGCGCCCTCTTCCTTATATGCCGTCTTGCTCTTTGCCGCTTTGACTACCGCCGCCTCCAACGTTGCGAACATTGCCGCTACGTCATCCTGCGTCGGGCCAATTGCTTTCTTTACGGCGTCTTCCTGAGCGCGCCAATACTTTACCGCTTCCGGTTCTACCCATTTGATGCGTTGGCCGTCTACGGATTCGATGATGTTGTCTTCGCCCTTAACCTCTGGCTGTTCCGCTGCAAATGCACCGAATCCACCTGCGGGTTGCTGTTGATACGCGTATACTTCGCCGGCATCTACCGGATCGTATGACAGAGCCGCGCGCGCTTCGTTGAGTGTAATGATATTCGCGGCAAACTGCGCTATCGTGCTAGCTTCGACCGTTTCGGTTTCTGGCAATAACGATTGCACCTCTGACGTATCGAATACCAATTGCACGCCGGGGAACTCTTTAGTCAATCCCGATTCTAATTGCTCTTCTAACGAATTCCAAAATGGCACGCGCGTTAGCTTTGTGTATTCAGCGTATGCGCTCTGCAAATTGTTATAGGTGCTAATCGCAAGTCCCGCCGATGTCTGAACTACGGCCGGATGAATACGGAACGCGCTACAAATTGCGGTTTCTAGCTCGCGGATTGTATCGATAGCTTGCAACCTCTGAGCATCTAAGCCCATTTGTTGGTAGCTCATGCCGTTACCCAATACAAGCGCGTCCGTACGGTCTTTGCCGCTTGCGTCCTTACGCTTGCGTAGCTGAACTTTCAAAGATTCAACTTGCGAGATAGGCACGTCCCCCGGCGCTGACAAGATACCTGACGGGACGGCGTTAGAAGCTACCAAAGAATAGATCGTCGCCTGCAATTCGTTATACGTGTTAATCTTATCCCATGCAACGGAAATAGGGCTAATGCCCTTATACATTGCGAGCGGATCACGATACGCCGGATTCTGAATATGGATGACATCTTCGGCCGGCCAATCTTGTACGACGTTACCGCTGTTGTAGCGGTACGCGTATATCCAACCTAGATCGTTAAGTAGCGGCGCTACGTGAGCGTCGGAGTAGGGGTATAACTCCACGATGTTGCCGTAAGAGCTACGCACCTTGACTAGATACGCATTGCCGCCGATAGCAAGGTATGTCCAGACGATTTGCCAAAACTCCGCTTGCCCCATCCGTGGGTTAGGTTTGCGGAATAGTAGCGATACCGGGTGTTGGCGATTAATTGTGCCGTCGTCGTACATAGCCGCTAGCGGCGCTTCGTTTAACGTAGACGCGTAAACGCCGACACATGCAGCTACGACCGGATTACGGTTAAAGCCGTGTTCGACGTTGGCTAGGTATCCTGCTTTTTGGGGGTAACCAATCCGGCCCCCGATTTGCGTACCGTTGGGGCTTGGTAGTTCTTTATTATTGCGACCGAGTATTTTCTGCAAATAGTCGCTGATTGCCATTAGAGCTCGTAAACGTAAGTATTGGATTCGTGTCCGTTTACTGCGTAGATGAGAGCGTCTACCATGTCGTCTTGCTTCCCATCCTTCCCGTCGAACATAAGCAATTGATCTGTAAATTCCAAAGGCAGTGTATTAACGTGCCTAATATACCCGTGCTCGTACTTGCCTGCTATCGGCAGAAACCGCGTAAGCTTATTACGGCCGCGTGGATTAACGCCCTGAATGTTAAGCATGGTTTCGGCCCGCAGCTGCTGTACCATGACTTCTTGATACGCCACGTTCTCGACGCATACACGTACCGCGTTCCAATTGTAGGCGGTCTGCTTGATGCGCTCTTTCGTTTCGTTAAATGACCATTTGCCGTAGATCATATCAGCGACGTAATATGTCGTGCCACGCTTGCCAACAACGGCAATAGCGCGGTCGTCCGCGTTGCCTTTCATTCCTACGGCTAAGTCTACGCCGATGACATATGATATATCGTCTTCCGGCAATAGCGCGTATTGCAGCCATTCGCGGCGCATGATACGACCCATTGGCCCTATGAACTCGCCTTCCAATTCCTGCCGCGCGTATTCGCTAGTATACGTTTCTTCGAGGTTGCGTACGTATTCGCTAGGCAGGTTCACGTTATCGCGCGTCTTTGCCGTTACTACGTGATAGTCGGGGTTGCCGCGCATGGCCTTTTGGTAAATGCGCTCGTATACCCAATTGGTATCGCCGTTCGGGCTAGTGGTAATCCAGCACTTGGTAGGATCGCGCCGGATACGGCCTAGCATGACATCCCATATAGCGCCGTCCATATAGTCTGCTTCATCTAGCCAAAACCAGTTAAGGTTAGGCCCTCGCAGCGAATCGGGCTTATCGGCTGAGCGCCAAAAGATCGTAGTCCCGTTTACCATCTTTGTAACGCCTTCGCTTTTGTTGTGTTCGACGATTGCGTCGCCGAACTCATCAAAGAACGTGAGCTGCGTTGCGTCGCGTAGCATCGGGTACGTTGGCGCTAGTATTGTGCCGTACGTGCCCGGCGGCTGCCGCATAACTTCGACGCAGCCCGCAAAGGATTTACCGCTACCGATACCGCCGATAAAAGCCCGGTGCCTAGCTTCACTCTTCCAGAAGCGGAGCTGCGCCGGCAGGCCCGATATCTTCCGGTTGTTGTTCTTCGATGTCATGGCCAGTTATCACAATGTTGAATGATTTGTTTTCGGTCGTCTGGTGCACCTTTTGCGTAAGCCCTAGCCGGTGCTCTGCCATACGCAATAGTACCTGCGCGTTACCCTGTTCTACGCCTAACTCCCATAGCTTATTAGCTATTGCGAGATCGCCGTCCGCTTCGCCCTGCTCGTATATCTCGCGGTAGTTGTTGGTTATGGTCTTATGAGTTACGCCCATTTGCTGGGCTAACTTTCGAAAGCTAACCCCAACTTGTCCCGCTTTGTATATAGCGTCCTCATCTAAAATCTTTTTCGGTCTGCCCATATTTCCCCAATCGTAACTAGTTTCTTTTTTGGCGATTTACTCAACACTTTCCACCTGCACATCGAAGTTAATATCCAGCAGCGAATCCATACGCTCTATGTATTCAGCAAAGTTCACATCGCTAGATATCTGATTCGCGATCTTACTTATTCCGTGCATGACGGTAGTACGATCAAGATCAAACAAACGCGCTATAAGTGCAAATGAGAGTAGGTACTTACGGTGCAAAAAGTACATAAGCAAATATCGGCACTCTACTAGCCAATCTTTGCGGCTCTTTTTTAGAAGATCGTCCCACGTGCAGCCGTATAGCTTGCTAAATTGGTCTATCAGGTTCAAGATAGCGGGGTTTTTGGTGTTTGGTTTCATTAATGTTCCTCATATTGTTGAATTGCTTTGAATATCTGCAGTGCCACCTGCGGTACTATGGCGTTTCCATATCCCTTAATTGATTCGGCTCGCCACTTTGGAAAGGTAATTCCGTCCAGTTCGTTGGGAAGCCCATCATCTCCGCCACAAATCGGGGCGACAGTTGGGAAGTCTTCGAAGTTGGTTTGTATCGCGCCGCGACTTCGTCCGTGAGGTTGTACTTCCCACGATCGATGCTTGCATTCCCGCGGGCTTCCTGCGCTTTGGGGGTCGGTAGCATCCCCATCGCCATTGCTCTGTTCAAAGTCACGCTGTGCATACTGCCTTCCTTGACTTGTGTGCTCTTCATGGTCGCCGTTGCGTTGCTGGAGTCCATGCAAGTGACGGTGGGCAACAAACCAGACTCGATCTCTTCGGTGCGGAGCGTTGACGGCTGCAGCTGGAAGAACAAACGGCTGTACGGCGTAACCTTCAGCCTCAAGATCAGTACACACCTCTTCGAATACCAACCCTCCGTTCCAAGTAGCAAGGCCGAAAACGTTTTCGCCCACAACCCATCGCGGTTTGACTTCGCGTATACATCGTAACATATGGGGCCAGAGGTGACGATCATCGTCTTTCCCTTTGCGCTTGCCCGCTGCGCTGTACGGCTGACAAGGGAATCCTCCGGTAAGAATGTCAATTTGTCCGAGATGTTGTCGAAAATCTGTAGTTGTGATATCATGATAGCTTACGGCCTCCGGCCAATAGTGAGAAAGTATCTTACGTGGGAACGGCATCCATTCGCAATGAAATACGTTATCCCATCCCATCCATTGGGCAGCAAGATCAAAGCCGCCGATACCAGAGAATAGCGAGCCGTGTTTCATATCCCTTGCGTCCTCTGTTGTAAAAGTTCTAGATAGTGTTGCGCCTCTTCAGGCGTTGCGGTCTGTTTCGTCTGTAAATCGCGTATTTGCTCCGGAAGTCCCGGAAGTATAGTTACACTCGCATTTGGCGGTTGATAGCCCCTAGAAGCGGTTTGTGTGGCAACTAGGGGTATATGCGCTTTATCCTGCTCACGTGAAAGCCACGAATTGACAAAACGAAGCATACCGCGCGCTGTTTTACGCTTTGTCGGGTTCGCTTCGAGCCAGCCGATAATCTTGGATAGCTCGGATTTGATTTTAACCGCGGGGTACAGTTGCTGCCAGCGGTCGTGCTGATCTTTCGTAATCGGAAAGAGCTGACCATCATTTTGCGGTAGGCCGGCTACGAGCTCGGAAGAGCTCGGAGCATACAGAGTATCTGTATTTATTTCTTCCTTTCTTACCTTCTTATATTCTTTCTTTCTTATAGAGTTGTTCGGTTCTTGTTCAGTTCTTGTTCGGTTCTTGTTCGGTTCTTGTTCGCTATGATTACCCCGACTTTGTAAGTCGTTGTATTTAATAACTTTAACTATCGTCCCGTGTTTGTTCGATTTTACGAAAATCATTCCGTCTTTTTCTGCAAGTTTTAAAAACTTTCTGACGAAACCGACGCCAACATTGCAGTATTTAGCAAACTCTTCCAGACCTATTGCTAGCTCACCACGTTGTAAATCTACGTAGCCGCTGCCCTGTCTAATCCGCCCCGGCGTCCATTTAGTCCTGAGCAAAAGCCCCACCCATATTTTTAGGTATTCTGGCTTGTCCTGCCATATCCAATGATATTCTAGCTTGCGATATATCTTAATCCACGAATCATCCATACCAAAATAAGCTAACCCAGACACGTGCTGATCTCTCACGGTGTTAAGCGCACCGCCACCGTCCTCTCGAACGGCGGGATCTTCACGTATCTGGGTTGTTTCAGTTTTAGTATTCATGCTTATTGTTTTGAGTAGTGCAATTTACCACGCCATGCTATGCGCCAAATAAAAGTTCGTACACGTTTACAGTTCGTCGAATAGTACGGCCTGCTCATCCGAGGGCTTTTCAATGCTGCCTAGATTAAGTACCGCCTGCTTGAAGTACGAGGGCTTTAATTCAGCTCCAATCCCGCGGCGTCCATTTGATACGGCGCTATAAACTTCAGAGCCAACACCCATGAACGGCGTAAATACGTTTTCGCCCTTATTAGAGCGCAGAGTTACAACGCGGTCAATAACGTCCAATTGCAGCGGGTGCACGTGCTTCTCATCGTCCGGATCTTTAGCATCTTGAAACTGAAGGACGCGATTCATTCGGATGTCATCCCATACCGAGCTAGCGTAGCGTCGCCAAATGTTATGCGAGTATTTATTCTCGGTCTGCTTACCCTTCCAGCCTTTATAGCTTAGGCAATCCTCAGGAAGCGGAGATTCGCCAGAATAGTATTCAAGTCCGGTCGGGTTTGCTACCGGTATCGGGTTGTCCCCAGAACGTCGGAAGATTAGCATATAATCCGCGCTTGCTACTCCGGCGTTGGTAGCATCGTCTACAATAGTCTTATGCGCCAAAGATTTAACCATCGTACGATTACGAACCCATAGCGGCTCTTTCCAAATCGTGTGACGTGCTACGAAATGCCATCCTAGGTCTTCGTGCAATTTGATAATACCGCCCGGCAAATCGTACAAAGCATCGCGGCCGCTATTTGAGAGCGGTATATCTGTGCAATGTACGGCCGTCATACGCCCACTCATCGTTATGCGGTGCAACTCCTTGACTACGTAGCCGTAGTGCTTGTAAAATTGATCGTAGTCGTAGCAATTGGATATGTCGCGCTCGTCTGAGCTGTAATGATACAAACCCGCAAACGGCGGCGAATAGACGGATAGATGTATAGAACCCGTTGGTAGGTCTCGCATGACCTCGATGCAATCGCCGTTATAGATTGCGTAATCGTTTGTAATCTTTTGATCTATGATAGCCACGTCGGTACCTCCAGTTGGTTTGTATGTTTGTTTACTTTGTGGATTGCTAGTGAGTTATTCATTTCGTTCACGATACGAGCAAACATTTCGTCCGCTGCTTTTGCTTTGCGCTGCAAGTTCTTCATTACGCGCTGTTGTCCCTCGGTGTAGATTAACTCAACATCTACCGGGTTCTTTTGTCCGAACCTCCAACAACGGCGGATAGCTTGGTAGTATTGCTCGTAACTGTGTGAAGGAAAGAATGAGATATGATCGCAATGTTGAAAGTTCAAACCTAACGCGCCGATCTTTGGTTTTGTAACCAATACGCGTATTTGGCCTTCAATAAACGCGTTAAACTTTTCTATCTTCGATTCATCGCTATCACTGCCAGATACTTCGACCGCATCCGGTATAACTCTGCATAGCTCCTTTGCCTCGTCGTTCAGATCGCACCACGCAAGAGCCGTGCGGGTTCGGTCGCTTAACTTGTCCGCCGCAAACTCGCAACGCTCTTTTATCGTGCGCTTGCGTTCTTCGCGTTGCTCAGGCAATCGTATTGCCGCTAGGTTAAATAGCGCGCCTTCCTGTGCTGATTGCGCTTCTATTAAATGATCATGCTCACGTAGCGGCGGCAATACAAACCCACCGTTATCGTAACCAAGATCCGACGGCATACGCACCGCGCGTGCCCAAGACGTTACCCAGCGCCAAAACGGTAGCTCTGCGTGTCCTTTGAATCGGAACTCGGGCGCCTCGCCGTAGCTACGACGTAGCCCGCTGTTATTCTTGTCGTTCTTAAAAAACTTATTTAGCATATCCATAAAACCTAGCCCGCCCAATGCTTCCGATGACGTGCCTAGCTCTGTGTAATCGTTTGGTGCGGCCGTTGCAGTGGCTAGCAAGCGGTACGGTATGTGCTTCATAAACTCGTTTATGTGGTTGCGATATGCGCCTTCAAACGATTTTAAGATAGATGACTCATCGAGCACAACGCCGCCAAACAAAGCCGGGTCGAAGTTGTGCAATGATTCGTAGTTCGTTACTACGATGTTGGTTTTGCCTAGTCCGCTTTTACTAAAGTCTGATTCGATGCCAAACTTTGCCGATTCTTTCACCGTCTGCGGGCCTACTGCCAGCGGCGTAAGTACGATTACCGGTTTGTTGGTATGCCGTACGACGTTCTCAGCCCATGTTAGCTGCATCGCGGTTTTGCCCATGCCGCAATCGGCAAAGATTGCCGCGCGTCCAATCGATAGCGCCCATTGCACTAGATCGCGTTGGAAATCAAATAGCTTATCCGGCATCCATAGCGGATCAAATCCCGCCCCCTTGCCTGTGTGGCTCTTCCCTATTAGGAATTTGCCGTAGTCCGTTTCCATGTGTTCTCCTGTTGTGAATTAGTTAGTCTTCCGCAACCATACCTGCCAACCCTTGTGTAGTAGTTCCCATTCGCCGTCGGTTTCTTCTAAAAATTGGTTAATACCTAGCTTCGGGGATAGTTCCGGATCGTCAGACTCTTTCCATTCGTAATCGTCAAAAGCTAGTATACCGCCCACCGCTAAATACTTCCACGCCTTCAACCCATCGCGCCGCACCTGCGCGGCTGTATGGTCACCGTCGATGTATGCGAAATGATATTCGCGCGGATGTTGCAGGTTGGAAAGGTTATCAAAGAATGTATCCGACGTCATGCGGAAATGATTGACGCGGCGAAAATGGTACGGATATAGGTTCTCGATATACGCGTTGTACACATCGTTCCAATCCATCGCATCGTGCGCTTTCTCTTCGCTTCCTTGCCACGTGTCAACGTCTGTCAGCATTGCGCCCTTGCCTGTCAGAATGTACTTACATAGCCAACGGCTCGCATGGCCTACAAATGCGCCTATCTGCAATGCCTTGTAATGATCGCGCCCGCATTCTGGCAGTAGGAACCGCTCAAAGTTTTCGCGCGCTACCATGTCAAACCAGTTAGGGTAGATGGTGTTACTCATTTGCGCCTCCCTTCGCTTGTGCGATTACCTTTTCCATCCGCTGAACTATGCCGATTGGCACGTAATACTCCGACCAATAATCGCTACAATGGTGCAGCAATTCGATGATGTCCAGCATTTCGGCGTTGAGGGCTTCTAGCTCCGCATATTTGGCTTCCAGCTCCGCACATTGGGCTTCCAGCTCTGCGACGTCGTCTGATTTGCACCATGCGCCGTTATTAAACATTAACCTCCATCGTTGCAGCTTCATATCGCCTCCCTCATTCGCTTTATCGTCTCCTGATCCGAGTGAAGCGCACAAAAGTGTGTATCGGGATCAGCATCGACGATCGATAGATATACGCCGTCGATATTATTTAATGCCTCATGATGGCACTCGTGAATGTCTGGGTATCCATCGTTGTATTCTAGTATTCTTAGATGACTGCACGTCCTGCAGCTGAAGTCTTTATTCATGGCATCACCTCCTCATATATCGCTGCAATGCGCTCGGCTGCTTCGCGGGTGGGGATGTTGTATGCAGGTACGCCAACACCTTTAATTGATACCCTATAAAGCCCACTGCCGTCATTATGCAATAAAACAATGCACCGCTTGGCCTTCACATACGGCTCGGGCACGGTAATGGGTTGCCATGCTTCCCCTATATCCACGTTTGACCAAAGACAGGTTGTTACTGTATTGTATCGTGTAACAAACACCCGTCCAAAAACATGGCTCTTGTATGTTTTGGACGTGTCCTCTACCGTCGGCAGTCGATCTGTTATCCATTCGTAGTTCATTCGTCCTCCAATATGTTTATCCGTGGCCTCGTAATTCCTAGCAAGTCCGCAGCGTCCACGATACCGCGTACGATTGCTATTTGTCCCTTCCAATGTCCGGCAAACGTGTACTGATCTTCGGTTAGTTTACCCTTTGCCTGCTTTACTTCGACAAGGTAGTTACGCCCCTTCCATCCTACAACCAAATCGGGAAAGCCCTTGCCAATGGCGCTAGTGATCGCTACCGACGCGCCAACACTTCGCAGGTACTCGACTATCTCCGTTTGGTTTACGTCAATCTTTGCGGCTCTACGCATGGTTAAAACGGCAAATTATCAACGTATTCCTGCTCGCTCTGCTTTGGCAATGCCGTACCGCTGCCTACCTTTTCCAATCGCCAACAATCCAGCGACGTAAACCAGCCGCGCCTGCCCTCTTTGTTTGTGTAGCCGCGCCCGCGAAGATTAACCGACACCTGCACGGTATCGCCTACCTTAAAGTTGTCTAGCGTAGCGCAGTTGTCCTTAGTTAGCTGTATCTCGTACTCCTGCGGGTACTTGTCCATGTTGTTAGTAACAACAAACTTTCTAATCGTGAACGTGTCTTTCACCTGCTGCGTATCGCCGATAAAGATCAGCTCGCCTTGTATCTTCAAACCGTCCATTACTTGCGTCCTTTCCTGCGCATTGCTTGCGCGATGTCTTGTAAAATATCCAGCGCGGCTTTTTGTTCCGCGTCTTCTCTGCTCATTCCTGCGTCGTATTCGTAGATAGCGGCGCGTTCGTGCCACTCTACAAGCTGATGATCGTTAAACCTGTTAATACAGTGCGCTATAAAGTCCGGATCATGTTGCATAATCGCGCTTTTTTGTTATGTTGCGACCAGTTCCGTAGTTCACGGTTCCTCCCTGTTGGCCCTGTGCGTTGCCTCGCGTGCAGGGCTTTTTTATGCTATCCATTGTCCTAAGCTATTAAAGTACCCGTACACGTTTGTACTTGCGTACCTGCTGAGTACAAAGCTAACATCTTTTACTACCGCATTCAAAACGGAGATATTATGCGCGTGCCGTACTTTCTCGGTTTTAACAATCGCTTCGGCTACGGCTATAATTGTTTCTTCTGAGGGTATTGATACGGGCTTTGTCTGCATCATTGCCACGTACTCGCGTGCCATATTAAGCGCCGTAGATTCGCTCACGTTGTCATTAACTACAAACTGCTTACTATACTTCGCGCCGTGGTCGGCAATCATGATTACGCGTATCGCTACGATCTGATTGTTTATGCGTATGCGCTGTATCTTGTGCTCTTTCATCCTCATGCCAACCCCACGAGCCAGCATAAAAAGTAAAGCAGAATGCCAAATGATAGTACCACGTTAAGCAAAACCATAAAGAGTATCAATACGATTGTATCCGTAGCAAAGCGCGCTATTTGCGCGTCGTCATGGCTTAGGCGTTTCATGCTTGCCCCCTTTAATTTCCACCCATTCGCTGCAATACATCTGATGCGGGTCGTGTATCTCAAAATCTAGATGAGCGCACCACCAATAGTGTACGGCCTGATCCTGATTAATGTGGTACGCGTCGTGGTCGTGTTCGCGCGATTCTTTGCACGTAATGCACTTTGGATGCTGTTCAAATAACGGTATATACATTGCTTTTCCTTTTTAAAAAACGGGGCTTTGGTCATTCACACCGCAGCCCCGCCCCAAAACTACCTCCCACAACTTTTATAGGTTGTCGGTTTTCGCGTTCCTGACGCATTCGCCGGGGCATACCCGGCTATGTTGATTGAAAATGTGCCCAATATGGGCGGTTAGTGATTTTTACGTTTGTTTATTTCAGTGATGTGTATTTCCATCAACTGCATTGCAATTTCTTCACCGTGCTTCTCAGATACTACCCGCATAATTTTAGACTCAGGGGTATTTTTTTTTGAAAGTGAAGATCTATTTAACACTCGCAAAGCATAAGAATACGGCCCGCTAGTGTTCTTTTCAATTTTATACCAACTTGGATGCATCGTAATAATCCGAAACGCATCATAACCGCCGCAAGCATCATACATTTCGCGCGCTGTTTTGGGGGCATGTGGAGTACGCTTCATAGTTTTATGGCTCCAATCCCTATGGTGTGTACTACGCTTGCCCTTCGTTACTTGCGACGTCTTTTCAAACGGTAGGTAATGCGTACCTACGTGTTTAATGCTTTCGCCATCGTGATAGGTTATTTTGATCGGCGCTTGGTATGCGCGTGCAGCCGATACGCGCTTTGTTGGCGGCTCGATCCCTAACCACTTTTGAAGCGTTCTCTTTAGTCTGCCCATGTTCTTTCCCCTTGTGATAGTTTGTTATAACGGTCGTAATCTTCTTGTAACTGATTCAGCGCGCGGCAAAATTCTAGCGCGTCCGCCCATCGCATATCGCAACACTCCAAACCCTGAGCCGGTGCTACTGGATTGCCGGTACTGTTGTCCAATATCCAACACGATATACCCGGCCCCGGCTCGTATCCTTGCTCGTCGCTCATTACGACGAATCGACGTTCTTTTTTCATGGCTTTACCTCGTGATATAGTCCTGCCTTCCAAACTAAGTTTAGTTCCTTCGCGCGCCGTGCCACGTAGTCGCGGATAGGCGCTTTGATCTGTTCGTCTAACGTCTTCATTTCCAATACAATCGCCGTTAGGTCTTCCGGCCCCGTAGCGGCGTCGATTGTCGCGAGCCATGTTGCTACCGCTTCATCCTGTTCCGGCGTGTTAGGCGGCGTTATAGGCGGCAATTCGACACGTTCGGCGCCGTGTACCTGTGTTACCTCTGTTTCGTCCAACATACCTAGTCCGCAAGCGCTCAAAATTGCGCGCCGCTTTGCCTGTGTTGCGGCTTTCTTCATGGCATTTGATGCAGCATCGCCGCGCAAACCGCCAATTGTGACCGCGCCAATGTCTTCGGAGTAACCGCCGGTAGGTGTTTCACATCGCGCCGTTACTACGTACTGATCGCCAACCACTTCGCGCGATACAATCGATACACGTAGCCCGCGTATAGACGTCAATTGCGCCGCACATGTTTTGTTCGCGTATAGCGTCAGCTTGCCAGATAAATTTATCAAATCAAACGGCTTCTGCACTGGATCAAGTCCTACGCGCTCGCATATTAGCTTGTAGTATTGGATGCGCTGTTCTTGCGTTAGTTTACTTAGATCGCCGTTTACTACCAGTGTTTCAAACAACGCCGCTGCCTGCTGCTCATTTATCGATGCTGCTACGGCGTTATTCATCGCTATAATCGCTCCGCTCATTTTACCTCCAGTCTGTTAGTTTGAACCAATCGCGCGCCGTCTACCGGCACGCCCGCTTTCAATGCCTCTGCAATTGCTTTCTTGTCTAGCTTGTATTCGACTACCTCGCGCTTGTATTCCTTGTGAATTACTAGCTCGTCGGTTATCTCCACTCTCGGCGGGTTCCTGCGTAGCTTAACCGTGTATAGGTCGGTTACTATTTCGCTATTGCCTACCATTTCCATAT
>Ga0208975_1000963_pt1 | contig 12996 bp, 13 predicted proteins | sample GreLakmeER78MSRF_FD_187700 | JGI IMG/M metagenome (GOLD analysis project Ga0208975, IMG submission 187700) | Freshwater lentic microbial communities from great Laurentian Lakes, MI, USA - Great Lakes metaG ER78MSRF (SPAdes) | ecosystem: Environmental > Aquatic > Freshwater > Lake | place: Great... | reverse complement strand
GTGTATATATTGATACAGACTGGGATTTAACTTTTAATCCTGGTGATTATGTGGTTCTTGAATCATATAGTATTGTAGACCCAACAGAATTTTCTGAGGTTTATGATGATATGTTTCTGAAAAAATACGCAACTGCTCTTATAAAAAGACAGTGGGGCGAGAACATGAAAAAGTTTGGAGGTATATTACTTCCAGGCGGTGTCACACTTAATGGAGATAAGATTTACGAAGAAGCTATAGTTGAGATTGAAAAGATCGAACAAGATATGCAACTCAAGTATGAACTTCCTCCAACCTTTATGATAGGGTAGTCACATGCCCACAAATTTCTATTTCCAATCTGGCAATACTAGCGGCACTACATCTGAACAACGTTTAATAGAAGACTTGATTATTGAAAGTCTAAAAATATACGGTCACGATGTATTCTATCTCCCCCGCACTCTAGTTAAAGAAGACACCATCTTTGATGAAGATACATTGTCTAAGTTTACTCAAGCGTATCCATTGGAAATGTACCTTGAAAACATAGAAGGTTTCGGTGGTGATGGAGAGTTATTCAGTAAATTTGGTCTTGAAGTAAGAGACAGTGCAACTTTTATATTAGCTAGACGCAGATGGGAGGAATTAGTAATAAGTTCAGGCGGCACATTTACACAAGACACTCGCCCGTCTGAAGGCGATTTATTATACTTTCAAAAAACTAATTCACTGTTTGAAATTCGTGAAGTAGAATTCAACAATCCTTTTTATCAAGCAGGCAAACTTTACATTTACAGATTGAAGTGTGAGTTGTTTGAATACAGTTCTGAAGTTATTGAAACCGGCATTGCTGAATTGGATGCGAATGCTGAAGAAGATAGTCTTGATATGTTAATTTATCAATTCTTGTTGGAAGATAATACATTATTCTTACTTGAAGATTTCTCTAGTTTAATACTTGAAAGTTATTCAACAGTAGGTAGTGATGCACAAACTGATACTGAAGATTTTAAAAATTTCAATACTGTTGAAGATATTTTAGATTTTTCTGAAGTGAATCCTTTTGGAGAAATAATCTAATGTTTAAAAATGTACAATTTTATCACCAACACGTAAAAAAAGCAATCACTGCTTTTGGTACAATATTTTCTAATATTAACATAAATCGTATTGACGGTAATAATGTTACACAACAAGTACTGAGAGTTCCTTTAGCATATTCTACTAAACAAAAGTTTTTATCAAGAATCAGAACCACAATAGATGAAAGAAGGGATTTAACCGCATTACTTTTACCTAGAATGGGATTTGATATACAATCTTTTCAGTATGATGTAGCTAGAAAAGTAAGTCCAATACAAAATAATAAAGCAATAATAGACGGAGCACCTGTCACTAGTGTTAGTAGATCGTTTGTATCTACACCTTGGAATATGACATTATCGTTATATGTGTATGCAAAAAATCAGGAAGATGGTCTACAAATTATAGAACAAATTCTTCCATTTTTTAATCCAGATTTTAGCATTACAGTAAATGAACTTCCTGAGCTAGGAATAAAAAGAGATATTAAAATTACATTAGATAGCGTAAATTATGAAGATAATTATGAAGGTGACTTAGCAGCAAGACAAAGTATTATATGGACTTTAGATTTTACTATGAGACTAAATTTTTATGGCAATGTTTCAAATCAAAAAATTATTAGAGAAGCAATTGCTAATGCATATACTAGTCTAGAATCTGAAACAGGAACTAAAGTAACTGCTTCAATTGAGGCAACTGGAGATGTTGATCCAGCATCACCTGCTGACCCACATATTTTTGTTGTAAATTTTGATGATGTTTATGAATCTTAAAACCATAGTAATGAGATAACAATGAGTACATTTGATAGTTTAGACAACACATTTAAAGTTTCTCCTACTAGAGCTTTAGATGTAAATTTAAAAAAAACAAGAATTGAAAATAACTTGCCAACTCCTTTGCCTGATCAAGATAAAGAGTTGGAAAGCGATTTTCAAGATGCTAGAGAGATATTAAAAAAGACTTCTGATTATAGTGAGCAGGCAATACAAGGCATATTGCATATCGCAAAAAACAGTGATTCTGCTAGAGCGTATGAAGTAGCAGGGCAGTTGATTAAAACTCTTCAAGACAGCGCACTAGGCATGTTAGATGTTCAAGAGAAGAAAGCAAAAGTATCTGCAATCAAAAAGACCCCTGTAGGAAACAGTGTAACAAATAATAATCTATTTGTAGGAAGTACTAAAGATTTATTACGAGCATTAAATAAAGATGTTATAGAAAATGAGTGATGATAAAACTTCATATCATGGTAATCCGAATCTAAAGAATATCGGTCATGAACATTCTTTTACAAAAGAGCAACTTCAAGAGTATCTCAGATGTAAAAAAGATCCTATCTATTTCATAGAAAACTATTGTTACATTGTTACTCTAGATCGCGGCTTACAATTATTTAAACTCTATGAGTGTCAAAAGAAAAAAGTAGATATAATATTAAATAATCGTAAAGTTATTCTCATGGAGGGTAGACAGCAAGGCAAAACGGTTACTGCATCTGCGTGTATTCTTCACTATACTATATTTAACGCAGATAAAACTGTTGCTATCATGGGTAACAAGACTGCTTCTGCTAGGGAAGTGTTAGCACGTTATCAGACGATGTATGAAAACTTGCCTATATGGATGCAACAAGGTGTTAAGACTTGGAACAAGGGTGACATTGAGTTAGAGAATAACTGTAGAATATTTACAGCAGCTACAACAACATCAGGTATTCGTGGTAAATCTGTAAACTGGTTGTACATTGACGAAGCGGCAATCATTCCAAACAATGTTGCGGATGAGTTCTTTGCTTCTGTATATCCAACAATTTCTGCGGGTGAAACTACCAAGATTCTACTTACTTCAACACCTCTAGGTTATAACCACTTCTGGAAGTTTTGGAATGAGTCAGAAAAAGGCAGTAATGGTTTTATCAATCACTTTATTCCTTATACTGAAATTCCAGGTAGGGATGAGAAGTGGGCAGAAGAACAATTAAAACTTCTCGGCGAGTTGAAATTTAACCAAGAAGTTTTATGTGCGTTTCTCGGTTCGTCTAATACCCTTATTAACTCTAGAACAATAGCAACATTGAGTTCTAAAGAGCCTATATTTTATAATGAAGATGGGTTATCAATATATGAAAATCCAGAAGAAAAACATTATTATTGTATAGTAGTTGATACTGCAAGAGGTATTGGTAGTGACTACTCAGCATGTGTTGTTATTGACATAACAGAAATGCCATACAAAATTGTAACAACATATAGAAACAATAAGATTGCTCCTCTACTTTATCCTGAAGTTATAGCAAAGCTAGGTAGAGAATATAATAATGCGTATGTTCTTTGTGAAAATAATGATATTGGTGGACAAGTAATTGAAATTTTACATGAAGAAATAGAGTACGAAAATCTATTTAGTACAGTTACAGAAAAAGCAAGACAATTCGTCTCACCTGGTTTTGGTCGCTCTAGTAGACTGGGTGTTAATACTTCTAAACAAGTAAAGAGACAAGGATGTTTTAACTTTAAGTCTTTAATGGAAGAACGTAAACTATTGTGTTTTGATGCCGAAATTATACATGAAATATCAACATTCATTGAAAGGGGACAAACATATCAAGCAGACGAAGGATATCATGACGATCTTGTTATGTGTCTTGTTCTATTTGGATGGTTGTCCACTATGCCCTTCTTTAAAGACTTAGTTAATGTTAATACTAGAGATCAGTTATATAACAAACAGATGCAATCAATTTCACAAAATTTGACTCCCTTTATTATGCATAAGGCAACAGATGAACCCAAAGGAGAGGTTATTGGTGGTGATTATTGGATTACTAGTGAGTGGCAAGATACGCTTCGTGAGAATGATTTCAAATATTAATTTTTTATAAATAAACAGATGAATGCAAAGTAAAAAACATTTTATATAATCTGTTTATAAACGAGGAGAAAAAACATGGCTTTTCAGCTATCGCCTGGTGTACAGGTAACAGAAAAAGATTTTACCTCCGTTGTTCCCGCAGTTGGAGCATCTATTGGTGGATTCGCAGGGGAATTTAGATGGGGACCTGCTAATGAAGTAGTTACAGTTAGTTCTGAAAATGAATTGCTTTCTACTTTTGGTAAGCCTCCAGTCAATAATAAAGGTTGGTTTTCAGCAGCATCATTTTTAGCGTATACTAATACATTAAAAGTGGTTCGTGCTGTCAACAGTACTTCACGAAATGCAGGTTCTACTGCTGGTGTTCTTATTGCCAATGAAGATGTTTATGATACTAGTCATTCAACTGGTCAGGGCAGCAACGGAATGTGGGCTGCAAAATATGCAGGAGTATTGGGAAATTCAATTAGGGTTGAAATGGCAGATTCAGCAGGACCAGATCCTGTTCGTACATTAGGAACAGTTGCAATTAGTGCTACCAATGGCACTTTTTCTTGTGCTAACGCAATCCTTGAAGTAGGCGCTAGAGTTGTAATTACTGGTACATTAGGCGGCACTGGAACTATTACTGGTTATACTTCCGGTAATGTTTATAAAGTTTCTGCTGTTACCGGTACTTCACCGTCAGTAACTGCCTTTACTTTAACTACAGTTGCTGGTGCAGCTATTGTAACAACAGTAGGTACACCGACTGGTTTAACATATACAGCAGGAACTGCTTATTCTTCTTGGACATATGCTGAACAATTTGATTATACTCCAAGCGCCACTACTTCAGTAGCAGCAGCAGGTGGTTCAAATGACGAATTGCATATTATTGTAGTTGATGTTGATGGTGCAATTAGTGGAACTGCTGGTACAATTCTTGAACAATTCGCAGGCGTTTCAAAGGCATCTGATGCTAGAGATTCTTTGGGTCGTTCAAATTTCTACAAAAATGTAATCAATACTCGCTCAGAATGGATTTGGTGGACAGATCATCCAGCGGCAGCAACTTCTACTGATGCTTGGGGAATTTCAGGCGTAGGTAAAGCGTTTACTTCTAAACACGCATTTAGTGAAGGACAAAAAACTTTATCCGGAGGAGTAGACGGTTCAATTTCTGACGGTGACAAACAAACTGCTTTTGATTTGTTTGCAAACGATGAACTTGTAGATGTTAATTTAATTTTTGTAGGTGATGCATCACTGGCAGTTGGTGATTACGTTATCGACAATATCGCAGAAGTTCGTAAAGATTGTATGGTATTTGTTTCACCACTAGAAGCAAGTGTAGTGGGTAACGTTGGCGATGAAGCAACGGATATTGTTGCTGATCTTGCATCCTTCACTAGGTCTTCTTATGCAGTGATGGACAGTGGTTACAAATACATGTATGATCGTTATAATGACGCATATGTTTATGTTCCGTTAAACGGCGATGTTGCTGGTCTTTGTGCTAAAACTGATGCAGATGCTGATCCTTGGTTCTCACCAGCAGGTTATAACAGAGGCGCAATTAAGAATGCTGTTAAATTAGCATATTCTCCAAACAAATCTGATCGTGATACTCTTTACAAAAATGGTATCAATCCTGTAGTAGGATTCCCTGGTTCAGGTATTGTATTGTTTGGTGATAAAACCATGCTTGCAAAACCAAGTGCGTTTGATCGTATCAACGTTCGTAGACTATTCATTACGCTTGAAAAATCAATTGCAACAGCAGCTAAATTTCAACTGTTTGAATTTAATGACGCATTTACTAGGGCACAATTTAAAAACTTAGTTGATCCTTTCTTGCGTGATGTTCAAGGTCGTAGAGGTATTTTCAACTTCCGTACTGTGTGTGATGAAACGAATAACACTTCACAAGTTATTGATAGTAATTCTTTTGTTGCTGATATCTTCATTCAACCTGCTCGTTCCATTAACTTCATACAGCTAAACTTCATCGCTACCAGAACTGGTATTACGTTTGATGAAGTTGGCGGTTAAATATAAATACAAAGTATAAGGAGCAATAAATGAATATCACTGAATTTAAATCAAGACTAGGAGCTGGTGGCGCACGTCCCAACCAGTTCCGTGTCCTGTTAGGTTTTCCAAGTTACGTTACAGGGGTTGATACTTCTTACAGTATATTAGTTACTGGCGCAGCAGTTCCAGCATCTAATGTAAACCCTGCAATTATACAGTACAGAGGACGAGAAGTTAAACTTGCTGGCGAAAGGGTTTTTGATCCTTGGACTGTTACAATTGTTAATGATACCAATCAATCTTTGCGTAGACCTTTCGAGCAATGGATGGCTGGTATGAACAATAATGCCACTAACACTGGTATTCTCACTCCCGCGCAATATCAAGCCGATCTTGTTATTGAGCATTTGGATAGAAATGATAAAGTATTGAAAGGTGGTAGATATACCCTTCGTGGTGCTTTCCCAATTCAGATGAGTGAGATTGCATTGCAATATGCCCAGAATGATGTTATTGAAGAGTTCACGGTAACTTTCCAATATCAACATTACGATAACGTTTAATTAAGAAAAACTATAATATGAATATTTTTGGATTTGAGATAACTCGGGAAAAGCCACAACCGACTGAAAAGTCTTTTGTGGCACCCTCAGATGACGGCGGTGTCGAAAGTATAAGAGCAGGTGGCTATTATGGCACTTACTTAGATATTGAAGGCATCGCTAATACTGAGTCTGAGCTAATAAAGCGATACAGAGACATTGCTTTGATGGCAGATGTTGATGCCGCTATTGAAGATGTTGTGAATGATGCAATTGCAAATCTCAATGATGAAGTTCCATTAAAACTTAATTTAGATAAAACTGGTCTTTCTGTTAATATTCAGAAAAAGATTACAGATGAATTTAATTATATTTTAAGAGTTTTGCATTTTAACGACAGAGCACAGGATTACTTTAGACGTTGGTACATTGATGGAAGATTAGTCTTTCATAAAGTAATTGATACTGCAAGACCACAAGATGGTATTAAAGACATTCGTTATATTGATCCTCGTAAGATTACAAAGATCAAAGAAATTAAAAAAGAAAAAAATGAAAATGGAGTTTCTTTTGTTAAAGAAGTAGAAGAATTTTTTCTCTTTAATGAAAAGGGAGTAACAGATAAACCAGGACAATATAAACCGGCTGCTGATTCAAATAGTGCTTTGAAAATTACAAAAGACGCTATTGTATATTGCGCTAGTGGATTAGTGGATCAAGATAAAAATATTCCTTTATCTTATCTACACAAAGCCATTAGACCTGCAAATCAATTACGCATGATGGAGAACGCTGCGGTCATTTACCGCATAACACGCGCTCCTGAGCGTAGAATTTTTTATGTAGATGTAGGTAATTTGCCTAGTGGTCGTGCAGAACAATATCTTAAAGATATCATGGATAGATATCGCAACAAGTTGGTGTATGATGCTAACACGGGTGAAGTTAGGGACGATAAAAAGTTCATGTCCATGTTAGAAGACTTTTGGCTTCCCCGTAGAGAAGGTAGTCAGGGAACACAGATTGATACTCTACCAGCAGGACAAAATTTAGGTGAAATTGGCGATATAGAATATTTTCAGAAAAAACTATATCAAGCACTAAATGTTCCTGTGTCAAGATTAGAACAGTCAGCAGGATTAAATTTTGGTCGTTCTGCTGAAATTAATAGAGATGAATTAAAGTTTGCTAAATTTGTTGCTAAACTGAGAAGAAAGTTTTCAACAATGTTTGAAGACCTTTTGAAAACTCAGTTAGTATTAAAAAATATAATGACTGAAGAAGATTGGAATGATATAAAAGATACTATCATTTATAATTTTTCTCAAGATGCTTATTATACTGAATCTAAAAATCAGGAAATAATGAGAAGTAGATTTGAAGTATTACAAGGAGCTTCTTCTTTTATTGGTTCATTGTTTAGCAAAGAGTATGTACAGAAAAATATACTTATGCTTACAGATGAACAACTAGAAGAAATTAATATGCAAATGCAAGTAGAGGCACCTTTTAAAACGCAAGACCAAGAACATCAAATGGACATGCAACAGCAACAGGCTGAATTGAGCGGAGAGAAATAATGGACAATCAACAAGCAATTAGAGACATGATTAATAATATTAGTATGGGTAATGCTAGTGAAGTTCAAACAAATTTTAATGCTATTATGCAAGCAAGAGCAGGCGATGCTTTAAATGATTATAGACAAACTCTTGCAAGATCAGTTTTTAAAAACCCAGAAATGCAAGCAATGGGTTTAGCAGATGGTGAAGAACACATTATAGATGTTGATAACCAATACGAAACAGAAGAGTGACATAAAAATGAAAACATTCAAAGAATTTAGATCCAATGTTGAAACAGATATTCAAGAAGAACCTATGGACGGCGTTGCAAAAGGTTCTTTGGAAGGTGATAAACACATGTGCGCTACTAAAATCTTTAAAGAAGGATTAGGTGAAGGAACCCCAATTCACGGCGAACATGCCATACCAGACAGTCAAGGTAATATCTCTTGGTATAAAGTTATGTTCGAACATGGTATTGAAACAGTAAGAGTGGAAGATGATGGTGTTCAAATACTTATGTCTGAAAGTCATATGCACTCAAATTCTAAAAAGAAAATGCCAATGTAATAGGGGAAAAAATAAATGCCTGCTCTTATAAAAAATATAGTAAAATTAACACAGGTACAAGGTGTTGTAGTTCTGCGAGGTGATGACGGAAGCGCCACCATTGATCTTGATGTTGATCTTAAAAAAGCAAGTGAGACTGTTTCTGGTACTCAATTGGTCAATATCAAGGGGTTACAGTGGACTTTAGGTACTGGAACTCAAGCAACCGTAACAAGAGACTCAGTTGTACTGTATACATGTATAGGAACTGGGCGCATAGATTTTTATGATTGGGCAGACACTCATGAAAATGATGCAAATATTGTTGTAGCTGTTGATAACGGAGGAACCGGTGGTACTGTAATTCTTTCTTTATCTAAAGTTGCAGGATTCGGTTCACAGCAACATCAAGACGCTGACGGAGTATTAGGTTAATGAAACTTATTAAAGAACTCAACGAAGATTTACAATTCATTGTAGAAGAAAGCAGTGATAATGGTAAAAAAAGTCTCTTCATAGAAGGTGTTTTTTTACAAGCAGATTTAAAAAACAGAAACGGTAGAATGTATCCAAAAGAAATAATGGCAAAAGAAGTCAACCGTTATGTTAAAGAACAAGTCAATACTAAAAGAGCATATGGTGAATTAGGGCATCCTGAAGGTCCTAACATTAATCTTGATCGTGTTTCACATATGATCGTATCTCTTAGAGAAGACGGCAATAATTGGATTGGACGAGCAAAAATTTTAGATACTCCTATGGGTAATATTGCTTCCAGTTTAATTAAAGAAGGAGCTGGATTGGGTGTTAGTTCACGCGGTCTAGGCACACTTAAAGAAGTTAATGGTATCAATGAAGTTCAAGATGATTTTATGCTTGCTACTGCCGCAGATATTGTAGCAGACCCATCAGCACCTGATGCGTACATACAAGGTATTATGGAAGGTAAAGAGTGGGTATTTGTCAAGGGTGTATGGCAAGATAGAGAGATTGAAGAAACCAAAAACTTAATTAAAAAGACAAGCTCTAGAAATTTATCAGAAGCAAAAGTTAAAGCGTTTGAAAAATTCTTAGATAAAATTTCAAGAATTTAATTTTTATAAATATATAGAACATTTAAATATCATTTAAATCGAAAGGAGATAACAATGGGCGTAGAATCAAAAATCCGAGAGCTTATGGAGGGTGCAGCAAATCGTCCTCTAGATAAGCAACAGGGTGATGCTTCTTTTCCTACTCAAGGTAGTTCAAATGCAAATCCTGAAGTCCAAGACATAAGCAGTCCTGGTAATCCGGAAGGTGGTTTGACCTCTGACGTAGGCGTGAAAGCAGCATCTAAAGCATCTAAAGACAACACTCTTCCGAAAGGACAGGGTGCAGGCAAAGCCGTTAACTACCAGGACATGGAAGATACTAGTTCTGTTGTAAATCAACCTAATTCTGCTGGTGTTCGTGAAGAGTATGAAACTCAAGACGAAGAAGAGTATGAAGAAGATGAAGAGTATGCAACAGAAGAAGGCTTGTTTGAAGAAGATTTAAGAGCACTTTTTGCTGACGATGAAAATCTTACAGAAGAATTTAAAACTAAAGCGGCTGAAATTTTTGAAGCTGTAGTATCTTCTCGCGTAATTTCTGAAGTGGAAGCTATTGAAGTTGAATTGACAGAACAGGCTAATGCAGCATATGCAGAGCGTGTTGAAGAACTGGTTGAAAACATTGACAAGTATCTTAACTACGTTACAGAAAATTGGATGCAAGAAAACGAAATGGCTATTGAAAACGGCCTTCGTAACGAAATAACTGAATCTTTTATTAAAGGATTGCAAAAAGTGTTCACTGAACATTACATTGAAGTCCCTGAAGATAAGTACGATGTTTTAGCTGAGATGCAGGAAAAATTAGATGCTCTTGAATTTAATTTGAATGAAGAAATCCAGAAAAATATTAACTTGAATGAAGAAGCAGTTTATCTGAAAAAGCAAAATATTTTTTCTGTAGTTTCAGAGGACTTGGCTGATACCGAAGCTGAAAAGTTTGCTACATTAGTGGAAGATATTACTTACACAAGTGATGAATCTTATAATAACAAACTCAAAGTAGTTAAAGAAAATTATTTCCGTAAAACATCTGTTAATACTTCTGCTGACAATGCGTTAGAAGATACTGTTAATGAACTTGTTTCATCGGACAATAGTATAATGAGTAAGTATGCCAAAGCAATTAGCAAGCATTCTAAATTTTAATTTTTATAAATAGTAAAGTTATTAAATACAACAATAAAGGAGACACAAATGTATCTTTCAGAAACAATTGAAAAAAAGTGGGAACCTGTACTGAAGCATGAGAGCCTTGCACCTATTGCAGACCCTTATCGCCGTGCAGTAACTGCCGTAATTCTTGAAAACCAAGAAAAAGCAATGCGTGAAGAGCGTGGTATTCTCCACGAAGCTACTCATGCAAACGCAACTGGCGCTAGTATTGACAACTACGATCCTATTCTTATTAGTTTGGTAAGACGCGCTCTTCCTAATCTGATGGCATATGACGTAGCTGGTGTACAGCCTATGACTGGCCCAACTGGTTTGATCTTTGCTATGAGATCACACTACACTAGCCAATCAGGTACAGAAGCTCTGTTTAACGAAGCAGACACTGATTTCTCTGGTGCTGGTACTCACGAAGGTTCAAACCCAGTGGATGGTACTTACACTACAGGTACTGGTGTATCTACATCAACTGCTGAAGGTTTTGGTGATTCTACTGCTCTTGCTCAAGTAGCATTCTCTATTGATAAAACCACAGTAACTGCTAAATCTCGTGCGTTGAAAGCAGAATACACAATTGAATTGGCACAGGATCTGAAAGCGATTCATGGTCTGGACGCAGAAAGCGAACTCTCCAACATCCTTTCACAAGAGATTCTTGCTGAAATTAACCGTGAAGTTATTCGTACAATTTACAAAGTCGCTAAGCCAGGTGCTGCTTCAACAGCAACTGCTGGTACTTTTGACCTTGACGTTGACTCAAACGGTCGTTGGTCAGTTGAACGTTTCAAAGGCTTGCTGTTCAATATCGAACGTGATGCTAACGCGATTGCTCAAGATACTCGTCGTGGCAAAGGCAACTTCATCATCTGTTCTTCAGATGTTGCAAGCGCCTTGGCAATGGCTGGTGTTCTTGATTACACTCCCGCACTCAGCACCAACTTGAATGTTGATGATACTGGCAATACTTTTGCTGGTGTTCTTAACGGTCGATACAAAGTGTATGTAGATCCGTATAGTGCCAACACTGGTGCAGCTTCTCAGTTCTACGTTGTTGGTTACAAAGGCACCAGCCCGTATGACGCAGGTATTTTCTACTGCCCTTACGTTCCGTTGCAAATGGTTCGTGCAATTGATCCTAGCACCTTCCAGCCGAAAATCGGCTTCAAGACTCGTTACGGTATGATTGCTAACCCCTACGTAACACAGTCCAACGGTACTGTTGATGCGGATACTTTCACATCAGCTCGTAACCAGTACTACAGAAAAGTCAAGGTAACAAACTTGATGTAAGAATAAAAAGAATCCCTAAAGGGACATTTTTAAGGGGCTATTCGTAGCCCCTTTTTTATGCCTAAAATTATGTTGACAAATGGTCAAATCCTTGTTATTATACATAGTGTAGTAAAGTAACAATTTCGTTACTTTATGTAACTTTAAAACAAGGGTTTATAATTTATGAGTAATCGTAGTATGATAGCACCGGTGATTTTTTCAACATTCTTAATGCTTTTTTGTATATCTTTACCATTTTTTGTAATCGCAAAAACCTCAATCGGAATGTAATGTTTAAGTATTATAAATAGTGTCATCTAAAAGGTGACACTATGGCATACATTCCAACATCTACTATTACAGAAGCAACATTTGCGGCAGGTAATCCATCTGAACTAGATTACATGAGACCTAATGGTTTTAAGTTTTTAGTGCATAATATTCCTAACGTTTCGTTTTTCTGTCAATCAGCAAATATCCCCGATGTTACCTTAGGGGTGGTCACACAAGCCACCCCTTTGATTGACTTTCCTCTGCCAGGAGAAAAGATTTCATTTGGTGAACTTAATATAAGATTTCTTATACAAGAAAATATGGCAAACTACAATGAAATATATAATTGGATGAGAGGTTTAGGAAGTCCTGAAAGTTCCGAAGAATATACAAACTATGTTCAATCTCAAATATATAGATTTCCAGGCAAAACAGTGGTTAACGCAACCGCTGCTTTAACAAGTGAAGCATCTTTGTTCATTTTAAATTCTAATAACATTCCTTTTATAAAAATTGTTTTTCAAGAAGTTTTTCCAGTTGCTTTGAGTGGGCTAGATTTTGATTTGGGAA
>Ga0208975_1000962_pt1 | contig 12996 bp, 8 predicted proteins | sample GreLakmeER78MSRF_FD_187700 | JGI IMG/M metagenome (GOLD analysis project Ga0208975, IMG submission 187700) | Freshwater lentic microbial communities from great Laurentian Lakes, MI, USA - Great Lakes metaG ER78MSRF (SPAdes) | ecosystem: Environmental > Aquatic > Freshwater > Lake | place: Great... | reverse complement strand
CACTGCGCTCTGCTGCTGGCGAATGCTGACCTCTGATGTTTGAGCAAAGCAGAAGATCTCAGACTTCGGGTTCTCGATAGCCGCACGGACAACGGAGAATGCGCCCCACTGCGTCTTGCCGCTGCGATTCCCACCTAGTGCTAGGATCTCGTTTACCTCAAATAGTTGTTCTTCAGCCTTACTCCAGTGAGGGAGTCTGAACCCGTAGTGATACGGGTCTTTTTCAGCGTTCTCAATCGCCTCATGGTAAACCGAATGAAGCCCGATTAGCTCATCAGGCTCCATTTGCACCATCTCCTCATCTGTGGGTGGCGTTAGGATTGCGTGTTTTCGCCAAATCATAGGATCTCGGCTTCGATTGCGTCTTCCTTGATCTTACTGGCAATGCGGGCCTTTGCGTCAAAGATCATCTTGGCAGCGTCATCGAGGCTAGCCCCCTTTCGATGCTCCACGATTGAAGACGCCATGCCCGTGAGTTGCGCGGCCTTGTCGGTAAGGATACCTACCGTCACCGCCAGCTTGTCCGGGCTGATTTTTGCAAGCTCCTCTGGATTATCAAACAACTGTTGGGAACGCTCAAAGAGCAAATCCGTGTAGTCCTGAGCTGCAATCGCGTATCGCATCGAGAACTCCTTGCGCTTTGTCTCCAGCGTATCGTTGTGCCGCCATTGCAAGCCCCTGATGGTCTCTCTGCCAAGCCCAGTCTTCTTTTGGATATCGGTTATCCTCGCGCCTTGTGCAGCCAGCCACAAGGCCATTGCGGCTTTGTTTGGGGCGTAGTGTTCGACGCAGTTTGAAGGGTTCAGCTTCGCGCGTTCCTTGACCTCAAGAAACCACGCTGACTTGTCTTCTCGCTCGTCAACGTAATCGGCCTTCAGCTTCTCGTTTGGATCAATTGGTTCTGGTTCCGAAGTCACTTGGAGTTCTTAGCCTTTCTTTTCAAGAAATGCAATCATTTTTGGGATTTGACTCCAGATGCTTCAGGAACTAGTTCACCATTACGATTAAACCTTGGCGATTGAGGCATGAGGTTATCACGAATGCTGTAATAGGAGCTTGGGCCAAACGGAATCACAACGTCGCCGCTGGTCTTGATTGCGCTTTGGATGCGATCAAATGCGAACGTCCTGAAGATTCCAGTAACCTTGTCTGGAGAAACCTGCGACATGAGCGGGTTGGTTTTCAGCTGCCTTTTTGTCTGCAACCCAAGAACAGAGTTAATGAAGTTTTTACGCCGTTCCCAGTTTTTAGGGTCAACGCTTTGATAGTATGTGTCGGTTGACTTGTTCGAGTTCTGGATCTCGACGGACTTTTCAATATCCTCTAAGATGGATTTTGGCGTTAATCCAAGCTCGTTAGCGATTTTGTTTTTCGCTGCTCTTTTTACATTTTTCTCAAGTTGACGAAGATCCATTGACTCAAGATATAAGCGACCTTTTTTCAAAACCCACTTAGTAGGGACAACATACCCTTCAGCAATTCCTTCAACTTGAACAGAACGACCTTGTTGGAATGGTTTGTTTGTAACAAGAAGTCCGTGTTTTTGTGACGCGTCTAGTGCGTCTTGCAAAAACAATGCTTCTCCAAACCTGCCATCATCAATTACACTAGATTCTTCCAACGATTTAAGGTGATCCGCCGTAAGAACGCCTTCCCCATTTCCATTTTTATCTGGAATCAAAACGCCATCTGGCAGTTTCTCGCCACGATCAACAAAACCTTTATTGACCTGCTCAATAACAGTATTTGCTTTGTAGTGACTTGGGTTGTCGGATTTGACATCAACAATCTCCTGCGGTCTTGCGGCCCTTGGCTTACCCGACGTTTCACGATACATCTGACGAACCATAGACTTCACTTCTGGGATTTCACGAAATCCTTCCGCAAGCAATCCAGTTCCCATTACCATGCGTCCAGTCGCGTCAGTTGCGCCACCAAGTTTGAAATGCAAGCCCTTAACAATGGGTGTGGCATTAAAGATGGTCCTGAAGGTGCTCTCTACGTTGCGCCGCAAAGGTGTTTTTCTGGACTCCTTGTAGAGACCACCCTTCAATGTGTCCTCAAGAAGAGTCTTCACGCCTTGATCCGTGAAATACTCAACGGCCAGCTCGCTCAAGTCGGATGGAGCAAGACCGTTTTGTTCCCGTAGATTGTTGTATTCTTGCGACCATGCGCTAAATTCCGCGTCAAGCGTCCCATCAACATTGCGAACTAAACCAGACCTTGTTTCGTCGCCAAGCATTCTTGACACGATAGCAGCATCATTTTGCCAAACGTGCTGAATCATGTGTCCCGCTTCGTGCATAGCTACTTCCTTGAGGAATCCAACTTTGTCATTGATGTTCACAACCGCCCTGCGACTTGCCGGGTCAAAGAAGTTGTTGCCTGATTCGGTAATATCCCACTTGAACATTCCGGGATACGCGGCATCAATTCCAGAAATAGCATACCTGAAATCACGGTCTTTGAGCTTATCAAAAGCAGCAACTTGATCCACGCCTAGTTTCTTGCGGTAATTGAACATCTGGTCAGCATTCACCTGATCCATGTTTTTCTTGCCGCCAATCACCCTTCCAAGAGAACCAAAGATAAGCGCATCACGTCCAGCCCGCTTAACAGTTGTTTCATCAACACCTTGATCGTTGATCGCATTGTAAACAAGAGTCGCGGGAACCGCTTGAGCAATGCCCTTTGACGCATTCACGACACCTCTTGCAAGGGGAGACGAGTAGTCACCAAGTGTTGCAACAGCGCGGCCCAGTCCCCCAACGCTCTCATTTGCGGCAACACGCCTAAAGAAAGGAGTTGAGCTAGTACGTTCAAGCATTTCTTCGCTCATAACGCGGCCAAAATTTCCAAGTTTACGCAAAATCTTTGGCGCAACAACAGTCCCCACTTTGATTCCTGCATAAGTTGCAAACGCAACTGGGTTTGTCAAAAAAGTAGCGGCTTGAATAATTCTTGGAATGCTGTTGTAACCCCCAAATCTTTCTGCTTTTCTAATGAATCTATTTACTCCAGCTATCCCTTCACCAAGTTTTTCAGCCCCAATTGCAATACCTTTTGTTGCACCGGATGCAACTTGGCGAGTCATGTCCCCAGCAGTTTTGATTGAATCAATTCCGATTTCGGTCTTGTTTGCAAAATCGCTGATATTTTTTATGCCGTCATCAATTTTGCCGATTTGAGAAGCGATTTCATCAGATTGCGAGGCAAGAACATTGAGCTTGTTGGTTAACTCTAGAGATTTTGCCTGATCTCCTATTTTAACGGCATCATCAAGTTGACCTGAAACCAACAACGCATCATCGGAAATCTTCTGTGCCGCAGCAGTTGCCACGCCCTTCGCGTCAGTTAATCTACGACCTTGAGCGACAGCAACAAGCCCCTGTTCTGCTTTTCTTGTGGCGTCGGCAATGCGGATCATCTTAAAGCCAACCCCCAGTCCAGCAGTTGCCAGCCCCACAGCTAGTCCCGGAACGTCGCCAACAGCTTGACCTGCTGACTCGTAGTTGTTCATTGCCTCCGTGAATTTCTTGTCACCATCTTCGTCTCCGTATTGGGTGACGTAGTTTTGCCGAGTCTGCTCAACAACATTTGCCACTTCTTCGCCAGCACCAACAATTCCAGCAAGTTCAGCAGCACTTGTGTTGCGAAGAGTTCGGCCAAGCATTTCTGTTTGATACCGCTCCTGATTGTCTCTGCGATCTACCTCTTCTTTTGACACCAAGCCAGCCGCCTCAAGAATCGGCAGCAGTCCAACATCTTGTCCGAAAACATTTGTCTTTGCAATTGCGGTAGCTGTTTTTTGCATGCTCAAGCCCGCACCTTTAACAAGCCCACTTACCGCTTGTGCCTGAGCCGCCTTGACCTCTTCTATTGGCTTGCCGGAAAACGTCCCTCTGAGCAAAACGTCAGCACCTGCACCGAATCCTTTCAAGCCCTTCCACAGCTCGGTAAAGACTCCATCCTCAGATTCTTCTGGTTTATCAAGGCCAGCTTTGCGGCGAATTGCGTAGATTTTCTCTTTTTCAGGATTCTCGCCCAAGGTCATCCCGTTATCAACCCACTCAGCCGTATTAAATAGCTCTTCGTCTGGAGTGGTGAAGGCAACTCCCTTCTCTGTAAGCGCACCATCTTTAATTAAGCCACGTTCCTCCATCAACAAATAATCGCTACCAAGTGAAGTTGCTTCTCCATTTGAGTCAAGCAACCCACGGGCTTTCATACCCTCTTCTGTGGCAAACTCTGGAATTTGATATTCAGGCGCAACAATTCTAGGATCGCTTAGTTCAAGCTCTCTCCAATTTGGTGGTTTGGCAGCATCCTTCCGAGCCTGTAAATTGCCTTGCTCTTTTTCAAGATACTCAAAAATAGCACCTTTTTCAAGTTTGCTGGTCTCTGGATCTACCTGCTCGTCTTCTTGGTTTTCCATTTCACTTAATTTTTGCCTTGAGCAATTCAGTTTTTGTCTTTGGTGTCGCAGTCTCTTCGGTCGATGATACTTTTGATTTGGCTAGGTTCGCCATTGCTTCGCTAATCATTTTCTCTGAACTGCCTTTTGGAATTTTACCTAGCTCTTCTGCGCGTCGAATTGAGGTGGAAAAATAATCTCTAAGCCTATTTAATTCTTGAGCGGCTGCTTCATCTGAAATATATGTGTCCTCTAGTTTTGTCGCCGCTGTTTTGGCTACGGCAAATTCCGCGTCAGACATGGAACCTAATCCTTGGAATTTCCTCATGCTGTCAGTGGTGGCTAGCGAAACTATTGCCTTTCTTGATGCTTCAGCATCTCTAGCCTTGGTTCCCGGCAACCACTTGAATCCAGATTTTGCCCCGAAAACACCCGAAAATCCGGGTGAAGATGTCAACTCGTTTATTGTTTTAATTGCATAAGAAGCGTCACCAGCCGCTCTCAATGCTGCTTCACTACCTGCTAATTTAACCTCGTTACTCTTACGCTCTTCTTCTTCTTTTAGGGTTCTTTTTATATCTTCAGCTTGCTTGATAGCCAGTGGCTGCCCGGCAAGTTCAAGTGCTTCCTTTTGTTGCCCTGTTTGCATCAGTCCTAAAGCAGCGGAAATCCTGTCTTGGGGGATTTCAACTCCAGCTTCCTTGCTTTGTTTTACTGTTTCGGCCATTTGTATGTCCGCTGCTGCTTGTCGAGCTTTAGCCGCATCAGCAGATTCAAGTTTTTGTTCTGCGTCCTGAATGTATTTATTGTATTTCGCCTGCAACGCCTGAGCTTCGCGCTGAGGTATAAATTGCCCGGATTGATATCCAAGCTCCTGTTTTAAGTAGGTTCCAAAGTCCATTATGAATTTATGTAATTGTTCTGTTAAGGAACGGTGTATCCAGCCGCTTGATCTTGAGGACCGCCTGAAGTGGGTGGCGCAGCAGCACGGTTGGCGGCAGCTTGACGGATACCCATTTGTTGGGATTGCAACAACATGTTCAAAGTGTTTTCAATCTCACTGCCAATAGTTGACGCATTAAGCCCTTGTTCATAAAGGCTAATGTTTGGATCATTCAGCAATGCTTTCTGTGACTGGAGTTGTTCTGCCAATCCCGGCATCTTATCTCCAAAAAGATTGATTGCTGAATCAATTCGGCTCTCGGTGGATTTCTTCAACGCGTTGATTTGCGATTCTTCTTTTTTTCTTTTGGTGTAGTCTTCAGCTAGCCCTTTAATGGTTGAGCCAATCTGGTTTCCAATGTTTTGCATGCTCTGACCTTGAATGTCAGCAGCGCGAGCAAAACCTGAGTAGTCCTGAACAAACAGGCGCGGGTCAACGGATGATCCTAATAGTGCCATAATTTAGTCTTTCATGTAGCTGAGTTTTTCTTGATCCGCCCAAGGGACAAGAGATGAAATGTTTTCAATAGTCATATTGAGTTTTGGGCAGTGAACAAACTTAGGAGACTGTGGATTTCGATTGATGCAACTAGTGCATGCGTGAACATAATCAACATTGTGGAGTTTGTCCACCTTCTCGCCCCAAACGCCATCTAGTTTTTCGTAACGGTCCGAGTCGTATGGGACATTGTTACTTTCAATGTATTCCCAGATATCCGCATGAGTCCAGTCTCGAAGCGGGAACATCATAGTCGCTTGCTCCATAAGCACCCTAGATTCAATCCGTGTTCCAGCATCTCCTCCAAGAATTGGATCAGAATCGCAACCTTTGTGGCCGATCCATAAACAATCAAATTCAGGGACTTCAAGATAATGCTGTTTGGGACGCTTCAGGATATCCAAAGCGCAAACAAATTTGCTGCTGTCTGTAGGTTCAGTGATTCCGGTTGGACATGTAAGGATTGTTGAATTTACCTTATAATGATTCTGGACCTCCCATTCATCTCCTTCTTGTTGGAAAGCAGACTGATATGGATGCCATGAGTAAACAAGCAACTCCCAGTCTTGGGTGATCTTATCGTGGAACTTGTATTTCGATGGTTGCCACGGTTCACGGAAAAATACCAATGGCAATTCGATTCCCATACCACGCATGATATGCAACAATACCATGCTGTCTTTGCCCCCTGACCAACAGATTATCCCCTTCGGAAAGTTCTTTGCGCCAGATGCAATTAGCTCTTTGGTTTTTTCAAGTTTCGTCATTAAATGAGTGCTGCTCCTACTGCTCCTCCGACTTGACCAACTGCTCCAAACAACCCGGATGAGTATGACGCTTGTGCTTGAGCGTTAGCAGCTTGAGCTTGAAGCTGATTCTGCCTTTCAGCAGCACCGAGGTTAAGTCCAGTATCTGGGTTAATCAAGCCCGGAGTGCCTCGTCCAATCTGACCCATACCCATTCCGAGCATTTGTTGCCCAGACTGATACGAGAGTGGTTGCTGACTCAGCAGAGCAAGACCCGGCTGCGTGTAGAATCCTTGAGCCATTTCGTAACTTCTTCCCCCAGCTTGCGCGGCTTCTTCTCTAGCCCTTGCTCTTTGCTGCTCAATATCCATCAATTGCCCGAAGCCAAGTTGACGTTCTTGTATGCGTTGTGCGCCACCAGCCATACCTTGTGAGAACATGTTTTGGCGTCGCGCTAGTTCTCTTTCTTGTTCAGATCCAAGTTGCCCATAACGAGCTTGTTGAGCTGTAAGACGTTGTTGCAAGCTTCCAAGTCCTTGTCCAAATTTCGCTTGTTGAAGTGCTATGTCTCTTTCAGTATTAGCACCTCGCTGTCCATAAAGAGCCTGTTCGGAAGCGAGTCTTTGCCCAGCCACATTAAGTTGTTGGCCAAACGCTTGTTGTCCAAGTTGTGACGCTTCACCTCTTCGCGCTGCTTTTGCGGCTTCACGATTTTGAATCTCTGCTGCAATTGCCGCATTTCCACCAAGCCTTCCAGCGGCTTGTCCAGCTTCCCTTGCTTGTTGCTGAGAAGCCCGCTGCTCTTCTGGCGACAATGCTCCGCGACGATCAAATGCCTCCTGAGCCATCTGAGTTGCACGTAATGCATCTGCATTTGCCCCACTAATTGTTTCTCCAACATATGGGTTGATGCCGCCAAGTGTTCCTTGCGCTAGTTGATTCGCCTGTTCTTCTGAAATTGTTGTTCCAGTATATCCACTAATGTCTCCCAATGTCGATCCGTATTGACCAACTTGAGATCCATATTGGCCCATCATTCCTCCAGCTCGACCAAGAAACGAAGACTCAAGCCCTTGAGCTTCTTGTGCTGTTTGAGCAGACCTTGATACTGCCGCCGCTTGTTCTGGAGACAATCCTTGCATTACGCCACGAGTAAGCGGTGCTTGACCAGCCATCTGGCCTAACTCTCCTTCACGCGCCGCTCCAAGTTGTTGTCCAGCTTCTTGTGAAGCCATACGGCTAAGTCCAAACAAGCCTTCTTGACCACCAACTCCACCAAGGAATCCAGAGATGTCCTGCAAGTTGAGTGCTTGGAACTCTGGACGAAACTGACGCTCAAACCCAAGAACTTGAGGCAGCGCACCACCATAAGCTGATACAAATTTACCAATATCTTTTGCGTAATCAGCCTTTGGAGCCTTTACCTTATCAGGAGAACTTCCCATATTCTTGTATTATTTGAGTTTTGAGTAAAATTGTTGCATGTTATACACTCTCACTCTAGGTGAATTCTTAAATTCACGCTGGAATGCGATGTATTCAAAGTCGTCACGGAACTTTCTAAGAGCTTTTTGCATGTCACCAACGCATATAGTAACAAAGAGTGTGTTGGAATGGTGTATTTCACAGGCTTGTTCTGGAGATTCTTCTTGCGAGTAGAAGCCGAGACAAAAGGATTTTGAGTCAGAAACGACAACGCCAAAACATAAGTGCCAATACAAAAGTTTGTGAAAGTCTTCGCCATATATTTCTATTGCTTCTCCTAAGTGCTGATTCATCCGAAAATCACAACGCTTGCAAGTCTTAATGGGTCAGTTATTGAGATGTAGGCCTGATTTACTGTGTTTAATTGCACGCCCGCAAGAGTGTTTTCAACAACGTAACCATGCCACGAACCCGGATAAACATGTCCAGTCCCAGAAATCGCATAGTTGGCATCTGGCATTGGAATTGCAAAATTCAAAACAATATAGTTGTCTGTGGAATCATACCACGACGCTGTTGAGATATTTCCACTTCCTTGTATTGCTACAAATTGAGCGGTAATATTACCAGACGTAACCGATCCAGTGTGATTGACAACGAATTCATTTGCTGTTGCAGATGATGTAACGGTATACAGTCCATCGGTTGCCGTGCCGCTTGTGAAATCAAGCCTAATTTTGTCATCAGTTTTCAATCCATGCCCAACAATTGTAACGGTTGTCTCCGTTGCGGTTCTTGAGTAATTACCAGTTTTATACGCTCCTGTCCGAACTCCAGCCGGTAGGGGGTTCAGTTTCACCCATGCACGCGCCCCGTAAATTGGAGCAGTCCCCGTTTGCGCCCCATTTAGTTTGGGGGCAGAAATGGAGCCGTCGGCCACGGCGGATGCTGTTCCAGTCAAGTTGCCCGAAAAGGAAGCCGCAGTGACAGTGCCATTGCTTGCTAACGTAATTACTGGCGAACCCGTCTTGTTTCCTCCGTGAATTCGCACTCCTTGAGAAAACCTCATGGCGCAAAAACCATCATTGAGGTCAACTATATCTCCATCATCTGCCAAGACAAAGCCAAGTCCTGTAGAGCCAGCAGTTCCAGCATACACGCTTCCACCTGCGCCAATACCTCCTCCAGCATTGATATTGCCGTTGACATACGCATTCCCATTCACATCCAATTTGGCAACCGGATTATCTGTCCCAATTCCAAGGTTTCCGTCTGTTGTCAGCCTCGCTTTTTCAGCGTTATTGATTGCAAATGTAATAGGGTGATTTGTCCCACTTCTTAATACTACTGAATCCCCCGAGGAAAAGAAATCCCCAATGACATTATTAGTTTCAGTTCTAATTACAGCTGCATCATTCGTTCCACGAATGTGTAACGTCCTAGCGTTGATGTTGAAATTTACCGGGTTGTCAGTCCCGATACCCACATTGCCATTCTTATCAACAATGAAGTTGGTTGCAATTGTATCTGGATTAATGGAACTACAAACTTGTCGAATAGCAAATGCTTGACCCGCGCTTGGATCGTTAGCGTCGTCGTGAAGATCAAGGGCAAGAGTGAGGTTGTTGCTTCCTGTCCCAATTTGGCGCAAATAAGCCCAGTCGCTTTGTCCTGAGGAACCAGAAAATGCAAGATATGTATTGGTTCGGTTCGCCTCATCAACCACATCGCTTGCCCAGTTAGTCGTGCCGGGGTAAATGGAGATCGGGCCATTGGATGTTATCCGGTCAACCAACGGTGATCCGGGACCCACGCTCAATCCGTTTGGAATGTTAACGATTCCGGTGTCGCCAATATACATTCTATTGGTATTGTTGCTATTAAAGGCAAACGCTCCTGCTTGGACTTGATCAAATCGCATTTGACCAGTGCCAGAGTTGGTAAACTGAAAATCACCATTGATGCTTGGTGCTCTGGAAATTCTTGCGTTACTGTCTCCGTCAACATACAGCCCACCAGTTGCCGTCGCGTGGAAGTCAATAAACGTATATTGATCAATGGTGTTTCCTTGTCCGATTTCAAGACCTGTTGACCCATTAGGGACATTGCTTGAAATCAAATATACCCGCTCTCCGCGAACGGATGTTGAACTACTATCCCAACTGGGGCCGTTAAGAGACAATTTTTCTGGAGTAACCGACGCGTTAACAAGTGCAAGTGTATTTACAGCATTATTAGCTAGCTCATTGGATGTAATTCCACCAGTTTTAACAAGTAACTTTCCACTGGATTGCGAAAGTGTTCCATTGAAAATAGCGGCATCAGTAATCGTGCTTTGATCGAGGATGTTATTCATCTTCGCGCTAGTAATTACGTCAGTAGCTGTAAAAGTGTAACTCGTATCAATTGCTCCCATACTTTATCTTTGTGAAATGATTTGTCTGTTGGTGACAGAACCAGCCACCTTGATTGAATTGATCTTGGGTGATCCTATGGTCCTTGTCAAGATCATTGTTCCAGTGAATCCGCGAATGCCGCCCAACCTGCATCTGATACTTGCCGTTTCAGCCTCAGTAACCGAGGTGGGGGTAAGCAATCCACCAAGCAAAGTAGTAGTTGTGCCTATGGTTTGAGCGTCATCTGGATCTTCAGCAGCAAAGGCAATGTTGTATTCCGAATTTTGGCCGGGAAGGGACTGGATGTTGATCTGAGCGTCAGTGAATCGCTTGCGCTCCATCGTTCCAAAGTCATATCCCCTAGTTGTAAGAGAGGCATTGATCGTAGGAGACACGACAGCCGCAGAGTTATCCACGTTCAACGTGTCATTAGAACTTTCAGACGCTTCAATTTGGTGCAGGCCCCCGTTGGAAGTCACAACGTAGATGTTGTTTCTTTCGCTTGCACTACCAATTACAAAGTTTTCAATCAAGAATCGAGAATCTCCAAAGGTATCCAGTGACTCCCAGCCTTTATTCAGGAAGTTATACACCAAAATAGCGTTGTTTCCGTATGCATCACCAGCACCACGGACAGAATCAAGCGGGACAGCAAGGTAATACCTGTTCTCAAACAGGATACCTACTGCCCTGTCTGAGTAATCAGCGTTAATCCGGTCGATATACGGCTGAATGTTCTTAGACAGTGGCTCTTCGGTCCCCCGCAGGTTGTAGTCGTTGAGGAATTCAACCCCATACACACCATCGTCAGACAAGAACAGCATGGTATTGCCGCGCATCACCACGGACTTACGAGCTAGGCAACCAATCTCAGAGGTGAGCTCCTTGACGGCAACGTCTAGAAGGCTCCCTAGCGTCCCCTTAACGATGTGCAGGCTGTTCCTATTCAACACAACCAATCCGTCGTCATAAAACCCGTGCATCCCCACCACGTAGTCAGCAGTCCCACCACTTACGCGGAATTGGTTCTCAATTTGGTCAAAAGTAGTAGTGTCCAGAATGTCGGATACAGATATCTCGTCAGTAATCTTACGGCTAGTGTATGTAGCTGCATTATAAGCCCCTGACTGACTGTAATAGAACGGAACCCACAAGCGTCGTTGGAAATGAACTCCCCAAGGCGCACCGGGCTGATGCATAAACCCACCGCCTACGCTGAATCGACCTCCAAACTGCAATTGATGAGATCCACCAGCAGTAAGATTTCCAATCGGAGCGTAAAATGTAACTATTGTCGTTGTTGCTGATACTACTTGGAACTCTTTCCCGACAACTTCAGAGAATTCTGGAATTGTTGTCTCATAAATGACTATGATGTCACCTGTTACAATTGTTGTGTTTCCAAGTGTAGACCTGTTAACTGTGACTAATCCACCAGATACTGAAACATTAGAACTAGGAACATTAAATATCTGTGGCTGGGTGTAAGTCCCGCCCGGAGACAAAGTAAACCCATCCGTAGCCGTTGCACTTGCAACTTCAAATGAAGCAACTGTTTGACTCGTCGTAAACGTGTAAGTAAATTGATCCTGTGTCGATACGGCCAACACAGTAAAGACTCCGTTTGCGGGAACCAATGTAGCATGAGTAAGTCCAGCGATTGTGATTGAAGTTCCAACTACCAACCCATGTTCGCGGACATTCATTGTGACAGTGGTTCCTGATTGAGAGGCGGATAGCACTGGCCTCCCATTCGGATACCATTCAAGTGCTTGTTGCCCGTCACGGAATAACATCACCTTGTCGAACAACTGGATCATGTCAGTGTCAGCACCAATGGCTTCTCCAGACGGATACGGAATGTCAGTAATCGCATACCCATCCAAGTCAATCTTCTTGGCGACTGTATCCAGAGCAATAATCACATACTCCTTGTTGCTGTCGTTTGGATCGCTGAATAGGCATGAAGCGCGGACATTTGCACTTGCGTCATCATTGATCAAAGCCTGAGACAACGTGCCAGCACCAGAAACAGCCGTAGTTGTAGCCGTAACTGGAAACGTCATGGTTGTAGCTGAAGCGTAGGTTAAAAGCCTTAGCCCATTAGGATCAATTCCAGTAAATGTTAATCCAGCAATCAATCCATAGCCAACGCTACCGATAGCGAATCCATGACCAGCCGTAACGGTAATCGTTACCACGTTGGCAGCAAGGGAGGACGACGCAATTGTCTTTGGCGTGTCGATCAGCAGGAAGGGCAACTGCAATGGAGAACCTCCCGTAGTCAACGCCCCAGTCCTACTCACCACGTTCCTCCGTGGCTTCCAGTATCCTTCCATACGCCCATTCAACGACTCCCTTACCTCACCCTCTTGGAGTTGGTTAAGCTGGAGCCTCTGGTTCACGCTTTTAAACCCACGATCAGCAACCTCGCCAATCGCAGAATCCATCGCGCCACCACTCTGGGCAAACTGGGACATTAGGCGTAGTAAACGATCACCACACCGGATGTCAGAATCACTTGGCTGAAGTTGCCACCGATACCCAAACCAGCAGGAAGGGTGATCGTCTGCA
>Ga0208975_1000959_pt1 | contig 13005 bp, 25 predicted proteins | sample GreLakmeER78MSRF_FD_187700 | JGI IMG/M metagenome (GOLD analysis project Ga0208975, IMG submission 187700) | Freshwater lentic microbial communities from great Laurentian Lakes, MI, USA - Great Lakes metaG ER78MSRF (SPAdes) | ecosystem: Environmental > Aquatic > Freshwater > Lake | place: Great... | reverse complement strand
CAACGCCCATGTCGGCGGCCTTTCTTACGCTGCGCGAATTTTATAAATCAGGCTGTCGTCTCGCGAAGCATCCGCGAGCGCGTCACGGCACTGGTCCTCGATCCACTCCAGATCGACAGCCGTCAGATCAACGGTTGCCCCACCCGGCGCGACGATCTCCGTCACGGCTATAGCCATACTGGTCCCGTTGTAGTTGACATCAGCGTCAACATAGGCGACGTGCCACGGCGTGCCTGCTGGCTCATCCGTGTCGACGATCACGGGGCAGCAGTATTGCGACGTTTTCGGGTCAAATGTGGTACGCGGTTTCATGGAGGCCCTTTCTAGTCGTTGATCCATGATGCCGCGTAGGCCCGCGCGAGGCTGAGCCACGGTGCGGTCTTGGACCGGCTCGTGATGCACTTGAAATCGCCTTCGTAGCCAAACGAAACGTCATAGACGCCACGGGCTCGGCGAGTGATCTTTACCCACTTTCCGTTGCCCCTGACGTAGCGTTCCATGTCGCTCTCCCGTGTCTGATGGTGGATAGATAGCCGCTCCGCTTGTAATTGTCAACTTCCCGTGGTACACAAGATGACAATTTCGATGCGGGAAATCGCAATGGGCGGTTATGATAAAGCAAGACGAGGGCGGCGGGCTGCTGATTGGTTACGCTCGCGTCTCGACGGAAGACCAGAATTTGGATGCGCAGATCGCAACGCTGATGCGTGCCGGTTGCGACCGCGATCACATCCACACGGATCAGGTTTCAGCGGTCAGCAAGCGCCGGCCAGGAATGGCTTTGCTGCTGAAGGACGTTCGAGAGGGCGACACCGTTGTTGTGGTCAGTCTCGACCGCTTTGCGCGTTCGCTGTCCGAATTGATCAAGCGGCTAGAGGACTTCGAAAAGCGTGGCATTCACTTCAAGTCGCTGTCGCAGTCGATCGACACCAGCACGTCAGTTGGCCGTCTTATCCTGCATGTGCTTGGAGCGGTGGCAGAGTTCGAGCGGGCGCTAATCGCGGAGCGAACCAAGCGCAGCATGCAGCACCGCAAGAGCCAGGGCGCGAAGTTCGGGCGCGAATGGAAGTTGACACCAGAGAAGCGCCGGGAGGTTGCCGCGCTAGTTCGCCAAGGCGTTCGAACTGTGGATATCGCCAAGCGGTTTAGCATTTCGCGCGGGTCGGTGAGAAACTACAGCAAGCACGTGAAGAAGCGCCGGCCGCGTGGTCGACCACCAGTGAACGAGAAATGACACACGAGGAGCAGATAAATGGACATCGTGACGCGCAGCATTAAGCGGGATCACTACGACCGCATGAAATCCGGATCTGTGATCATGATCGAAGCGACGGCTGCTGGGTACGTTATCCACCAATGGTCGCCAGATGGCGTAGCCCCGCAGTCGTCACATGGGACGCAAGCCGAAGCCGTTGCCCGCGTGGCGCAGCTGATGCGAATCACGTCGCCGGTTCAGCCGCAGAATTGGCCGGAGACTGTAGAGATTAGAGGCGCACAATTTTAGGAGGCGCACATGACTGCGGGTGAGAAGCGATTAGAGCGCGCCAAGAGGGCCGCTGAAACTCTCACGAAGGACAGGAGAAAGTGGGTCTCGGAGGAAATTCGCAGCTATCAAGGTGACAGCTACCTGACATGCCTGCACTTGCTTGAGGGCACCCCGCCTAGGGCATACATCCTTGAGAACAGCGAACGGGGCATCTGCACCGTGCTGGACATGGAAGGTCAAATTTTCGGAGAAGCTAGGGGCGGTGACTATCCACAAGACCCTGTGCGGTGGGTGCCGCGTGCGCGGAAGTCCGCATAACAACATAGGAGCAGCGGATGCCGAAAGTTTTTCGACGCAAAGTCGACCCTGGCAACGGCGATCCGTCCCGATTGGAGCTGCACGCCGTCCCAGGTCAATGGGCGTGCAACATCAGCCTATACATCTCCGTCGGCAATGGATGCGACGTAAACGTCTATCTGCCCTCGACCGAGGCGCGCGAATTGGCCAGCCTGTTGCTTCAGGCGGCCGACGTTGCGGATGCAGAATAAGAGCCTCTGTCCCTATTTTTGACCGACCCGTCAGACGCGACTAACGCGCATTGCGCGACTGAATCGTTGATTTCATTGAGAAATATTGGAGGCCACGCCCGGAATTGAACCGGGGTACGCGGATTTGCAGTCCCATTACCCTGGCCACCCAAAAGTAGGCAACCATTTGAATATAAATAATAAAAATTCTGATCCGACTGTCGTTGTCCCTATTTTTGCCTGTTCAGTTTCCATTTTCGGTATGCCGCCTGCCTTTTCTTCAATAGGGTCCGCGGATCGACCGGGGAGCGGGGCCTCTTGTTCTTTGCTTGGACTGCAGCGGTAGCCCATCGGCAATTGGTCGGCTCGTAGTTCCCGTCATTGTCAATGCGATCAAGCGATGTTCCATCTGGCGGGTGGCCCATGTCAGCCAGGAAATTTTCAAACGTCCTCCACCGGTCACAGACTGAAATCCCGAAAACCGTCACTCAGCCGTCGACGAACTGCTTCAAGTCGTTCGCGAGCGACGGCGAGGCTTTGTGTTTGTAGGCTGCCTTCGTGCGTCCGCCCCTTGTGGTTGATGCGGAACCAATAGATGCGCCCACGCTTCCTGATGCCCCTCGACATATCGGCTTTGCCTCCCGAGCCCACCACGCCTTGAACGTCTCGGCGTCGATAAGGAACACACGTCGGCGGCCACACACAAGCTCTTTAGCCCCAGGGACCTCGCCAGCGCCTACGCGCCGCTGCCAGTAACGCATGGATAGGCCCGTAATCTCCTCAAGGTCGGATACACGCAAGACGGCCATTACCGCCCTCCTAGTATGGCTACGATCACACAGCCGAAAAGCACGGCAGGAATCGCCCATCTCGAAAACAAGACGACACCGCACCCAACGGCAACGCCAATCATCTCAGGCCAAGGATGGGGCCGCGCGTGCGGTACGGCCCCAATACCTTCGCCGGGCAATGGCCGAGAGTAGTCCGGCGAGTCTCTAATCATGTCGCTCTCCACTTCACGTCTCCGTTGAATTTGCGCCAGCCTCGGAACCCCTGCCGCTTGCGGATGCCGGCGCGCTTCTCTGCAACCCTGACGGCCTTCGCTATCGTCGGCACGTCCTTCTCTGCCGTGATCTTGCGATGGCAACGCTTGTCGAGGACGCGGCAGTTGCTCAGATCGTTGCTTCCACCAAGCGCAGCAGGCACCGGAAAATGATCGTATTCCGCGCTAGTGACGATCTTCTGGCCGCAGCCGCATTCACAGTGACCGCGTGATCGCTCCCATGCGGCAAGCTTCGTGGATTTGCTAAATTCTCGCCTCGTCATGGCAGCCCGTCAGATGGCGCGCGACAGTGCGCGAACACGGTAACGCGGCTTTTCTGCAGGCTCCGCAAACTTGAGCCGCCGAGCCTGATCTCCCATCGCTTCGCGCTCTATCTTCGCCGCTTCAGCGTCCTCTAAATCTGTTATTGACGGATGCACAGTGCAGAAATAGTCCCCCCATTCAAAGGTTTCGGACCCGCGCAAATGCCGCCTGACATAGATTTCAAAGTCAGGATCACCGGCATCCGTGCGCCAGTGATCTGTCACCCAGTTCTTGAGCGCAGCGCGGCGCTTTTCTCCGTCCTTTATTTCCCGCGCCTTGAAGATGCCGGACACCCGCGAGGCCAGCGTTGCAAACGAAAAGGACAGGCCGCTACGCCGACCAATTTCGACGTGCCACTGCGCCTTGCGCGCCTCTGACCATGACATCGACAAATTGATCTCTTGCGAGAGGCGGTTGACTTCAAGAGCGTGCGGAATAATCAGCTTTGGAGCGAGTTCAATTCCATTCTTCCATCCGTTGTGCGTCCGACGCCACCAGCTTGCATCAACCCAACTGCGCGACACCAGAGCGTAATAATGGTTCGCTGCGACGAAACGCCAATTTCCGCGCAACTTGTGAATTACCAACGTGTCGCTTGCAATCATGTGCTTGGAAAAAATCCGCGCCTTGCCTCGCGCAGCATCCATGGTCACGCTACGCATCATCCGACATTGCAGCGCGTTTTCGCCAAAGCCATCACTCTCGACGTCCTTGCCTGGCACCAGAACGGTGTGTCGGAACGGCCAGATGCGCGGTGCTCCCGTGTCGTCTAGCGTTGAATCCGTTGAAATGCGTAGATCGTCGTCGTGCAAATTAAAATAACCGGTCGCGTCGATGCCCTTGAACCTAACAAGATCGTTATGAAACACGTCCTTATTGCCCCACCCGGTAAAGTCGTCGTCCGGTCGGGCCTGATCAATCACATCGAATAGCTGATCGACGCGGCGTCGAAACATCTGGGCGCCGCGCAGCCCGCCCTTATAGCCCTGATGTCCGTCAGTCATGATGCGCTTTCCGTTTCTCTCAATAGCCGATCAGGGTCAAGCCCCGTCTCGATGCGGATGACCTCATCAACGTTATCGTTCAGAATGCAGAACGCCTTATGGTCCAACTTGTCGAAGGCGATAGACTCAGGCACGCAAACGTGAAGCTCTTGGCCGTGCGCGCGGCACCAGGCGTGCTTGTTGAGCATCGTCGCCACGATGACCGGGATCAGCCGCGCAAACTCATCACCATCACCGTCGAGATGAAACGTCTTGACCGTGTGATGGCCAGCGCGAACAAGAAGCCAGGAACGCAGATGTTCCGTATTGTCGGGCTGAAACGGGTGGCTCTCCGGCCACTGATCGTGCGTGGCTTTGATCACGGCAAAGAAGCGCCGATGCTGGTCAATGCTGCGGGGCTTACTCATGACGCAGCCTCAGCCTTGGCCTTCGCCGGAAACCGCTTGCAGTAGTTCACTTCCGTGACCCGACGCGAGTAGTTTACGCCCTCAATGTCCCGGCACGTCGGGATGACTCCGCCTCGTGGATTGCTAATCCATTGGCACTTTGCGCAGCGCGATTGAGCCGTGATCTTCCGGATAACTTCGGCGCGCTCTTGCTCAACTGCCTTGGCTTCAGCGTCCAGCCTATGAAGGCTCAACAGTAAGTCACTCATTTTACCCCCGCCTAAAAAATCCCTTTGGCCCCGTCCTGGCGCGAACGACGTTAGGAAACTCGTTTTGCGCCTGCTCGATCTCGTGCTGTTCCCTTTCGACCTCGCCTGGAACGCTGCCAAGGCGATCTTCGATCCATTGCGCGACCTCGGCTCTCGTCGTCAGCGCAGCCACAAGGGTGCCGCTTTCGTGGACGGCAAAGCCCTTGTCTGATGCCGCGCTAATACGAATGTCGATGTCTCGGCTCATGCCGCTTGCGCCCGTAGGGCGTCCATCTTGACCTCGTAATCCTCTTCCAGCGTCGAGGCCCACGCTGGCGGCATGCCAGACCATGCACCTTCATCGCCTGCGTAAATCTCACGAACATGGGCAAGCATTTCAGTGTTAATCGCAGCGGCGATCTCGCCACGCAGGCGGTTAAACTCCTTTACGCTGCCGTCCCGCTTGCCTTCCGCGCTGCTCTTGCGCTTCTTGCCGCCGTTGAGCGCAACCATTGACTCTTCGTCGTCTGCCTGCGGCATGCTGTCGAGGTCAACGTCGCCGGTCGGGAGCTTCAGCAGCGAGCGAAGGTAAGCCTTCTCGACGTAGCTTTGCGCGGCCTGGAATGTCTGTGGCCCCGTGACTTGAATGTAGAGCGTCCGCTTAGCGCGAGCGTCGGACCATGTGTCGGCGGTCGTCGCCAACACGAACGAAAACTCCATGTGTGCCCATTGCGAGGTTTTTCCGTCCCGCTCAACGCGCTTGATCTCGCATCGATCTTCTAGGCTCAGCATCACAAGGCCAACCTCGCCCATCTTGCGCGTCACGGCTGCATAGATGTCGTCTGTGCTGGCAAAATTATAGCCGCCGTGCTGGTTGCGCTGGCTCTTCTTGACGGCATCGACCGTCACCATGATCTGACAAATCGCCTGCACAATGCTCGACGGTATCGGCGTCACCCCGCCAGCCACGCTGCGATCTGCCAGAGGCACCACGCCGTCGCGAACCCCGCCATCACGATTGCCGTCGCCAGCATTCCGTTCAGCGCCGCCCCCAGCAGCCCCCGTGTGCTCAGTAGCTTGTCCATTTGTTGCCTGTTCCATGTGCCTGTTCCTTTACTGACCCGCCGTCCAAATCATCCAGGCAAGCGCAGCGACGAGCGAAACCACGAAGCCGAGCGCTGCTGCTGTCTCTGGATACACACGCGACCTCCAAGATGTCGGGGGCTGGCACGCCCGCCCGCTTCGGTAGCCAGCCCCCGTTGATCGACTGTCAGGCCCCCGGCATCACCCGCCACGATGCCACTGACAGCCGATAACTCAGTCAGGCGCTGGCTCGATCGCGTCGACGATCAAACGCCATGGCGCGGCGGTTCTGGGCGCCGTTGTAGTCGTCAAGGGCTTCGACAATCGCGTCGGCGCATTGGCGCGCAATCGCAGCCTTCAAAGCGTGGAACACGTCCGGCGAAACCATCCCGCAAATCTCGCGATAATGGGACGACAGCAGGAAATCCTTGGACGGCACGTGCTCAAAAATCCCGGTGATCATGCCGTCTTCGTCGATCGCCGCGTAGCCGACGAAGTTGAACCAAGTCAATTCTACGCCCTGGATGCAAAGTTCGAGGTCGGTATCGATCTTGACGCGCATAGCTTGGCTCCCTTTGAAAAAAAACACTGAGGCGGTCGGCGTTAGGGGGAGTTGATCCGGCTGGAGAACCCGGTTGACCGCCTCAGTGATGACACCAATAGATACGCTATGACGTGCCTCGTCAACGGCTAAATTACACAAAAACAGTTTTCCACAGACGCCCCATTGAAAACGCAAGGATTTTTTTTTTAACCTGGGTTCGGGTTGCACGCCACGTCATTGCGTGCCATAAATAGCCCATGGATCACGTCACCCAACAACGGACCAGAGTCCAGGCCGCTATCGCCTCGGGAACGCTCACAAAAGCTGAGATGGCCCGCAAGGCGGGCATTAGCGACACCGTGCTGATCGGTATGGAAAAGCCGGACTGGAATCCGCGATTCAAGACGCTCTCGGCTCTCGTGAGGGTCTGTGACGAGGTGGGTTTCAAGTTTCGCCGCCTCCGAAGGGGCGGCGATCAGGCAGCAGCCTGAAAGAGTAAGCGTTCCCTGTAGTCGCGTTGCGTTCCCGTCCCGGCTCATTTGCCGGGCGCCTGACTGCGTGCGTGCCGTCACGACGGGAAAAATCCAAAAGGGGTAAAAGGCATGTGGACAGAAGACAGAGTCGACCAACTGCAGCAACTCTGGTTGCGAGGCAAGAGCGCCAGCGAGATCGCAGGTTATCTTGGCAGTACCACGCGAAACGCGGTCATCGGCAAGGTGCATCGATTGGGTCTTGGCGGCCGCTCGACAACGAGCCGCACCAAGCCACCCCGGCCGCAGCGCACGTCTCCCAAGCTCCGCAAGTCACAGCGCGCACAGGCGCTCCGCGTCCCGCCTCCGTCCACTCTTGAAGCGCCGACGCCTCTACCGCCTCCCCACGCCGACGACGTGGCCCGCGTCTCTCTCGACAAGCTGGAAGCTGATCACTGCCGCTGGCCTTGCGCGTCTCACGTCAACAACGAGACGGCCCAATATTGCGGGGAGCAACGGGTCAGAGGCAGCTACTGCGCCGGCCATGCCGCCCGCGCTTACGTCGAGCCTCGCTGACAATGACGCCCGCCTAGAGCCGGGGTTCTCAACGGCTCCAAGGCGGGCGTTAAACGCACACAACGGGTAACAGGCAGGACCTAATATCATGCAAAAAAGTGACGATTGCAAGGCAACGGCCCTGGATTTGCTGGGGGCCGCCTCGGCGCTCATCAGCCGCAAGGATCGCAACGACCTCTGGCGGATTGCATTCAGCAGCACCGATCTCACCGCCGCTGATTACTACACGGTGAACCGCATTCGCGATTTGGCATTGCGGGGCGTGGCATGAGCGGCGTCCGATTTGTGCGGCTCTATCCAAGCGACTGGAGGTCCGGCTGCATCGGCCTGACCCTGGAGCAAGAAGGGCTCTACATCCGCGTCTGCACATTCATTTTTGAGACTGAGCGCCGGCTTCCAGTTGACGACGGGGCAGCGGCAAAATTCATGGGGCTTCACACCAATGCCTATCGCAAAGTCCGTGACCAACTCGCCGCCCTCGGCAAGCTCACCCGACATGCAGACGGATGGACCGTCGCTCGCGCCGAGCGTGAACTTGCCGCCGCTTCCTATCAGAAAAGGGAAGCCGAGCGACAAGCTGATCAGAACACCCCAGGGGATACCCGCCAGGATACCCTAGGGGATACCCCCCCAGACACCCCCATAGATACCCCCCCAGAATCTATGGGGGTAATTTCTGAAAAACAAAACAAAATCAATAGCCCTATAAAGAGCCATAACCATAGCCTTAGCCAAAGAGAAGAATCTAGGCCCGTCCGCTCTGAACAAGAGGCTGCGCCTGCGAAGGCGGACGGGGCCAGTGAAATTTCTGGATTGAACGGATCGACGAGCGAGATCGTCACCGGCATCGCCAAATTCCTCAACGTCCATTGCCCGGATCAGGACGCCGCCCGGCGCATCGTCGCCTCGAACGTTGGCCTGTACGGCTCCGACGCGGTTCGGGACGGCTACGCCGAGTTGATGGCCGACGTGGCCGACAACAAGGTTCGCGTCCCAAGCGTCAAGGCGCTGGTTGGGTATTTCAAAACCGCTGGCGACCGCCGCGACAAGCCCCGACGCGATCAATCGAATCGCCCGCAGTGGGCCGTCGAGCGGGACGACCAGCTCGCCAAGTTCAAAGCCGCGTTGAAAACTTATCAGTGAGGACACCATGTCGAATGTTCTCGTTTCCCGCCTCGCCGTGGCCTTCGGAGCGCCGCTGCACAGCGTTGACCCCGTGGCCTACATGGGCGAGATGGTCCGCCTGACGAAAAGCTACGGCGAGACGGTCCTGAACAAGGCCGCCGATCTGCTCATCCGCGAGCATCGTCCGACGCAGACGAAGCCGTGGCCGTCGCCCAACGAAATCTGCACGGCCTGCGCCGATGCCGCAGAGATGGTGCATCCCTCCAAGAGGGGCGAGCTATCGCACCCCGACTGGACGCCTAAAGCCGTCGCCAAGGCCTACGATCTGCTTCGTTCGCCCATAGGCAGGCGGGCCGGTGATGAGGGCTGGAACCTTGCCTTGTGGAACTTCTGCCGCAAAAACGGCCGGCTGCCCAACGACGCGGAAATCCGCACGTGCAAGACAATCGCCGTCGAGTTTGACGAGACGTATGCGCTTTGCCTGCGTGGCCTTGGCGGCGCGTGCAATCAAGCCCTGACGGAGCTCGGCGCATCGATCCATCGCAAGCGGGAGCTTTTGGCCCGTCACTCGCACGGCGAGGACATTCCTCGGGACGCTCTTACGCAAACATCGAAGCGCATGGTGGGAGAGGTGTCAGAATGACGACGTATGATGAATTTCTGTCCCGCAAGCAGCCCAAATTGCTCGCGTGCGGGATGACCAGAATCCCGGCATTGCCGAAGCAGTTGAAGCCGTTCCAACGCGACATCGTGTCGTGGGCGCTCCGCATGGGCCGCGCCGCGGTCTTTGCAGGCACGGGATTAGGTAAAACTCTGCAGCAGTTGTCGTGGGCGTCGGCTATGGCCGACCACACTGGCAAGCAGGTGATCATTCTGACGCCGCTCGCCGTGGCGCAGCAGACTGTTCAAGAGTCCGTCAAATTTGGCATCGACGGCGTGTCATATGCGGCGGATAAATCGCAGGCGAACACGCGCATCATCGTCACCAACTATGATCGCGTCGAAAAGTTTGACATGGGCAAATTCGGGGCAGTCGTTCTCGATGAATCGTCGATTATCAAATCGCACGACTCAAAAACGCGGGCGATTCTGACTGAGCTATGCAATGCGATCCCGTATCGGCTTTGCTGTACGGCCACGCCGGCACCAAACGACTACGTTGAACTCGGCAATCATGCCGAATTTTTGGGGGTTCTGTCGGCCAAGGAGATGCTTGCAACGTGGTTCATCCACGACGGCTCGATCCGAGCGACAAACGTCAGCAACCACGGATCGAAGCCGATTGCCGATTGGCGGTTGAAGCGCCATGCCGAGCGTGACTTCTGGCTCTGGATTTCAACATGGGCCGTGGTGATGCGACATCCTCGGGATATCGGTTACGACGAGCCTGGGTATGATCTGCCACCACTTCGCAAGCATCAGATCACGGTGCCCGTCGAGTACAAGGCCAACATCGACACGGGCATGCTTTTCCCTACCGAGGCCAATACGCTGCAAGAGCAGCGGCAAGCGAGCAGGTCGTCAATTGCCGCGCGTGTGGATGCCGCCGCTAAAATAGTCAACGCCGATCCAGATCGGCCGTGGCTGATTTGGTGCCAACTCAATGACGAAGCCGCGATGATCAAGGACGTGCTCGGCAATGCCGTCAACGTGCAAGGGTCTGACGATGCTAATGTGAAGGCGAGGCATCTACTCGGGTTCGCAAACGGTGACATTAGATACCTGGTGAGTAAGCCGAGCATCGCCGGTTTCGGCATGAATTTTCAGGTCTGCAATGCGATGATATTCCTCGGGCTCAACAACTCATTCGAGCAACTGTATCAAGCCGTTCGGCGGTGCTGGCGGTTTGGGCAAACCAAGCCCGTCGATGTCTACATGATCGCGGCTGAGACCGAGGGCGCAGTCGTCGCCAATCTCGACGCCAAGGAGCAAGCCGCAGACTACATGCTCGCGCAAATGGCCGAGCATATGAAGGATTTGACGAAGCGTTCATTGCGTCAAGGCGCATCGCGGAATGGTCCGGTTGCGCACAAAAAGACGATGGAGGTTCCGGCATGGCTCGCGTGAACGATCAGACCAGCGGCAAGGATTGGACGTTGTGGAACGGCGATTGCGTCGAAGTGGCGCGCGGTTTGCCCGATAATAGCGTGCATCTCACCGTCTACTCGCCGCCGTTCGAGAGCTTGTACACGTTCTCAGACGACCCGCGCGACATGAGCAACTGCACCGATAAGGAGACGTTCTGGACCCACTATCGGTTTTTGATCGACGAAGTTTTTCGCGCGACGAAGCCGGGCCGCATCGTGTGTGTGCATTGCATGCAGTTGCCGACCAGCAAAACCCGTGACGGGTTCATCGGCATTCGAGACTTTCGTGGAGAGATCGTTCGTGCTCACATGGACGCGGGGTTTTACTTCCACTCAGAAGTCATGATCCGCAAAGACCCGGTTGCAGCCATGCAGCGGTCGAAGTCTATCGGACTGTTGCACAAGCAGGTATGCAAAGACTCGACGATCAGTCGCATGGCTCTGGCTGATTACGTAGTGGTGTTCCGCAAGCCGGGCGACAATGCCGAGCCCGTGTCTGGGCCGTTCGACGCCTACTATGGCAACGAGACAACGCCGGATGGTGCGTTGAAATCCGAGAGCAGCTTTCGAGGCGTGAGCCACGATAAGCCTGGCGATCCATGGTACTCGGTCGCGGTCTGGCAACGCTACGCCGAGAGTGTGTGGTTGGATATCGCGCAAGGGGATGTTCTGAACCGCAAGGAATCCCGCGACGAGCCCGACGAAGCTCACATATCGCCGCTGCAACTGACCGTCATCCGTCGGTGCGTCGATCTATGGAGCAACCCCGGCGACGTTGTGTTCTCGCCATTCGCAGGCATCGGGTCTGAGCTGTACGTGGCGTTGCAGATGAGCCGCAAGGCAATCGGTGCAGAACTGAAGGGGTCGTACTTCAAGCAGGCCGTGAAAAACCTGCAATCGGCAGAGACAAAATCCGGCGACAAGTCGCTACTCTCTCTTATTGATGCCGCAGAATGAGCTTCGAGCAACGCGACGACGCCTGCAACCTGTTCAGGATGAAGGACGAAGACATCAAGAGCGAGAAGCACCGCAGTATGAGGGCGAATTCAAAGTTCGGTGTCCCCATTGCCAGCAAGCCACAAGCGGATGGGTCAAGGGCTGGATCAAAGAGGCGAAGACTGGGGCCAAGTTCTTCAGCTTGGCATTCAAACACAAGGGGAAGCGCGAATGATTTGGCTCCGCTATTTTGAAGCCAGCGAAGTCGGCAAAATCGCGATGTTGTTGCGCACCGATTTTGACCACGCCAAAAGTCGGACGCATCTGTTCCGCGACTGTCCAGCATTTCAGCGGAAAATCATTTTGATGAAGCGCATTGCATGGTTCGTTGAAGCAGACGGAAAGCCTAAGACAAGTCCCAGCTTCAATCACGCTTGGTACATCTGGGATTGGAAGCACAACGGCCCGCCAACAATTGGATATGGTCCATGAAAACCCTAGCCCTGCTCTACATCCTCTTAGCGACCGGAGAGGCTGGCGTGGAAGTCATCGACACTGAGATCTGCCACCAAGTCCCGCGCGCTATCCTCGATGGCCTTGAAGTCTCGGCATCTATGCTTGACGGTCGAGACGTTGAAATCACGTCGGCCGCGTGTTTCGATGTTCAGCCGATTGGCGATTGCGGAGATGAGGTATGACCTTAACTGCCCGCCTTGAGGCTGCGACCGCCCTAATGGCGTCTATCGGCTCCCTCAACGTACCGGTGCCCATCGACGACGTGAGGCAAATTCTAGCAGCGCTGAAGGAAAAGGAAGCCAAGCAATGACCACCAAGACAGTCGGCAAGGTAAAGCTCAAGACCGACGCCAAGGGCAAAACCAAGCTCGAGCGCGTCCACACCTATGACGCCAGCAAGGCCCGGAAGATTGCCAAGAGCAAGAAGCGCCGCGTTGTCGCTGCTGCGAGGGCCAAATGAACGAACACGACGCAGCCCACTATCGCAATCTCATCGACATTCACCGGCGCATTCAGGACCCGCTTGTCATCATCAAAGTCGATCACTTGCAGTATCTTCTCGACCGCGCCGAGAAGCCCCGCGTCAAGGTCAAAGCCGTTAAAGAGCCTGCGTGACCGTCCCGCGTCCCAGACCAACCACAACCGAATAGGG
>Ga0208975_1000957_pt1 | contig 13012 bp, 13 predicted proteins | sample GreLakmeER78MSRF_FD_187700 | JGI IMG/M metagenome (GOLD analysis project Ga0208975, IMG submission 187700) | Freshwater lentic microbial communities from great Laurentian Lakes, MI, USA - Great Lakes metaG ER78MSRF (SPAdes) | ecosystem: Environmental > Aquatic > Freshwater > Lake | place: Great... | reverse complement strand
AACAGTGGTTTTCCCTATCGTTAGAAGAGTATTCTCTAAATTATTAGCAAACGATATCGTTTCAGTACAAGCTATGAACTTACCAATCGGTAAATTATTCTACTTCGTACCTAACATTCAGGCGTACACTGACCCTGCAAACTTGGCGAACACAGGTATTCACTACCCTCCTTATGGTTCACCAAACGCAGCTGCGGGCCAAACTCCAAACAGCGGTTACGACTACAACAACACAAAGGATCTTTATGATAGATTCTATGAAGGTAACGAACCAGCTTTGGACCCACCAGGTTTATTTGACTATTCTAAAGGTCAATATTCTGCAATCACAGCACCAGTTGCGACTGTGTCTTGGTTAGCTGACCAATTAGTTGCTTCAGCTTACACTCTTTCTGATTACAGAAAAGTATTAGTAGTTTTATCAGGTTTCGCATCTGATGGAGCTGGTAAATTAATCGGTCCTGATGGTCAACCAATGGATAATGAAGCTTTCTTATCTGATTTGACTATCTATGGTGTTACTGGAAACACAACAACATCTGCTAACACAACTAACCCTTATTTATTCAGAGTTGTAACTCAAAGATATGGTAAAGGTATTGTACAATACGGTAACAACAACTCTACGTTGGTATTCCCTAACAGTAAAACTGACGGTGGTCAATATGACAACTTATGTGATGCTCAAGGATATATCTATTTAGAGATTGACTTACAAGTACCAGTTTGTATTACTTGTGGTGGTTCAATGGACGGTTACACAGGTTCTACATTCTCTTCATCAACTGCTACTAACAATGCGTTCACAGGTACTTATAGAATCTATAAGAACTTAGAATTCGAAGATAGAATTGGTGAAGTTTCTTTTGACCTTATGTCAGTAACAGTTTCTGTAACTGAAAGAAAGTTAAGAGCACAGTGGTCTCCAGAAATGGCACAAGACGTTGCGGCATTCCACAACATCGACGCTGAAGCTGAATTAACAGCATTATTATCTGAGCAAGTAGCGGCTGAAATCGATAGAGAAATCTTGAGAGACCTTAGAAAAGGAGCAGCATGGAACTTAAGATGGGATTACAATGGATGGAAGAGATTAGGATCTAGCGCAGTTCCTTATACTCAGAAAGATTGGAACCAAACTCTTATCACAGCAATCAACCAAATTTCAGCACAAATCCACAAATCTACATTAAGAGGTGGAGCAAACTGGATCGTTGTTTCTTCTGAAATCAGTGCGATTTTTGATGACTTGGAATACTTCCACGTATCAAACGCGGCTCCTGAGCAGGACCAGTACAACATGGGTATTGAAAGAGTTGGTACATTAGCAGGTCGTTACCAAGTGTATAGAGATCCTTACTTCCCACCAAACCAAGTATTGATGGGTCACAAAGGAACTTCTCTATTGGACACAGGTTACATCTACGCACCGTATGTACCTCTACAATTAACTCCTACAATGTACAATCCATTCAACTTTACACCAATCAAAGGTATCATGACTAGATACGCTAAGAAAATGGTTAATAACAGATTCTACGGAAGAATCACAGTTGATGGAGTTAGAACATTCGACTTGAGAGAATTGAGATAATCGAAATTTCGATATGGTAAAAAGGGACAAGAAATTGTCCCTTTTTTTTTATCCTGATATTTATAATAAATTGTATATTATGATTAAGCAAACTTGGGAAATATCTAACGAAGAAAGAAATAGAATTTTGTCTCTTCATGAATCGGCAACAAAGAATTTTTATTTGATGTCTGAACAAGAGGCTAATGACCCTGTTATTGGTGGAGAAATCTCATCCGAGGATAATTCAGAGCCAAAGTGGGAATTGAAAGGATTTACAGTTATACAAAAGGGTAATCAATATTATGTTTTTAGACCCAAAGATTTGAGATATCAAAGTCAGAAAGCGTTTCTTGCTTATAAAGAGGCAATAACTGACAAGAATGAGGATACATATATTCCAATATCAACATTATCGGAATTAAGTGGTGTAATTGTGAAAAGCAATGATCGGTTAATTCTTAGGCCTAATGAATTAACTCAAAACTCGATATATGTAGGAGAAATGATGACACTTGTAAATGGTTATCCTGATCCTCAAAAAATGAATACAGGTTCCGATTTGTTTTATTGCGCGTTTGATACCGAAAATAATTTACCCGTGTGGGGACAAATATCACTGCAAAAAAGTTTGCAGCTTGGTGCTCACTCCCCTATTTATAATATAAAAACAGTTGGGGAAAGGCCAGGAAAAATCATTACGTTTAGGAAAACTCAGACTCTTAATTTCGGAATTGAAGTAAATTATCTTAAATATGGAGTACCAGCTAGACCTAGAGATACACCAGTTATTATCCCACCTGAAGAACCAAAAATTACTACGTTTGACATTGTGAGTCCATTTGAATTCGATAAAACCGAATTGACGGGTGAAGCAGAAGTTAAGTTCAAAGAATTTGTTGAAAACATAAAAAAGTTTTACAACGGAGTGACTGGTGATGTAACAGTCACAACTTCTGCTTCAATAGATAGTGACCCAATTCAAAAGGAGAAATACAATATGGATTTGTCGAAGAAAAGAGCACAAGTAATCATAGACAGATTGAGAAATGAGTCAGGTAATAAGACTTTGAATTTTATTCCTAATCCGATTGGACAAACTGATAAATTCAAACCTGGTGCAAAGTGGCCTGAGGTAAAAGATAACAGTCAGACCGCTCCAAACAGAAGATTGATTATCAAATTACCTGAAATAACTCAATAATTGATTAAGTAACAAATTAACTTATCAAAATTCTCTGCTTCATTTTTTAGGTAGAGAAGAGCTATTTTTTTTGTTCCATTTTCGGTATTAGGGGAGTTTTTTCCAACTACATCTTTGGAAATAGAATTCGTATACCCACTTTTTACGATTGAAGTGTAATTTTGTGTTTCGACCCAATCCAAAAAGTCTATGAAAGAATATACTTTAATAATTTCATAGTCATTAATATTTCCAATATATTGAGACACTAATTCATTATACATTTGATTTGCATTGGGAGAAAATTCTTTTTTCAACAAATCAATCCCATTATTCAACTTGTAGGTTCGTAAAGAAATTGCGGTTTCCTGTGAAAAAACAGGAAAATAAAAAATAATCAGTAATAACAAGGAAGCGACAAACTTTTTCATGGTGTTTCTTGAGTGAAATGGTTGTTAAATATTCTAAGTGATTTTGAGACTAACTCTGATTCTTGGAGTGTGAAGATACTAGAATTGTGAGAATATTCCAAAGCTTTTATTAACATAAAATATGCCTGTTCCAAGTTCATTTCATCACACAGGGTGTTTACATCGTTTGAAGTGTAATATGCAATACTATCAAATAGTAATCCTATTGGTTGTTTTTGTTCCATTATTTTGAGTTGACGGTATATTTATTATAGTGAGAAATATTATAAGAAAAATAATTAAGGAGGTTAGTGGAGCAGGTTTGGCTGGTTCTTATTCAGGACCACTTGTACTTGGACCACAATCATGGAAAGATGACCAACTTGGTCCTTTCACAGAGCCAGTTTACAAATATACGAATGCTCAACTTGCCTATCAAGAGGCGGATGGAGATTTTACAGAATCTCCCGAAGAAAGAGAAAAAATAGAACAAAAAACCAAGAAGTTTAGTAAAATAAATATGGAAAAGAAAAAAACTTTCAAAGGTCAAAACGACGAGGATGGGTCGGCAATCAATCCAACTATGAGTGGTGAACCCTTGAAGGAAGATTTGGCGGTTTGGTTTGGTACAAAGAAGAAACCTAAAGGGTCGAAACAACCTTCAGGACCATGGGTTAATATTTGTAGAAAGAAAGAAGGAGGAGGACATCCCCCTTGTGGCAGACCTGAAGCGGATAGTAAATCGTATCCTAAATGTCGTGCTAAAGGAGTTGCTGCAAACATGACCGACTCTCAAAAGAAATCGGCATGTTCACAGAAAAGAAGGGCTGAAAAATCAGACCCGAAGGTTGGTACTGGTAATAAACCAACTATGACATCTTATAAACCGAAAAAATCCCAAAATGAATCATTAAGGGATTTAATTACTAAAATTTTGAAAGAAAGTATTAGATAAGTTTCTCTAAAATCTTTTTCAGTGAGTGTTGTACTTGGCCATGCATTTCCTTTTCAAATTTCATTCTTGCTTCTTCTACTTTGTTATCGAACAACCTTCCAAGTTTTTGCCCCATTTGTAATGAAATTGTGATATCATAATTGTAAATGTGGTTGGTAATGTTTATTCTATCCTCTTGAATTATCACAAACATTTGTAGTGATTCATTCTTAATGTATCTTTTTTGAGATAGAGGAGCAATCAAAAATTTGGAATCCTCATGATTTATTAATTTTCGACAAATTGATGATCCAGTTTTTTCATTATCATCAAAATTGACTTTTGGTTGAATCTTTCGATTCATCCTTATAAAAAATTTTAACCATAATTTTCTGAAGAATTTTTTCATGTCTTTTGTTAGATATAATAACTAGTCAAAGATATGAAAATTGTTGGGCAAAAAAAAGAAGAACCTAAATTCTTCTTTTTATTTTTAACAATATGCCCCTGAGCAATGTTTCTTTCCATCTAGACCTGGCATACTACCTTTACATACTTGGACTGCGTATCCATTGGCGTATGCTGAAGGATAAACCTTAAACTTTGATTTTGCTGCGGTTTTACCTCTAGCACAAAGTTTTGTTCCTGTCTTCTTTCTACCCTCACTCATTTCTTCATAATCAACATATTGGTCCATTTTGTTTTTTTCATTCATTATGAAATCAAAAACTTGGTCCATGTTTGTTTTAGCTTCTGAAACGTGGTCATCAGCCCAATCATGTCCATCTTGTAGAATTTGGTCAAGCATTTCTTCATCCATTTCTAATAACATTTTACATTGTCTTGCAATTTGTTTCAGATTACCGAAGAACATATAATTCTCTGTTTCTTGTTGCTCACTCAAAACTCGTTTGACTAAGTGTGTTAAATCTTTTTCTGTTAATTTTACTACTTTGTTCATTTTGTATTTACGATTGAAAATGTTAATTGTCTCTTATAAGTATCTTTTTCTCCTGAAGTATTCACTTGAATATCAACAAAATATTGATTTGGTATTTTATCTCTCATATCAAATATGAAGTAATATTCATTTGGTGTTCTGTTCAATGGAGTCCAATCTTGTACCAATACTTCAGTTGTCCCCTCCATTACATAAACTCTGTAGAACCCTGAAACATCCAATAGAAGTACTTGCCCTGTGTAAGCCTTTTTGATTGTAACACCAACCTTACGAATATCTGTATTAAGAATTTGTTCATTTTGTAATATACCATAGAAATTAAATCCGAATATTTCAGGATCTTTGGAAACTGAACCGATTTGAATACCTGAGGTATATGGTTGTAATGTAAATTGATTTGTTACGTTAGGTATCGATTGTCCATTGATTGTAAGACCAGACCATACATCGTAAAATCCACATGGTGTTGGATAATTAGAAAATCCATTTGGTACTGTGACTTCATAAATACCTTTAGTTTTAAGACAGGTCGTTAAGGAAGTCATACCAGTTACCGCAACACCATTTCTATCTTCAATTCTGACAAAAGGGTCTGAATCGAGATTAACAAAATCACCATTTTGATAAACATATAAGAATAACTTATTTTCCTGATTTTTTAAGAATAAATTTCTATCGTCTTCTACTAAATCGTTGTAATTTGTTAATAGGTATGGTTGATAAAATGTTTGAGTGTGCCTTGAAAAGAATGCCACACTATAACTTTCTGTAAGTCCTGTAATATTTTCTATTTGTGGTAAATACGATATTCCATAACCTGTGACTCCAGTGATAGACCCATTTAATATACCGTTGATTTCATTGGTCATATCCATATTCAAATCTTCGTTTCCGAGTTCGAAATGTTGTCTTGCGATGATGGTCAAACCTGAATAGTTTACAACACCTTCATTCTTATTGTTGTAGATACCATTTTGAGACCATCCAGAGAGAGTTGTCGTTTGATACCAGTTAGATGGTCGTGTGGAATATGCTCGACTGTCAACGTAAGTTAAAGGGGAAATTCCACCATTCGCACTATTTTGTGCAATGTTAAAATCACTGTAGTCATATCCTACACCTTCGTCCCATAATTGTGGGATTCCAGTGGTTCCTGAAAATTTAGGGATTCTCCATAATATTAAGTCGAACGAGGTCGCTCTTCTTCTTTCGTTTGACATGAATGAATTTAATAATTCATTATCAAATGATGACGTGTTTGTCATTTGGAGAGTGTGAGTCATTGCTGAAGTACACCCTGTAGATATAACACCTGAACTTATGTTTTCTTCTAATAAAGATAAATCTAAATCAAAGATAAATCTTGTGAAACCAAAATTTGGGACAATTAAATCCGAAGCACCAAAATTCAACTCAATTACAGGGTTTCTTCCCGTATTAACATATGAGTTTGAAATGATGGTGTTGTTTTTATTTATATAAGACCTTAAGATCGACATTTATCTTTTAACTAATAAATATCAATTAAGTCGAATATTTTTGCTTAAAATTTTGGTAACCGCATTTTGTAGTTCTGTAAGGATTGCTTGGGTGTTTGACCCATCCTGAGTTACAGGAACTGGAGGTAATCCGGGATATGCGTGAGTATGTGTGACTAAAAATCTGACAATTAAGTTTATTAACTCCAAAAGTTCTTCTCCTCTGACCATACTCGAAGTTTTTGGTAGAAATTCATTCGCAAATTTTTCTGGTGTAATACCATAAAGAGTATCGTCAAAATTTATTTTTCCCTTGCCAGGAATTTGTGAGTTATGAGAAACTAAAAATAATGTATCACTACCAAGTGCTCCGTAAGATGATTCTTGATTGATATATTTTTGTTGTTTTGCAATCTTTTTTATTACATTCTTAGGAATTCCTACCTTTCCTTTTGCATAGATAAGACCATACCCACCAATTAAAGCGGGGTTCAATTTAACTCCTTTGTAAATGTCACTTATATTACTTATCTCGGTTGAAGTGGCTCCTGATCCCAAAGGAGTGGAAGGATTCAACTTTGAATACATTATTGTATTAGGTCGATAATAAATTGGAAACTTATTCGTTGCGCTGTTGTCAGAAAAAAGTTTCACACCACTTCTTGTAGTGTCGGTTTCATTACAGGTTTTAATGAAATTGTTTACAAACTTTATAACCTGAATTTTTGAAAGTTGAGAAAAATTTTCAGTTGCAACTAATTTTTTTAAATTTTCAGGAATGACACTATCTACTGAAATATTTTTTGAGTTTACAGAAACATCAGGCTTTAACTGATATAGATAAACGGAACCAGTAAATTTATCCTGAGTATTTTCTGGATTAATTATAGCCCACTCTATCAAATATTTTGTTAATAGAACATTTTCTTGAAGTTCATAATAAACTTTTGGTTCGAGGTTTTGTAATACACTTTGAAATTTTGAAAGTTGTAGGAAACCTCTTTGTTGATTTGCAACAGGAATTACGTTAGGTTGGAGTTGTTCTCCTTTGAATTTACCAGCTCTTATAAGAACTTCATCTTGTTTAACAACCACATCGGCGCTTCCCCTACCTAATAATGCGTTGTCACCTGGCTGAGGAAATACTCCTTTGTGTACCGATTGGTCAGTAAATGTTCCATCTTGATTTTTAAGTGGCTTTGGGTTTTTGATTTGCATACCCGTACCAGTAAATTTATTTCCTCCGAAATAAAATTCTTTGAACGTTGCAGTTGGACTTGAAAAAGTGTTCTGTACGTAATATTGGTTTTGATATTGAAAATCTTTGTTTACGTATATTACTTGTACCAACTCATCTACTTTGGGCACAGAATAAACGAAATAAGGAAGTAACGCATTAAAAATAAATGGGTCTCGTGATGTCCATATATCCTTTTCCTCGTTCCATGGTGGAGAGGTAATACTTTTCAATATATCGTCATAGTTGTCGATAAGTCTTACACCTCTGATTCTACCGAGCATCATCGGGTCTTCTGTATTCAATACTCTACACTGAAAAAAAATTGAATTATTTTCCATTATTTCTTTCTTGGTAAATCTTTAATATTCTATTGTACAATTCTTCTACTTTATCTAAATAGATAGTACTTTTGATTATAGAATCTTTTGTAAAATCAAAATCGTAGGACAGTAAATCCAAATACTCAACCAATTTGGTGTTTGGTAAGTCCTGTAGATTTGTTTGAGTATCAATTATTTCTTTGAATTTTTCGTCTGTCATATTTATTATAATTTTTTTCCTAATCCAAATAATCCTGCAATAGCAACTTCAACTTTTCCATTTTCAGATTCTTCTTTATCAACCGCTTGGTTAGTCAATTTAGTATATAAACCCATCAAATTGGGCGACCCATCAGGTAATGTTCCTGTAGGTATACCCACACTTTGTAGTAATTCAAACGCATTTATAGTCGCTCTTTCGGGTGAATAACCAGGTAAACTTCCGGAAAGTAATAAAAGAGGAAGTGGGATTTCATTTTTAGGTTTTCGATTTAATCCTTTATTGGCTAAATTAAGTAAAAAAAGAATATTGTCCATTAAACTTTTACACTTTCTAAATTCAAGAAATCCAACAAGGGCGGAAACAACTAACGCAACTGCGACTAAACTATTAATTATGGTATATTTTTTCTTTAACTTTGAGTCTATCAAGTCCTTAAGTATGAGATTAGTTAAATTAATAATATCTTTTTTTAGTATTTCATAAAGAACTTTAAGAAATTCAACATTTATTCTCGAAAGAACTTCAATACAGAAAGTTCTATATTTTTTTAAAAAATCTTCTGAATTGTTAATAATACTACTTCCTTGTGCCCCAACATTTGCCCCTAAATTACCCACCTCAGCAATATTTTCATTGACTGAAGTAACTACTTGATTGTAAGTGTATGCTGTAGCCGATTGAACTACAGATAAAAGAGTATATAAAGGTAAAAGATTTTTTGGGGTTAAAACCGCAGCAAAAATTGCCAATGGAATCTTTTTTATTACATTTTTATCAATTGAAAGTTTAACATTTAAATTAATAGGAATATCCAAACTCCACCTTGGATTATCAGAGATTGAATCAATAATTTCTGAAAGAACTTCTACTTGTCGTTCTATTGTATCTCCACTTTCGGAATCTCTGAAATTAATCAATTCATCCATCAAAACTGTAGAATCGACCGGCAATCTTATATTACCACAATCTTCAAATTCCATTACACCATTTTGAACGTTTGAAATTTCAACTTCAATATTTCTCAAGTCAATTTCGTTGAGTTCAAAAAAACTATTATCTACTCCGTCCAATTCTGCAATTTTCGAAATACCACTAACGTCAATTTCGGTTCTATCGTCGAAACATAATCCAAGAATCCTTTGTGCAATTAATGAAAATTTTGATTGATTCTCTAACGCACCAACACCAATTTGAGCGTCATTACTTATTGCCCCTGAGATAAGATTAACAATCTGTGCTCCAATATTAACTGTGTCAACAATTTTGATTGTACTATAATAATCTGAGATAAATTGTCCAACATTATTAGCCTTTACCGTATTACCTTGTTCATCAACTACCTTGTTACCTTGTTCATCTAACTTATCTCGGTCAATTAAAAAAACTCTGTAATAATCTCCTGTAACCCCAAAACTATTTACGTTTGTATACTGTAAATCATACAGAGGTTGTTCCGATTTACCTAAATAATATTTTCCATTGATTTGACTGTAAGATCTTCCTTCATTATCTTGAGTCATCAAATCGAATAATTGTTTATTCATGGGGAATGGGACTTCACCTCCATACGGAACAAATATGGGATCACCTGAAGGGTCTTCTTTTTCGTAATAAACTTTTCCGAAATTTGTTTGGGGGGATTGTTTTAGACTTGAGAAAAAATCTAAAGAATTTACGGGAATATAAATTCCCTCTGCTTGTGGTCTGAGAGGTATTGGTGTTAAATTTAAACTTGCTAATGAAACCCCAATATAAGTCTGTTCAACAGAACACCCCAACGCTTTTATGGTTTCCTCCTTTAGAATACCAACAAGGGTTGGTTCTATTTGTGCGGCAGCTTCTAATATTTTTGTGCGTAAGTATTTTACTGTTGCACCTCCAGTTCCTTGAGTTAAACCCAAAAAATTCAACAGATTATCCATTGAATTTGGTGGATCCCTTTGGAATCTTTTTTGTAATTCTTGTATTTTATTTAGCTGACTTGTGATTTGGGAATTTGCAGCACTTATTGAATTGCCTTGTTCTTTTAATAATTTTTTTTGTGCAACAACAATTTCCCTATAGGTTTTGTAAGCATCAATTTTACTTTGTATTGATTGTTCTGCTGATGTAATATCTAAAGGCATATTTATCTCATTTTGTATGATTCCTCATCTTTGGAAACATCTTTTTCAATGAGATTTTGTATTAAATCATCATCCAAATCAGCAATTGAAAAAGATTCCTCTTTGTTGTGGTTAGATTTTTCCCAAATTGTAGATTGTAACTTTGACAAACTTATTTTCTTCTCAACACAATCATTGACAATTTTTTGTTGTTTTTCGATTACGGGCCCAATGGTAGTCATATCGGACGGTTCTTTTAACATCGCCAACATCTTATTCTGAATCCTAATTGCAGTTTGTCTTTGCTCAACAAGTTCGTTATAGATTTCTTGCATGAGAGATAATATAGAATCTTTGGTAAAATTAATTTCTTTTCTTTGAGGTCTCGGCATATCTATAAATACTTTTTTATTGGTTTTTGATTTTAGATTGAATTACTACGTATAATTTTTTGAATCTTTTGATTGAACTTCTAATTTCTTTGGTACTTAGATTTGTCATTTCTCTTAATGATAAAAGAATAACATTTTTGTTGAATTTGTTATTGTCCGCACCTGAGAATATTGATTCATAATTGTCAAATAAATCAATTAACGCATATCCCAACTTTTTTTCATTATCATTTAGTTGCTCAGATTCAATGTAAATTTTTAATTCTGTTAAATATTCATTTATTACATAATCTGTTTCAATTACATCATCATCTATTGTATAAGACATATCTTCCCTTTCTTCTAAACTTGATGAAATATCTTCATAGGATATTTTTCTATTTGTTTCTTTTTGGTCTTTGATGATTTGACCCATAAGATAATTTTTACAAATAGTTCCAAAGTATGAATAAGCCTTTTTGTTTTTATCTGGCTTAAACTTATCAACCTTAGTCATTAGAAAGGAATGAGTATCTGTATGAATTTCCTCAAAATTCATATCTTTACGATATAACTTGTATCGTCGTATGATTGAGGAAATCATTTTATCTAAAGGTAACCTCAAAAATTGGTTATATATTTTATTCTTTTCGTATGAAGATTCGGCAATTAGAAATTTTCTAACTGCCTCTTCTTCTCTTACATCAAAATAATTTTCTTTAACCGCCTTTCTACCTCGTTTTTTTGATAAAACATCCTCTGTCGTTGCAGAGTGAGATTCTTGCATTAATCATTAGTAGATTGATATTTTATGGATCTATCGTCCGTGAAAAAATATTCTCTTTTAGCAGCTTGAATCCAAAATTTTACCTCATCCTCTACCATTTTATTTTCTCCAAATTTGTAATTCCAAAAAATGGAACCCTCTCTCAGGTTGACATGTTTGTATCCTAACCTAGGAATAGTCATAATTAACACTGAGTTGTATGTCAATCTCAATAAGAATTCATAAATAAAAGTTAGTTTTACAGAAGGCTTGAAACCTCCGAAATCTTCAACAATTGATTTTTTAAATACTGAACCCGCTGTCTGAAAATTCTGATAATCTTGTAAAGTGTCATTTGTAAGAATACCCATTTCTTGAGAGAAATTTGCTGCGAATGTCGCTTCATTTGTAAATCCTGCAAATAATCCCTTCTCATCCGTTTCAACAACCACAGGTAAAAACATTTGAACATCAGGAAATGATTCAACATATTTTTGAACATTTTTGAACCAAATTGAAGAATATTCGTCATCAAACTCAAAAAGAGAAACCCAAGTTCCCTTTGCGTTTTCGATTCCATAATTTACTTGACTCGCATAACTTGGGTCTTTGTCCCACAATAATTTTGTGACATTCAAATCCCCAAAATCATAAGAATTTAGATGGTCAATTAAAGATTCTTCTTGTGTATGTACGATAACTAATTCTTCGAAACCAACTGTTTGATTTTTTAGAGATGAAATTGCCTTTTCAAAATATTCTTCAAAATCTTTTGCTTTGGAAGATTTTATGGGAAGTATTACTGATAGTGATAATGTATTATTCATATTATTCTTCTGTTTTGGAAATTTGATTTTCGAATGCATCCGCTCTAGCGGTTAAATAACCATCGAATAATGAAACGATAGATGATTCAAACGTTTGTTTATCCGTATATCTTTCAACGGTTTCCTTCATTTTTTCATAGATTTGTGGGTCAATATTATCTTCCAACCAATTTTGTGCATAATCCGCAACTAAATCAGGTAATAAAGTTTGGTCTGTTACCCAAATACCATTGTCTTCACTCATCCAATCAGGAGATAGGTTTGGAACTTTTCCAATAATTGGAACATTTGACTTCATAGATTCCAAAGGAAATGTACCAAATCCACTGTGGTCATCAATCCAAACACTTAAGAAACAGTCTCTTAAAGAATTTGCAAACTCTTTTTCTGACAAACCTCTCAAATCTCTAAAAGTAAACCATCTGTATTGTGGAAACTTTAGATAAAATGTTTTAATTAGATTAATTGCATCACTTTGTTCTTTTGTGTGAACGCCAATGATTGGCATCGCAGGTGTTGACTTAGGTGTGAATTCCTCACCAATTAGAGGGTCAATAGTATCAAATGATACTTGTCTCATAACCCTTTCAATATATTCTTTTTGTTTGCTCGAAGTCGTAA
>Ga0208975_1000954_pt1 | contig 13031 bp, 3 predicted proteins | sample GreLakmeER78MSRF_FD_187700 | JGI IMG/M metagenome (GOLD analysis project Ga0208975, IMG submission 187700) | Freshwater lentic microbial communities from great Laurentian Lakes, MI, USA - Great Lakes metaG ER78MSRF (SPAdes) | ecosystem: Environmental > Aquatic > Freshwater > Lake | place: Great... | reverse complement strand
GCGCGGGAGTTGCAGGGGAATCTGGTCATCTTCACCGACAAGAGCATCTATCGGTGCTTTGTGAACGGCATCTCGTTCGGGTTTGCTAGGGTCTATACCGAGCCGACGAACCGTGACAAGTGTCTCGTCTATCCGCAGTCCTTGGTGAGCGACGGCAAAAACCTCTACTGGCTTGGCCGGGATGCGTTTTACCAGTGGAACGTCTATCTGGCGGAGCCTGAGCAGCCCGAATGGCTGTGGCGCTCCTCGAATCTGGTCATCAACACCCTCGACACGAGCTGTTGCTCCGGGCCGGTGGGTGAATACTGGCCGAACCTGAAGACAATCCTGTGGTCTTGGCCGAAAAGCGGTGAGGATTGCCTCAACTTCCGCACCATCCAGGCGAATCTGCGGGTCAACACCGCCGACATCATTGACCACGGGTTCACCGTCTTCGCCAACTACCGTAGCGACCGTCGCCAGACCCTCGATGAGTGGCTTGACGAGTATTGCGAGGTGGATTTCGTCGGGCTCTGCGCCAATATCGGCGGCAAGAACCTCGACGACTTCTGCAACGAGTGCAATCAGCAGCAGCTTTTCATCGGAGCCTCCTCGCAAGACTACTCCATCAAGCAGCTCGGCACGAGTTACAGCCGTGAACGCTGCGAGAACGCTGCCACTGGCGAAGGTTCCTTCGACGCGCAGGGCAACTACGTCCCGTTCGTCGGGGAATACGTCAACGACGGCTATTTCAGCATCGTTCGCGGGATGTTCCCGCTGGGAAACATGGATTACGAGAAGTCTATCCGGCAGTTCCTCATGGAGCCGACGGTTCAAGACCTGCTCGGCGACTCAAACTACTGGCGGCTACGCATTGGCACCAGCTATCAGGCACGAGACGCCAATCCTTACCTGAAGCCGCTTGCTTTTGGGTATGAGACAGACGACTTCGCCCCGGAATGGCAGGCAGAGTTCACCACGGACGGAGATTCCTGCGAGGTGCTCTGGCACAAGATGACCGACAAGGAGATCCGCTGCCCCGACGACATGACGACTGCTCAATACTTGACTGCGAATGTCAGGCCGGTGAAGTCGGAGAACTGGATGTTCAACTACTGCGGACGGTTTCTCTACTTCGAGCTGTCGGTGATCGGGAAGAACGAACTCGGCCAAGTGATTCCGCCTGTGGGCGCAGTGTTCACGCTCAGCCGCTTTCAGGTGGATGCTCGGGTGATGGCTTCTTGATTCGTTTCACCTCAGTAGTCACCCTCATAGCAGCAACTCCAACATTTCCAAATGTGGCGTGATCCTCAATGCCTTGCGTTCGGTAGAGGTGTGAAAGGATGTCGAAGTTGTGACGCTTGGCGATTCCCGCAGCATCTTCCTTTGAGAGCTTGCTGAGAAGATGCTCCGCATCCGCCACTTCCATTTCAGTCCACGACGGGTTGTGCATGGCGCTTCTTAATCCACTCCTCCAAACACCTGTTAAAAGTCTTCCTCGCAGCCGGTGACAGGTGTTTCAGCGGCTTCTCCGACACAGCCGCAGCCAGCAGGAATCTCCGAACCTTGAACGGCTTGAAAAGGTCCACGCAGGCAGCGTCGGCAAAAGCTCCGCACACATCCACATCCACTCCAGTCCAAGACACCTTCACGCAAAGCCGCTCCACCATGCGCAATGATAGGCCGGAACGCTCTGCGAGCTGGCTCCTTGAGAGGGGTTTCCGGTCCACCTTCGCCATCGCGGCGACGATGAAGGGGGGAACTTCGTCAAGGACTTGCGGGAGGGTGGGCATCAGTTTGCCTGCGCATGGAACTTCTCCAGCGCGTTCATCTCATCGTCATTCAAGGTGATGGTCCCACCGGGAGCCGCATTGGCGAGCTTGGCGATGAACACCGCATCATCCACCGGAAGGTTCTCCACATGGCTCAACTCCACGAGGCGCTCTTTCAGAGCCGGGTTGAACTTCACGATGGCGTATCTCCGCGAGGCGGTGATGAAGGCGACGCTCCCATCAGCCAGCTTCTCATTGCACCCCTGACACTCCGCCATCTTCAGCTCCGGCGAGGTGAACAGCTTGGTGCGCTCATACATCAGGCCGCAGATGGGGCACATCCGGGTGAACCTCTGAGCTGATGCCACAGCTTTGCTCTTGCCGCTCGTTACCTGCGCCTTGGCCATTGAGGGGAGGTCGCCCCAGAGTTTCGTCAGGCCGCGTGGTTTGTAGGGGTCGGGTTGCGACATGCCAGCGAGCGTCCGCCAAATCTGGCGGGGTGTCAAGCCGTCAATCGCACCCGGCGAATCTTTTTCCTGCGGCCACGCATGGGGCTAATCTTCCGGCGACGACCTGTGAGGCTCACCCGGCGAATCTTCGCCCGACGGCCACGGCTTGGCGCAACCCCCACAGACTTCATCCGTCCATACACCCCGCCAGTCAGCGAGACGCGACCGTAGGAGGGTTCGCGCACAGTGCCGCCAGGGCGATTCTCAGCGACATCCTCCTTGGTGATGTTCCCCGGCTTGCCGAAGAGCGCCTGTGCCCCGTCCTGCCACGCCTTGATGCCTTGGCGAATGACTTGGCCGCGCTCCCCGGTGGAACTCTCCACGAGCTGCTTGTATTGCTCCGCTGTCGGACGCTTCCCACCGAGGGCTGCGGTGACGGGGTTGTTCTCTTGGTAATCCCCCCAGACGGATGCTTTGGCGGTCTTGGCGGCGACCTCTGGTGAATCGCCCGCTTCGAGGCGTTGCTTGAGGTAGTAGGCTTCCAGCTCGGTGAGCTGCTTCTGCGCGGCGGCTTTCGCCTTGGCATAGCCTGCGGTGTCGCCTTTACGCTGGGCGATGTCCATGTCGCTGACCGCTTGGCTGAGAGCCTTGCGCTTTACGTTCGTCAGGCCGACGGTGCCGCCAAAACCGGGGGCCGGGATGTCGAAGCCCTTGGCTCTGGCATTCTCAGCCATAGCCCTTCTAGCGGCTTCCGATGTGTCGCGGTCCTTGCCGAGTAGATACTCTAGCTCAGGCGCTCCGAAGGTGAGCCGCGTCATCGTCCTGCGAAGCGGTTCGAGGACTTCTGAGGTGTTGCCACCTTTCATGGCAATCTTCGCACCGCTGGTGATGTCGCGCAGGATTTGCGAGGCGGTCGAGAATACAAATGCTTTTTGCGTTGGATCAATCGTGGACCGCCCATCAACCCAGCCGTAAGCGCCGTTGATGAAGTCGCCCAGATAGTAGGCGCTCATCAGCAGGTAACGCCCCATCGCCCGAGTCATGTGGTCGGGGTCAGTCCAGAAGTCAGCGTCCAGAGGAGTAACCCGGTCAGCTTTCTTCCCTTGCAGCTTGCGCTTGAGGAACTCACTGCCAGCGTCGCCTGCGCCTTGGAAGAGGATGGCCATTGCGGCGAATCCAACGGCAGCAGTCATCTTGCTCAACGCTTGCAGGACAACTTTCCGGTCCCGCGAACCGCCAGTGGACACCCGCAGGAGCTTCAGCATGGCGTCTGCCGGGTAGCCGGTCAGGGCGAGCATGGTCCGCCAGAGCGTCGAGGCTTGACCGGCACTGGCACGGTTGGTCGGGAGCGCGGCGTTGTTCTCCGCAATCATGCTCCGTTGAACCGCATCAAAGGTGCGCTGATTGAAAATCCGAGCAGGCTTCCCGGCCATCTTGTCCTGATAGTATTGCAGGAGGCTTTTCTCCAACTGGAACCCTTCCGAGGAGGCGCTGCTTTCGAGGAACTTACGAATCTCCGCCAAGGAGTTCATCGCAGTCTGCTGGTTCAGGGATGGCAGCCACTCGCTTGGCTTCAGGATTGAGTCCTTGTTGGCTGGGTCAATCTCCGTGATGCCAGCGTCGGTGAGCCGCTTGCCGAACACCATCGCCACTTCTCCAAGGCGTTGCTCCATGTTGCCGACCAAGCCCAGCGAGAGGGCGTTCATGTTTAGGTCGCTGGCTTCAAGAACACTTCCGCGAACGAATGCGCTGAATCCATCCGCACCCGTGTTCGCAATGCGTTCAAGGACGTTGAGCAGCCGCGCAGTCTTGCCCGCGCTGGCGTTGTCCTGATCAAGCTGTGTTCTGAACTGCCCGCTTTCAGTCCACGCCTGCTTGGCCGTTTCCCACCAGTCATCGCTGATGTCAAAGCCGAGTGCCTGGACACGTTCAAAACTGGCCCGAGCATTCTGCGCTCCGACCCGAGGCTTCAAGAGTGCAAGCTGGGCGGACTTGAAGATGCCATCCGCGAGCATGTCAACAGCACCTTTGAGCGTGCGCTGGAACTGTGGGTCGCGTCCGAGGCGTCGGTCTGCAAATCCGGCGATGTTCCGCGCCACGAGGTAGCCCGTGTTGATTACGCCACGAGGAACATTCGACAAGGCTTTCCATGCAGCCAGCGAGGCGCTCATGTAGTTCATCGCCCACAGATTCGTGAGCACCTGAATCTGGCCTTGGGAAAGGTTTCGAGCGGCGATTTCCACCTTTGCCAGCACGCTGCCGACGGTCGCTTTTAGGAGCTTCTGCCCCAGCTTCGTCGGGATGATGTCCGGCCCACCAGAACGGTAGCTGTCCTCGAAGTTCTTCAGGGAGTTCCTGAGAAGATCCAGCACGTCCTGCATCTCCTGCGGGTTGCCCTTGTAGTTCTCCAGAATAGCCTCCCGCTCCTTGTCCGTGGTGGCTTTTCCTAGCCGAGCAATCCGGTTCTGCAATTCCGTGATGGAAAGCCGGAGAGAGTTAGCGAAGTCAACGAGTGAAGAGTGGTTCGCCCGAGAGAGCGCCGTGATGCGGTCAATGCTGCTGACTGCCCCGTAGTCGTAGTATTCCGACGGCAGTTCCAAGTTGGCCGCAGGCTTGGTGAACTCGTTGTCGGATGACAGTGCGATGGAGAGTCCGCTGTTCTTTGCGTTGTCGTCGGCGCGTTCCTTCTGGATGCGCTGTGCATGGCTGACGTATTGCAGAAGCTCGTTGTTGAGTCCCTGCCGAGCGGTGTCCAGCGGGTTGATTCCATTCGTGGCTGGAATCTCAGCGGCAATCAGGTCCACCAAATCCTGCACACTGTTCACCTGATTCATGTTCCCGGCGAGCCATCGGGCAGCAATCCGCTTCTCAGCCGTGGCCATCTCCGCAGTCTGCTTGAAGGTCCGGTCGGTGCGCAGGCTATCCAGAATGTGCTGCTTCAGCGTGCCGAGATGCTGGTTCCAATACTTGACCGCTTCATCTGTGCTGCTGGAGGAAAGGTCCGTGGCAGGCGTGAAGCCTTTGGGAGTGGCAGCGTAGGCGTTGGTGACATCCGCAATGAACTGCGTGGCGTCGCGGTTCAAGTGGCGCGGCATACCGAGGTCGCCGACGTAGGCACCCCTACGGGTGATTTCCTTACCGCCACGCATGTAGCGGACACCCGTGACCGGATCAATCTCGGTGACTTCACGGCGGAGTTTCTCCTCGAAGGCGAGTGTCCGCTTGAGGAACTCCATGTCCTCCTTGGTTACAATCTGATTGGAGATAGGCAGCGTGAACCCAACCCGGAGCGGGGTTCCAAAGAGGCGTCCGTAATGCGCCATCTCGTTGAAGAGTCTCCGGTAGGATTCCTCGTTCTTGATGTTGTGCGACCGCATCGCAGCCGATTGCAGCTTGGGCAGGTCTTGAAACTGCGAGGCCACCCTCTTAGCGTTCAGGTAGCCGCGTTTGTATTTGGCAATCTGCTGGCGGAATGTGTTACCAGCAAACCCTCCGACCATCTTGCCAATCTGCTCATACTGGCTGAAGACCTCCTTGATGAACATGGGAGCCTTCATCAGCTTCCGCACCGCCACAGGAGTCAGGTATTGAGCCGCCCTTGCAGCATCGTCCATGTCGCCCATGTTTAGGAACATCGGCGAGATTTGGTTCTCGATGGCGAACTTCAGGCCGTTGTAGTCGGCCACATCGAAGCCAAGCTGTGACGGGGAAGGATTCGTTGGATTCGCTGCATGGAGGGCCGCAGCCGCTTCGTAGTCGGCGACATACTGCTCGGCGTTCTGGAGGTAGCTCCACACCTTGTCCCGCGTCTTCGACAGCTCCAGAGGATTGTTCGCAACGTCAATCTTCAGCTCCGGCTGATAATCCTTGGCAGCGGACTTGAAGCCTCGCAGCACTGGACCCGTCGGCCCGAGCACCACCATCTTCTGCGCCACGGAAGCCCCCGCATTCGCCGCTCCACGCAACTGCTGGAACGCCGGAGAGTTGGCCGTCTGATTGAACAACGCCTGACCCTGCTGCAAGGTGCGCAGTCGAAGGACGCTCTGAGCAAGCTGCCGTGCAGCCGCCTGCCTCGCAGCATTCGCCTTGGTGCCCTTCGCATTGGCTTGCTGGACAATTTGGCTGGTGAGATTCGCTGCCAGAGTCATCGCCACCGGGTTCCCGGTCGTGGCGAGTGTAGCAATGGACTGCATCTGGTTCGGCGGACTGTTCGCCAGCTTCGCAGCAGTATCGTCGGTGAGCGTGACGATGGCACTCGCAAGGGAGGGCGACTGCTGGACGACCTTCAGCACTTCCCGAAGCGCCGTCTCGGATAGCCCGAGGGACTGGGCAACACTCGCCCCAAAAGCAGGCATGTCGCCGGGAGCCATCAGGAAATCGTAGAGCCAGCGGTTCTGGTCAATCGTTCGGCCCAGGTTCGCGGCCAAGGTTGTGATGGCACCCGTGGAAGCCTCAAGGTTGGCGATGTTGGCTGCATCCCCGACAGTGCCGGTCAAGCCCATCTCCCCCTTGGCAGCCTTCAAAGCATCTGCCACGAGGACATCAGCCAGACCGGAAGTAACCTTGGCATCGGCGATGTCAGCCTCCGCCAGCCGGATGTCCTTGAGCAACCCCTTCTCCTCGGAGTTCAAGAGGTCGTCCATCTGCGACTTCGCAATGTCGAACTCGTCGAATGATCTCTGCAAGCTGGTGAGAACGGAAGTCCGCTGTTCATCCGTGAGCGTGCCCTTTTTCAGCGCATCCTTCACGGTCGCATCGAACGAAGCCCACTTGTCGTAAATCTCTCCAAGGCGTGCCACCTCGGAGATGGACGTGGAGGAATCCATCAAAGCGCGAGTCAGGTCAGCCGCCGCTTTGGCCTTCTCTGACAGGTCGCGCAGTTCGGTGATGCCTTTACCGAAGAACTCCTGCACAGGTTCAAGGGTGAGCGCATCACGCTTTGCCTGAAGCTCCACCTTGGAAGCGTTCGCACGGATGATGTCAGAAGCGCGGTCCCCAATGAACTCCTGCCGACCATTCCGGTCAACGGTGACTGGTGTGAGGTTCGCCACCACCTTCTCCTTGGCGGCAATCAGCTTGTTCAGCTTCTCGATCTCATCTGCCGGAGCCTTTATGCGGGTGTAGTAGTCCAGCAGCTCTTTCAGGGTGGCCAGCTTGCCGAGGTTGTCCACGAGCCTCCGCGCCTGCTGCTCGAAATGGACTTCCGCTTGCAGCGCCTTCACCAGCTCGGGCCTGAACGGAACTCCCAACTGAGCGAGCTTCGTGACCAGCTCATCGCCGACGACGATTTGGAAGTTCTCGATGGAGACGCCATCGCGGATGTTCGCCCGCATGTCGTCCGTCACCCGGTCTTGGGGAAGCTGCCGAAGCCTGCCTTCATGGAGGCTCACCAGATTGTTCAGCTCAGAGCGTGCATTCCTGAACGATTTGCTCTCGTAGGCCAACCCTTCAAGCTGCCGACCCGCCTGCTCGAACTCTTCAACTTGGCGTCTGCCAAGGTCTGCCACGGCTTTCCCAGCAGCGGCTATGAGGGAAGGCTCAATGGCGCGGCCTTGGACTTCGGTGGCGTCGGATTGACTGACTGGCCCACCCAGCGAATACCGGATGTCCGGCGACTCCTGCTGGAATCTTTGTGAGAGGGGGATGATGTTGCCGGCGTCGTCGTAGGTGATTGGGTCGGCGGACTTGGCGTCATTGCTGTTAAAAGCGATGTAGGATATGCTGCCCTTGTCTTCGACGGCGTTCTTGTATGAGATGCCGTTGAAGCCTTTGGCTTTAAGCATCCCAGTCAAAGCTGTCCAATCGTCATTCAGCTTCCCGCTTCGGGTCAAATCGCTGATTGCATCAACCTCTTCTCGGCTCAGTTTGGCTGGCTCTGGAAGATTTCTGATGATGTCGAAGATTCCCCATGTCCCGAGGTCTGGAAGTCGGATAAATGGACCCCGCAGGTATGCTTGCGTAAAGCTGGCTTCAGGAGCTTCTGCGTAGTCTGCCATCTGTAGCGCCTCTTGCTCGGCAGCCTCTTGCGCCTCCGCCTTGCTGGAATAAGCGGTGTCATTGTCAACTCCATCCACCGAGTAGTAAAACCCAGCACCGTCCGGTCCAGTGTCCTCATCCAGCTTCTCAACCGTGATGGACTTAATCAGGTTGTCAACGACTCCGCTTCCACCAACCCGCTCTTCGGCGGCAGCCTTAGTTCCGAAGTGAGTCCACGGATTGAGCGTGGTGTCGCCACCTTCAACATCGAAGGAGCCGCCATGAAAGACCGGACCAACATCATACCCCGCCCCCCTCGCAGCTTCCTCCACCAGCCTTTGCACCTCCTGCATGTCGCCGCGCTGGACCGCTGCGAGGTATTGCTGGTCGAGTTGGTTCTGGAGGGGGCCGACTGACAGGGCTTGTTCAGCCTGCGCTTCTTTAACTGTCACCGGCTGGCCGTTTGCGTGGGTAATCTTGATGTTGTCTTCGTTGAAGATGACGTAGTTGTAGGTGGGCTGGTTTGAGTCGGGCTGTGCGAGCACCCACGCTTCGGCTTGTTCGTAAGACGGAAACTCTCCAAGCCTTTGACCATTGACTCCACGGTTGACAATAAATCTAGCTCCCTGATTCGCCGGAATGATGTGGTAGTTCTTCTGCGGCACTGCGAACCGTGTGCCTTGGTCACGATACCGGATACCTTTGATTCCGAGGGACACCAGCCGCTCCGTGCGCTTTCTGGCCTCGCCCTTCAAATAGTCGAAGTCGGAGGCGAACATTCCACCCATCAGCTCCCGGTAAATTTGCGCACCTTCCATGGTTGCCATCAACTCCGGCGCGGCTCCAGCGGCGACTATCGCCTTCCGCACCTTCTCACTCTGCTGACTCAACGGCTTGTCCCAGTCCAGCAGCTCATCCGGCTCCACGTTCAGGGTTACGGTGTAGGTAAAACCGCCTCCAAAAGCAAACCTACGCGCCTCTTCCTCAGTGGTAAATTCATGGATTGCCCCACGCAATCCACCTTCTGACGCCACCCAAGACCACCTTCCTGTTCGCGGGTTCTGAACCCGTGAAACAGTCCACTTTCCACTAAGTATTTTCTGATACTCCTTCGCCACCTGCTCGTTTTCCGCGAAGTAAAGCCCCCAGCCATACACCTGCGCTCCTTCACCGGTGCCGATCTTGCTGGTGGTGAATTTATCTACTTCATGCGGCGTGCCGTGATAAGCCGTGAGCGAAAACGCCTCATCGCGCTTGTTAGGAGGCACCACAACCGCATTCGATGCAAAGATCGTCTGCCCACCAACATTAGTTCGCTTCCCAGCCGCCGCCGCTTTCAGCGCCTTCGCCAGCACATCCTGCGCATCCCTCTCCGTGAACACCTTCCCGGTGAACTTCCCGTAGATACGCTGAATAGCACCCAGCACCGCATCCCACAGTCGGGCGAGGATTCCCCGCTGTTCCTGCGTCAACTGCTGCTTCTCCAGAATATCCGCCACCGCCTCCATGCGAAGCTGTTCCTCGGAGATGTTCCCGTAAGCGGCCTTCGCTGTGGCAAGCTGCTCCGGGGTGAGCGAGGCGACCAACCTGGAAAGCTCTTTCTGAACAGCCTTGTCATTCTGGATGGCGTGGAAGGCTTCCTCCACGAACACCGCCCGAGCCTCCTGCGGAGAGCGTAAGTAAGCGGCGTTCAACCAGATGGTTCCGGTAGCGGGGTCATACCAGCCGCGCACCTCGCGGCCATTGAAGACCTTCCCGTAGTTGTGCGTAACCTGAAAGTTCGGCGGGGTGGCGCTGTCAAAGAACAGCTCTCGCACCGCTTGCTCCACTTGCATCTTGGAGAGCGACTGGGCGGGGCGGGCGGAGGGGGTTGAGCCGAGGGAGAGTTGGGGGTCCACTTGCGGCAAGTTGGACCCAACTTTGAAGACCTTAGCAAAGTTCACTGTCCCATCGCTGTTGAAGTCTTCCGCTGTAAGTATTGCAACCTCACTTGGTCGAGGCTTGAATCCAGCAGCAATTCTGGCCGGTCTTCCACCTCTTGAGTCAATCTGCGTCTCGGGAGCAATTACGACCTGGTGTCCCGGCTTGAAGTTTCCGCGAGAGTAATCCCAACCCGTAGTGGGTCTTGTCGGAACAATCCACCCACCAGTCATTCCACTAGAAAGCTGCGCTTCAGTAAGCGGAGGACTGCCTTCTCGCAGGTTCGTAGCATGAGCGGAATACAGGTCGTAAAATTCCTCTGGAGTCATCTCCGCAGGAGTAGCGGCCTGAAGCTCTCGCTTAATGGCTGAATCAAGCCCGGTGGAAGCGCTCAGGTTCTTCGCCCTGCGCATCTGCTCTTTCGGAAGCACTTCAGCCAGGCGACGCTCTTTTTCGGAGCGGCTTTCACGAACCGTCTTTCCACCCAGCGACATCAACTCAGGCGGCTTCTCTTTCGCCGCTTCACCTTGTCCGGCAGCTTGCGATACTTCACCGGGCTTTCCTTCTGGGGGTTGCTTGGCAGCCTTTGCAGGTTCAGCTTTCTGCTTCAGCTCGGAATAGCCAACATCTGCCAGATAGCTTGCAAGCCTTGCAGCCTCTTCCCCAAGGCTGTTCTCTGGGAAGGTGACGTAATCCGCCTTGCCGTGCTCACTGGCAATCTTCTTAGCCTCGCTTCGCCAACTGTTTCCAGCCGCTTCCATCCTTGCTTTAACTGCTGGCGCGATGGCGAACATCCGCTTTGACTTCTCCTTCAGCTTTGCGTCCAGCTCCCTCATGCTGCGAACCCTGTCCACAAGCTCGCCCTTCGTGAGCTTGGACATTTTCACCATCTTGTTCTGCCAACGAACCCGAGCTTCGGAAGCGTTTGAGGAGCGGTCTGCTGCATCCGGCTTCTTGCCAATCAGTTCTTCGATGAGTCCGAGCTTAGTCTTTGGCATTTCCTTCTGTCCTGCCAGTCCTGAATCGGGTTCAGTAAGCACAGGAACAGGGCTGACAGGAGGGCTAGAAGGTTGATCAGTAGGTCTTGCATTTTCAGCTTGCTTGAGAGGTTCACCTTTGCGCCTCAACCACTCGGTTGGGATGCTCATCTGCTGCCTGCCAGTCCACACCACGGACTTGTCTCCAAGCGGGCCTCGATAGCTTACCTCCACATCGTCGTTTGAGAACGGCGAGTGCATTATGAGAACTTCGTCTGGAGAAAACTGTTTTGGCTTTTCTACCCGACCCTGCTGCGCTTGCGCTTCACCTTGTCCGGCAGCTTGCGATACTTCACCGGGCTTTCCTTCTGCCACTTGTGCAGGAGTTCCGGGTGGTTGATTGCGAAGAACTTCCACTGGCGCTTGCTCTTGAGGGGCATAGGGAGGCTGGGGGGAGGGTTTTCCTTCTTCTCGATAATTCTCAACCAAGTAAGCCTTGCGGCCAATCGCTTCGAGTTTTTTAACGTAGGAATCAATCGAGTGGTATGGGACTCCAGCCATCGGAATATCGCCGCGCCTTGTCAATGTAACGCCAGTGCCTTTGGAAAGCGCTTCAGCATCACCGTAGAAGGCTTCGTAAAAATCTCCAAGCCTAACCATGACAATCTCATTTGGGTGATTGTCCTTAATAAGACGCCATTGTTTTTGTAATGGAGTTGCCTGTTCTAACTTAGCGAGATCGGGATAGTCCTTGTGATTTGAAATCCTTCCCTCCCGAATTGCATCACGAACGGATTGCTTGTGGGCAAGACCGGGGAAATTCCCAACACGCTCACGCTCTGATGGAGTGCTGTAATAGAATCCAGAGTATTCTTTTGCCGTCATCTGCCACGGTTCCTTCACCGCAGCCGGAGCAGCGACTTCACCCTTCTCAGGTTCAGCTTTCTGCTTGGTTGGAATCGGCCAGAGTCCGCGCTTCCGCAGCTCAAACAGGTATGTAATCGTCCAAGAATTGTTAGGAATCTTATCAGTCTCACGATACGCAGCGATAAGTGATTCATCTGTTAATGATTGCGCCTTCGCGTTCGCTTCATCGCGGTTGAACCTCCAGGGTTCCCCCTCCCGCTCCAACTCCCTAGCAGTTCTCTCCGCGTAACCCCCACGGATGTCCTCCACAGCCGCCGCCAAGTCGGGGTCCACGGGCGACACCCTGCCACGCTCGATGCCAAGCTCTCCCACGGGACGCGCTGGCATGGTCGCTTCAGGGCGGGTGGCGAGGCTGGGTGCTGCGGCTTGCGCTGCCGGGGTGATGGCTGTGCGGCGGGGCTTGGGTGCAAACTTTCCGGTCTTCTGCAAGTCGCCTTGCGGAAGCTCTATTCCCTGCGATGCAAGAAAGCGGTTCACCTTTGCTCCGAGACTCTTGAAGAACTCCGCCTTGTCGCCTTGGCTGCTGGACTCTCTGGTGGTGTATCTGTCCAGGTAACGAGCAACATCGGAGAGCGTTCCGCCAACCTCTTGCAGCTTCCTTGCCGCGATGGCTGCTGAGAGGAACTTGTCGCTGGTGACTTTCGCCTCAACGCCTCGCTGAACCGCTGAGAGGATGTTCGACAGGAGGATGTCCTTGTCGGTTTCCTCTAGCAGCGATTCTGGATTGAGCCGCTTGTCCGTCTCCCACGATTGGAACGGTCCATCCTTCTTGTTCCAGTCCGACTCTTCAAAGAACCAGTTTAGCCGCTTGGCTTTCTCAGGTCCGATTGTCTGCTCGAACTTGTCGGTGCTCTTTTCAAGAGTCATCAGCTCATCCAGCTTCTCAGCCTCCTGCCGGGTAAGCCCGATCTCGCGCTGGTAGAGAGCAATCTGCTCGTTGATGCGCTGCTTGCGGAACTGAAGGATTTCCTCAATGGAGTTGAACTGAGTGGGTTCCTTCACCTGCTCGAACGGCTGGGGCTTGGTAGCCA
>Ga0208975_1000952_pt1 | contig 13036 bp, 22 predicted proteins | sample GreLakmeER78MSRF_FD_187700 | JGI IMG/M metagenome (GOLD analysis project Ga0208975, IMG submission 187700) | Freshwater lentic microbial communities from great Laurentian Lakes, MI, USA - Great Lakes metaG ER78MSRF (SPAdes) | ecosystem: Environmental > Aquatic > Freshwater > Lake | place: Great... | reverse complement strand
GTTGATGCAATTCGACAAATCCTGTTCATCGCTGCTGTATTGATACAGCCCGGCGAACGGCGGCGAATAAAGTGAAAGGTCAACGGTTCCGGGCGGCAGTTGCTTCATTACTTCCACGCAGTCTCCCGAATACAGCGCGTAATGATTTGTGATGGTTTGGTTTTCTTGGTTCATAAGTCAGTTAAGCCAGTTTGGCAGGGTTGCGGTTATTTCTTTGGTTTTTCTTTCGAGGTGAAGTGAGTGATTCATTTGTTTGACAAGTTCCTCAAACATCTTGCCAGCTTGTGCGGCCTTGCGGCTCATGTTGTCGCGCACGCGCTGCTCGCCTTCGCTGGCGATGATGTCCACGGTGACGGGTTGCTTTTGTCCGAACCGATAGCAGCGCCGCACGGATTGGTAATACTGTTCGTAAGAGTGGGAGGCGAAGGTGACAACGTGATTGCAGAACTGCCAGTTAAGCCCCCATGCCCCGATTTTTGGCTTTAGAATCAGCACGCGCCTGTCTTGAGTGGCAAACGAATCGTAAGCGGCCTCCTTTTCCTCGTCATCCATTGCGCCTTTCACTTGCACGCTGTTTGGAATCATGCTTTCGAGCATGTCGCCTTCGGCGTTCATGTGGCACCATACCACGGCGGGCCGGTCGTGATTGACCAGATCGGCGGCGAGTTGGCACCGCTCCCGTAAAGTGCGTCGACGCTCGTCGCGTTCCTCGGCAAGTCCGAAGGCGGGCATTGTGAAAAGCATCCCGTCCGGTGGCGTTGTCGGGATCACCGTATGCTCGCGCTCATGGAGGTCGGGGAGATCATATCCGAGATCGGAAAAGCCGACATCGGAAGGCTTCCGGCACGCCCGCGCCCAGGAACAAATCCACCGCCAAAAATGATCGTGAGCGTGCCCCTTCAAACGCCATCCGTTAATTGCCTGAGACACGCGAAACGAAACTTTTCCGAAGTGGTTTGCCTGCTTTTCCAGGTTGTTGATCTTCTTTTCGTATTGGTCCGTTGTCTTTTGGTCCATCTGCTTAAAGAAGCGGGTCAGCATTTCGGAGTTGTTAAGGTTTCCCAGCGCCTCCGATGACGTGCCGAGTTCGGTGAAGTCGTTGGGCGCTGCGGTAGCCGTCCATAGGGAGCGATAAGGCAGCTTGAGCATAAAGCGGGTAACGGCCTTTTGTGTCGCGCCGGTCGCGTGCTTTATGATCGAGGATTCGTCACACGCCAGCGCAACGAAGTCTTTCGGATCAAACAAGTGCAGCTTTTCGTAATTGGTAACGGTGATCTTTCCCGCTGGTCTGCCGTCGCGTGAACGCGCAACTGCAATTCCAAACTTCTCTCCTTCCTTTACCGTCTGAGCGCCGACCGCGAGAGGGGTCAGAATAAGCACGTTACCGTTGGTTTTCTCCACGATGTTTTGGCACCACACAAGCTGCATTGCCGTCTTCCCTAGGCCGCAGTCCGCAAAGATCGCGCACCGTCCTTTTTCCAGCGCCCATTTAGTAAGCGCCCGCTGAAACGGAAACAGGAAGTCTGGCATGAATAGCGGCTCAAATCCGGCGTTGCTGCCAAGTTGCGATTTGCGCTCGATAAAGGTGGAATAATCAACAGGCACGCAAGCCTTGTGGAAATTCCCCGATGCGGTTTTTGGCTGATGGATTGGTTCGTTTGGCATAAATGGTTTGTGGCAGGCTTTGCAGGAAAGAGCGGTCATGGGAGATTGGCGGCGAGTTCGAGCGCTGCGTTGAACCTGAATATTGGGCAAGTCTGCTCGTGCGGTATTCCTGCTGCAAAAATGCCCGGCTTGTCCTCGGCTTCGCACAGGTCACAAACCGCCCAATCCGATCCTTCCACGCCATACGAATCGGTGTGACAATTGTCGCTTTCGTAAATAGTGATAAGTTCCGAGAGTGCAGCTTGCAGCACCCGCCGCGCCTCGCGCTCGGCGTCGCGTTCGGCGGTGACGTCGGCGAGTTCGCGCTCTAGCTGAACGCAAAGGTCGATTGGCTTCTCAGCGCACGCACAGCGTAGCCCGTTAACTTCGAGCATCGTGGCTGTTCTTGGTGTAGCACTCATTCTTCGCGGCAGTCGTCGGCTTCGTTTTGGTTCATGTCCGCGAGGTCGTCCTCACCGGAGCCGTCACCGGGCCAACCTTTTGGCTCGGCAAAGAGCGCGTCGAAGCACTTACCGCAGGTGCCTGAGATAAGGAGTTCGCGTTGATCGGCAGGTAGGTGTGGGAACGCGTTCTGGATGAGTTCGCCAGATCGCCACCTTGCCAACGCGTCTTGATCGAGGCCGAACGTGGTGGTTTCGTGGCATTGACGGCACTGGCGTTTGATGTGGATTAGGTTAGGCATATTACTTCAGTGTCTCCGGGTAGATTTTCTTCCAGTCGAAGACGAAGTCTTGGCCGACCAGATAGGTCGATCTTGTCCCACAGAGGACGTCTTCGAAGGTGCGGAAGGAGACGTGCAAGTCTTTGCCTTCTCGATACAGGTATCCGATGGTGTCAGCCTGAGCACAGATGATGGCTTTGATTTTCCCAGTGAGGTCGAGGTCTTTCGCAGACACCTCCTTGCCGTTCTTCTCCAGGAGTTTGTCCCGGAGGTGCCCGACGAAGATGATGCGGGAACAGGTGCCAGAGAACTGCCCGAGGAGTTCTTGGAAGGCGAGACGCAGCCAGAGGTAACCGCCACCATTGGGAAGCGTTAGCACGGTTGCGCCGGTGAAGTTCTTCCCGGTGGCAGACTTCTTGTAGTTCTCTGTGGCTATGACCTCAGCCCAGTCTTCGATAAGGGAGACTGTGTCAATGGCGATGAACTTGTACTTATTGGGTTCCTTGCGGAGTAGGGAGGCGACCTCGGCGAGTTCGGCAGGGTTCTTGCAGACGACGCGGAGGCTCTCGACATACCCTGAACCGCCTTCGACGTCAATAGTCAAGCAGTCAGGGAGTTGAGATAGGACGGTTGTCTTGCCGACTTTGGGCGCGCCGTAGAGAAGGAGCACGCGAGGTTCGATGGTGGTGGCTGCGGTTTTTGCTGTTGGTAGGACGATCATGTTGTTGTTATTTAAGAGGTGACCAAGTTACGGGTTGATAGTTCTCCCCCTGCAAGAGCTGTTCGCGTCCTGCAGCGGTATCCTGAGAGCAGACTTTCCAGTATGGACATTCGCCATACTTTCCGTGGCACCACTTGGTACCTTTGGGAAAGTAATCACGTGCCCAGTGCTCCAAGAAGTCTTGGATAAGGGTGAAGGTATCGACGCGCCATTCTTCGAGGTGGAAGTCGGAGTACCAGTAAGGCTGACGCCGTTGGGCGATGGCCTTTCCGGCTTTGGACGGCTTCCTTGTCTCCAAGACGTCTGCAAACAGGCCGACGGCAGGGATGCCGCGTTGCCGAGCAGCCCAGACATAGCCGAGCATTTGACTTGATAGGTTGAAGTCTTCATAGTATGTTTCTCCGGTGACTGAGGCTGTCTTATGGTCCATGACGAAGACGCTGTCATAGAGGTTGATGAGCGCGTCGCAGCGACCCGTCCAGAAGACGTTGACCGCTTTGACGTGGATAGGACCGTCGGGCGTTTGGAGCGCACAGTCTAGAACGGCGGTGCCGAGCAAGACGCGGAAGGAACTTTCGACCGTGTTCGGGATGACCGTGAAGGGTTCGAGTTCGATAGGCCAGCGTTTGTTGTAGGCTGCGAGGACTTCGAGAGCGAGGTCCGGAGTGCGCCACTCTTCAAAGGCCGGTGGGTTCTCCGCGTAGGCGGACATGACCGTGTTAACTTGGTCGGTCTCCCATGTGGGAGTGCGGTTCATCCGGTGCTCCAGAGCTTTGTGGATTACGGAGCCAAAGAACAAAGCGGCGTTGAAGCCGGCAGGTTCACGCTTGAGGATGGAGTAGTATTGAGCGCGACGTGAGCAGGAGGTGAAGTTCTCCAGAGAGGAGTTGTCGATCTCGAAGTTAAAGACCTGCTCTTGGTCTGTTGGTTGTAGTGTGCAGGTGGACATGGTGTTAGGCTTTTGGTGCTGTGACTGAGGCTAGGAACAACGCGAAGGGGTCAGCCTTGGCTGGTTTTCTTGGTGCGGCGGGTGCCCGTCTTGTGAGTTCCCGACTCTCGGTGGCTAGCATTGCGTTGAGTGTCTGCGGGGACTTCCGTGCCGCTCGGAGGGTTGCTACGAACGCTTGTGCTTCCTCCAGAGTCTTGAACCCCTGTGGGCGTTGGGAGATTAGGGCAACAAGTGGTGCCTCTAAGTGCGTCATATTGTGCTCCAGTGAGAGGTCGTCGTTGGAGGACGATGGTAAGGATGGTGTGATAGTCGATTGCGGTGTAGGTGCCTGCGGTGAGTTCATTGAGGTCTAGGATTAGGTTACGGATTAGGTGGTTAAGGATGATGGAAGTGTCGCCTTTGTTAGGGGCAAACGTTGCTAGCTTATGTCGCTCCGCGACTGGGATGTAGGTTTGAAGGTTCGTGGATGTGTGCGCCTCGTGCTTGAGGACGCCGTATGGATTGGTGAACATATTAGAATAGGAAGTATGACTTGTCAGGTTGTTCTTGTAGTATGGTGTCGGTGTCGGTAGTTATGGTTATGAGGTTAGGGTTGAGGTTGGTGAGACGCACGGGAGCGGGTATGCGCGAGCCGTTACGGAGGATACAAAGCGCGAGGTATTCGCGCTCGGTAGGATTATTGACGGTGAGGAGGTTGTCTTCCGGTATGATGTGAGGGACAGAGGAAGTTCTCTTGGAGATAAGAACGAAATGAGACTCCTCTCGCAACTGGTAGGTAGGCCAGACTTCCAGTAAAGCAGAAAGGTCCAGGTCTGGTAGCGTTACCATACCAGACATGAGAGCTTTCTTACCGTCGCGGAGACGAGCTATGCAAGTTTGCGGGTTGAGATTCAGCAGTTGCGGGAGCAGTTTGATAAGTGGGTCGCCTCGGGTCATGGACTGATAGGTGGGTAAGAAACGAGCGACCGAGTTGAAGGAGAAACGTGCTTCGGGCATATTAGAGCGGGCGCATCGTGCGCGTGTTGTTGTGTGAGGACTGGCGCGGTTCGCTGGTCACATATTTTCCCCACGACCCTTTGTCGAACTTCCACAACTGATCTCCGAAGTTCGGTATTTCGCCATGCAGAAGTGGCCTCCACCCATCCGGCAGCATGTCCTCAGTCCAGTCCGTGCGGTGCAACGGCATTGTCGCTTCGTCCCACGTCGGGAAAAAGCGGCGCATGTGGTCGGCGAGCGTCCACGGGGCGCGTGGTGGGAGTTTCGGCACGTCGTGCCAGATGGTTTTGGTTTGGTTTGTCATATTAGGTTGTCCAGAGGTTGAGCGTGCGGAGAAAGGCTTCGGCTCGGTGGGCTGCGCTGGCGTGAATGGCGTTGTGATAGTTGCTCCGCAGCATCGTCACCAGCGCATTGCAATAGTCAACGGATTGCTCGCCAGTCAGCGCCTTCTCCATTTCGTGACAGGCGTTGAGGTCGTTGAGGTAGTCGGGGATCACGCGAAAGTCGGAGTGTGACCAATTTTTATTCAGTCCGTTAGGTTCTTCTCCTTTTTCATTACCGATTATTTCCCACCCGCACGCCGTCGCTATCGCTATTCGTTGTTGTTCTAGTGTCATATTAGGTTGTCTTAAGCAGCTTCGACAGCATGGCATCGAATCCGCCGTTGGTTTTTACAGCAGCAGTTTGTTTTTTAGTAGTGATGTGTTCTTCCATCGCACGGCGTTGGCGGTCAGAGCCATACCGGCCTTCTTTGACGAGGGTGTCAATGCGCTTGTTCGAGAGAATAGGACCGCGCGGTAGGTAAGACGGCCCTTTGATGGGTGTAACCTTTGGGGCGTAGTTCGCATTACCGGTGACCGGATAGAGCGGTATGCCGTCGATGGGACGTTGTTCGAGAACAGCAAGACGCGCTCTGGTGAGTTGAAGTTCACGACAGAGCGCGCGTTGTTCTGGCAGAGGGAGTGGAGTCGGTGAGAGAAACCACTCTTCGAGTTGTTTGTTAGTCATAGGTAAAAGAAAGAGCAGCCAACCCCTATGTCAGGTTGTTGTGAGAAAGTCGGGATAGAGGTGCTGGCATGAGTTGGGCCGTTCCTGCGCGCTACCGCGCCAAACTTGGCTCTCGCATGTGGCTGACTATCAAACTCGCACTTTCACGGTCGACAGGGTTGGCTGCTAAGGTTGAAGAAAAGTGCCGCCCCTGACTAGTGCTCTTGGTCTCGCTTGGTTGGGGCAGTTGGGAGACAGGTCTAGTGCAGGGGCGGCAGGGTGGTTAGGCTTTAAGGTTAGCTTGAATCTCGTTCCAAGGGTTCAGGCCGGGCTTTGTGACTGCTCCGTTGTTGCGAATATCAGCCCATGACCAGTCAGCGGCTCCATCAACGTGGAGTAGGAACTGTATCTCACCTTTGGGTAGCTCAGGGTGGTTAGTCTCGCGCAGGATTTTCTGCACGGCGTCGGAGATGTCACGTTTTTGTTGGATAGAGAACATATGGTTAGTCGATTAGGAGACGGTCATCATCATCATCGCGCTGTTGATCACGGAGAGCTTCGGCACGATCAGCCGTAGCGTCGTCCATGTCTTGAGCGACTTGTTCCATGAGGGCTTCCTCGACCTTGGTGAGTTCAGCTTCGGACGGCTCGTAGGGGATTGTAGTCCCGTGGAGAGTGACTTGGATGTCGTCGAATTCGGATGGTTCCGGTGGCTCGTCATGAGAGCCGCGAGTGCCGGGGATGTATTCGGCTGAGGCTGTGACATGGATGTCATTGTCCTCTCCAAGGTGGAGAGAGGTGGTTACGCGGGTGTGTGGCATGTTATGTTGTTGTTTGTTGCTTGTTGCTTGACTGTCCGAGAAGAAAGAGTGCTGGTTTGAACAGAGCCAGCGTGTTGCCTTTTGTTAACCGGCGCTAGTGCTCAAGCGCGGGGTGAGGTTTTTGGCGAACCCAAACGCCGTGAGAAACCTCCCAAAACACTGCCAGTGTTGCATGAGGGAATTGTGAGCAGAGAACTTCAACAAACTCTCTCACTCCCCATCGCAGGTTCTCCCTGCGCGTCATGCTGGCAAATACTAGGCTGCGACCGGCAGCGGCAGGGCCGCACGCTTGATCGCGTTGTCGCGGTTGAGCTTGATCGCGTTGGCGAGCGAGACTGCAGTGGGCTTGCCATTCTCGTCGCGGTCGATCTTGAGACCGCTGTTGTTACCTTCGAGCCACGCGACAGACTGCTCGATGATGTCCTCCGAGAGGGAGAGCACTTGAGTTGCTTGTGCGAGGTCCGTCTTGTTCGGTCCCTTGCCCGCGCCGCGAACGGTGCGAGGCGCGTTGAAGTCGAGGACTTTTCCGCTCTGGACGAGCTTGCCTTCAGCGTCGATGACATCGTCATCCGGGAGGGCGTCCAAAGCGGCTTGAACGTCCGCGATGGTTTTGCCGGCGGCGGCGAGCGCACGCTTGAAGTACTTGCCTTCGGACTCGTCGTAGACCGTGGTCTTCGACTCTTTGCCGTCAGCGTTCTTCTTAACCTCCTCGTGGGAGAGACGCTCGATGGAGGTGAGTTCCGCGACGAGGTCGCATACCAAAGAACGGCCGTCCGGGTTGATGCCCCGGTAGAGTTCATTGGAAATGGCCGACGCGAGGGCTGCACCCTCTTTGCCTTTCTGGGTGTCGAAGGTCTCGACGTCGACAGGGACGTTTTTGACCGGGATGTTGACGCCGAGGCATTCCGTGAACATGGTGGTGGTTGACATGATGGTTGATGGTGATGTCTTTTCGTGGAGTCGCGTTGGCGACCTCCAGTTTGTTAATTCAGCTTGACATGTTCGCTGTTTTGGCATGACGTATCACGCCGAAAGTGAAGGGCCAACGTCCGGCTCACGCCGGCATATACATTCCGTGAGACTCGCACTCACAAGCGGCGTTCCTTCCGCCCGTTCTGATACTGGTTTGTAGCGTTGGCATAAAGTGAAGGACAACCGTAGGTCACGGCGATAGGCGCCTGTTCAACCCGAAGGTTGGATTTGGCTCTCGCGGACGCCGCATTGTCGATTTCGAACTCGTCGTTCTAGCGTCTACACGCAAGCCTTCTTTATCGCTACTACGGTTGCCCAAAGGAGGGGAGGAACGCGGGAGCATTACTCGCTGATTAAGGTAGGGTTGATCGCTTGCGCGCCCCACTTATGCCTTTCAGTCTGCTTGGTTCTCCTATCGCTGAGGCACGTATTTCGTAGGCTCTGGATAACCTACTCGATTCCGTTCCTCCCCTCGTTTGGGGAGCCTCCCGCTATCGTTCGGGTTGCTCAGTTACGGAAAGTTCTGGCCGGTCTCGAAACTCAGCACGAGCAAGATGTTTGCAGCAACTCGCTCAGCACCTGCAATTTTTTCCGATGTGCTACAGTTGTCCTAGTCACAAGGCTCGGTGAACACCTTGCTTGATACGGTTTGGTTACCTACTCCCGTCACTGCTTTCAGGCTTTCAAAGTAGCCGGTCATTACGCAGGCCGGGATGCGGACGAGTTTGCCTTTTGACCAACTGCTTCACGTCGTTGTCGTGTTGGCTACGGATACGCCGTAGGCGAGCAGCTTTAGTTGTTTACGTCGAACATAGCTGGCTGAACAACGACGGAAAAGGTTGGAGCGGCTATCGCGGGTTTCCCCGTCGTTCATCCCTTACCTTTTCAAAAGAGTCCCGTGAATTACGCGCACGGGAACGCGGTTGAGTTAACGAGGATGTTGCTCCCTCGGAGCGGTCAGGTTACGTAACATAACGCTCATGGTCGGCGCGTAACCCAGCGCGGGAAGTGTGGTGGGATAACGCGCCCACCTCGCGACCACTTAACCGAATAGTGGCAAACGGGGAGACCTTGTGACTCAGGCTCGTCGACGAGCACATTTGCGATGTGCTTTCTCCGTCCGCCTTTCAGTATTCTCCGTGCACATGGTTACTTCCAGAAGCTACGTATAAAGCGTAGCCACCAAGAAGGTGTTTGATTGTAATAGCGGAGGTATTCTACCAGCCACTTTGACGGTTGCTTCTTCATTTGTGATAGGATGAGCCTATCGCACTCTCTACCCTCCCTTCCCTGCTCGGATAGATTCGAGGTAGGGCAGAGAAGATAGAGCGAACGAGAGGAAAGTCAACTCCCTGCTTTAATGGCAGCTAAGAAGCGTAGTCCGTGATGATACGATCGGTCCTCCCAGACTGGATGTTGGCGAGCCAGTAGGGCGGTAAGTCAGGGCCGAGAGCGACCATGACGCCGACGAAGAGTAGCTGTTGTCGTTCAGCAGCAGCCTCGGGGTCGAGGTGGCTGGTGGTGACAAGAGCTTTAATTGTGGAAGCTAGTTCTTTTTGACGCTCGATGGTGATCATGTTAGTGGATGTAAATCGAGGTCTCGACATGTTTGCCAGAGAAGAACAGCTCGGCGTCTTGCTCGACTGTGTTCTTGAGCAACGCGAACTGCAACTCGGCTTTCTTCAACGCGATGGTGCGCGAAGTCTGCCAGAGTTTCTTCGCTTGTTCGCGGAGCTTGGCGAACGGCTCAAGTGCTGCTCCCCAACGAGCAAGGAGGTAAGTGCGCTCACCCCAGGTTTGACCGGGAATGGACGTTCTGCCGATGAGGACAGGGTCATAGGTGATGACCTCTGGGTGCATGACCCAGAGTCCCTTGTCGAGGAAGCCGGTGGACTTGGCGTGAGCAGCGACTTGCAGGACGCGGAGTGGGATAAGGTCTGCGTCGTATTTTTCCAGCGCAGTAGTCTGCGGGAAAAGCAGGTGGAAGACTTCCCATTGTTCTTTCGTAATCACCGGGTAGCAGAAAGGCGAGGTTGTTTCGCCGATGAGTTTGCGTTGGCTGGTCAGGCCGAGTTGCTCGATGAGTAACGCGGATTCGCCGTCTGCGGCTAGTTGCTCGATCTCGGTGGACTTGATGTGTTCGATTTCGTAGGTTTCAGTTTGCATTGGTTTTTTCTTTCTGTTCTTGGACCCAGGTGTTTAATATCTCCACCATGCTAGGGTCAAGCACGATGGGGTTTTTCTCGATGAGAGTGTTGGCGAGAGAACACTCGCCGTTGTTGAGGAAAAAGGTGATGCGGTGGTTGTCGTCCATGTGGGCGTAGACGCTGTCGCCTAGGTAGATATAGTAGGAAAGACGAGCCATGTTAGTAAAAGGCTGTGCTCCACTTGGCATTGTATCTGTCCAACAACCGTGGGGAGTGTCGAAGAACAGCGAGTTGCTGAACGGTGAGCTTGTGGGGCGGTGTGTCAAGGATGGTGGTCATAGCTTAGAGTTTAAGACTAGTTCAAGTAAGAAACGATCATCAGGTGCTGTATGTAACCCAAGGCTGGTGCTTTCTCCGCTAGGAACAGCGATGACCTTTCCACTGTCGCCGCCGAGAACGCGGACAAAACCGGCGGAGACCGGAGTAGCGTCGGTAATGGTGATGCTATTGTGTTGGAGAACTTCGGGAAAGATGACAGGGACAAGAAGGCCGTCATCGGTGTTGAAGACGATGTATTTTAGTTTCATAGGTTACGGTTTGTAAAAACAGGCTAGAGCAATGAGGACTCCGGTTAGGAAGCCACAACTGAAGCCGAAGGCACCGGCGTTGATGTAAAGTTGAAGTGCGTCATTCATATAGGTTTCTATTGTGCATGTTGAACCGAGACATGCTCTCGAAAGTCTTAGGGCGATGGAAGCTAACCACCCGCGCTCTATCCTCCCTTCCGCGCCCGGATAGATTCAGAGTAGTGGAGTAGGGTCGAACTACTCCACCCATGGGCCGTCATGAGAAGCGCGCTGTGACAGCTATGACTCGCTGTGACAACTGCGACTCGCTCTGCTCGCTGGTGCTAGAGCACACCGTTAATCCGTGCTGCAGCAAGCACGCCGTTGCGGTTAGCACCTGCCTTAAGTAAAGCAAGGACCATGAGTGAGGAGGTCGCCCAACTGAGGTAGGAGCCGTAATGGTCTTGAGTCGTCTTAGGCCGAGACTCGATTTCTACGATGGCGGGTTTGAGTTCTTCGATCGCGTCGAGGAAGGTGACGCGCTGCGGTTCTGGCATGGCTGCGAGGACTTTGTCGATGTTCATGGCTTTAGCGCGTTTACAACCTTACGAAGGAGTTCGTCCTGCTCAGAGGTTGTCCCTTCTTCGCTGAACTTGCAGCCCAACGCGTAGATGATGTTTGCGTAGATGTCCGCCTCGGGACAGTCTTTCTTGTAGGACCCGATAAAGGCCGCGCCTTCGACGCAGTCCCTATGGAACTGATTTGAGTTTTCGTTATACTTATTCATTTGTGGTCTTTCTCTTTTACTAACATGATGGTTCTACCATCGGAAAATGTGCCGGTTTTGGGTCTTCGACCCAAGGAGTTCCCGGCGTCCTTATCCGTGATGGTGCTCTAGCTAGTCCCGCACAAGTGACTGCCAGTTCTTACTCGTATCGCCTTTAAGGCTTGGCTCATAACGCTGACTCCTTGCCTGTCGCACAGCGTCCTCGTGTTCAAGACGCTGCCTCTTAACCTCCTCCTCTTGTGCTCGGGTGAGAACTGACACCCCGAGGAATGTTCCATCCTCTAACCGCGACTCAGCATAATGACTCATGTGGCCGTCCTTCGCGCGTTGGAGACAGTCCAGAAAGGTGGCATGTTCTTCAGCCGACATCTGGATGACTTTGATTCTCTTGGTTACAATACGCATATGTTGTAGTTCTCTTATGGGCGCATAACGCTACGCCGCCGTCGGATGGTTCTGCCATCGAAAGTTTTCGCTTCCCGGTTCAATAGGCTCATCCTATCACTCACATCCGGTGAGTGGGTGAGTGGGTAGCAGCCTTTGCCCATTCCTAGCAGGGAGCAGATTCTAGGTCTACAAGGCAAACACTCTTAGACTACTCTCAATATAACACAGACTATAGAGAGAGATAGTGTAGAGAGAGTTGAAGTAGTAGAGTCTTGTAAACCTAGAAATCTTGCCCTGCTAGGAATGAGCGGGGAAAGATTCCCACTCACTCACACACCGGACGAGAGTTTGCAGGAGAGGGAGAAGTGATAGCAGGGTAGCAGGGAGGGAGAGGCTAGAGGTCCGCGCCCTGCTACAAGGCCTGCTAGGGCAGAGGTCGCACAACGCTACCTCTACAACCGACAAAAAGCGGAGGACCCCTTTCGGAGTCCCCCGCTCTGTCGCCTTGCTCTAGCTTTCCACGTCGCCGCTTTCGTCCGCTGGCAACTCCGGTTGCTCGGCTGCCGCCTCTGCCGCCGGTGCTGGCGCAGTCCATCCGCTCACCGCGCTCGCTACCTCCGGCGTCAAGCCCGCCGCAATAGCGCGATCGTAAGACGCTTTCGCCGCCTCCGCTAGCTTTGCCTCCGCGCTCTGCGTCTTAGGCACGTATGCGCCAGCGACGGTGACTTTAATATCCGTCAGCCCATCCGGTGCCTTGAGCTTAAAGCTGGCCGCTATGACCTCAGCCTCCGTCATGCCCTTGACCGAGGCTTTGTCCGCCGCGATCTTAATCGCGCTGGCCACGGCCGTGATGGCCGCTTGCCCAGCATAGTGATCGCGCTTCTCATCGCTCGTGAAAGCGAAAGCAACATTCATTAACACGCCGCCGATTCTGGTTTTGATTTCCATTTCATCGGGAGAACGCCAGCTTCATGCTGGCGGGAGCAGGTTTCTAATGCTGCTTCCGATCTCCCTCACACCCCCTTTCCCGCCCGGATAGATTGGAGGTTTTCAGCCTATCGTCGAGCTTATCGTCGAGCCTATCGTCCTCTCATCGTCCCCGACTTTCAGAGGTCCCTTTGCCCAACCGGGGGTCGCGTATTATGGTCTTATCCCCACTCTGTCCAAAACGTATTGGAAGCTCCCCTGCTTGCAGGAGGACGGCTGTCGCCGTCCTATTCCGAGCTACCGGTAGGATGGGCCTAGCCTACCAGTAGGGGGCGTGTAGAGCGAGTGCTGCTCAAGACTTCGAGAGCACTCTCCCCTTAAAGCAGCCGCTTGCTTTTTCGCCGTTCTGAGCTACCTTCACGCATGTCCGAGAACCCATCCCCTTCAAGC
>Ga0208975_1000951_pt1 | contig 13048 bp, 15 predicted proteins | sample GreLakmeER78MSRF_FD_187700 | JGI IMG/M metagenome (GOLD analysis project Ga0208975, IMG submission 187700) | Freshwater lentic microbial communities from great Laurentian Lakes, MI, USA - Great Lakes metaG ER78MSRF (SPAdes) | ecosystem: Environmental > Aquatic > Freshwater > Lake | place: Great... | reverse complement strand
AGAAACTTTTTTTAAAGTACGATATATTTATTAAACAAAGATAAATAAAATTAAACAATAAAATAAAATTATGAAAAGAATTATTAGATTAACAGAGTCAGATTTAGCTCGTATTGTAAAAAAAGTTATTAGTGAAAGAAACGTACTTAGTGAAGAATATCTTTTGGTATCAGTACCGCAAAACTATGATAGTTCAAATAAAAATGGTAAAAAATGGATGAATGGATTGATAGGTCTTGTAGAACCTACCTTCGTTAAAGATGAAAAAGGTCAGTCTTCTGTTCAACAGGGATTTTATGATGATGCAAGCAAAAACAATAAATTAAAGGTTAGTGGATTCATTAAAAACGGTAAATACCCATTCATATTCAAAGGAGGAAAAGCTATAGTACAAACACCAAAATTTAGTTTTACTTTTGATACCATTGATCCTAAACAAATCATACAGAATGTTGATGGAATTACTCCACAACAATCGGCTCAAAAAGGTTACAAATATTATTTTGTAGTTGAAAGTAATGATGGGGTCGGGATGTACAGATGGGTAAGTTCTTCAGGGAAAAGTTCTAATCCTTATGAGGTGTGGAACAATGATAGAATATCAAATGTTTCATTTGGATCGTCAACACAACCTTAATTATAATATTATTAATAAAAAATTAAATTATACAACTTTAAAGTTTAACCTTAAATTATACAACTTTAAGGTTAAACTTTAAAAAATCTATAACAACTTTTGTTATGTCTTTTTCTTTAAATACGTAATGTTCATTTTTAAACTGAACGTTTTTAGAATTTGTATTTATTGTAATAACAATGTCCATATCTGTACCAGCATTCATCATATCCGTATCTTTATATTTAACGTAATAAATTCCTGATTTTTTTGTAACGTCAACTTTCTTATTTTTGATATTTTTTCTACCATCAGTAAAGCTAATAGACATAGTACCTTTATCCGCATCAATTATATATGTGGTATTTGTATTATTTTCTATTGTGTATCTTAAAGTATCACGTTTATGTACTGATATATTAACTTTAGTTACGTGAATAGTAATCTTTTGAGAAAAATAAAAAAAAGAAGTTAAAATTAAAAATGACGTTACAAATAAATTTTTCATGTTGTTTATAGATTTTAAGGGTTAGTAATTGATTATACCACAAAGATATGTTTTTTTTTGGTATTACCAAACTCTTTTAAAAATATTTTTATTTATTTTAATGACCCCAACCTGTGGAGATAATCTATTATTTTGAGATATGGAAGTCGGATACAGTTTTCAAAAAAAATAACATTTCTTCGTGACTTAAATTGTTTTTTGCTTGGTTACATATAATACTTATAAATTGTAAATTTCCGTTTACGTATCCAATTTTACTGTCTATTCTATCTAAAGAGGCTGTGTTTAAATTATTCCCACCTTCATTAGGATGAACCAATTTAACTCCACTATATGGGCAAATTCCTTCTTGATGGTTCCATATTTCTAATAAATCTTCTAAACTTATATCGTAGTAATGTTTTCTTTTTTTTACTCTCCTAAAGTGTTCTCTTAATCCAGTAAATTTATCACGTCTATTATTTTGATGTGATTCTAAATACTTTACATTTTCTTTAACATACTTTTTTAGATGTTCATGATTAGAAGTACCACAACATTTAAGAGAACAATAATTTTTTCTGCCAATTTTTTTGTTTCTTGTTACCTCAGATAAATCCTTATGAAACTTTTTTTCACATTCAGGATTTGAACATACCACCAATTCCTTTTTTCTATTACTCATAGTATTTTATATATAAATATGTCCGTCCCCACAAAAACACCCATCTCCACAAAAATATAAACAAAAAAACCTCACTAATTGTAGTGAGGTTTAAATGGTGGAGGTGCGGGGTTTCGCAAAATTTCAATAATTTTCATTATTGGTTGGACTATATCATCATCTCATTGAGATGTCGGACGCTCTTGCTGGTTATTAAGTATGTCGCTATACTCCAGTAGTCTCTGCACCTTCTTACTCTGTAAGCTTGGATCAGGATTGCCACCACCATTACGTGCTGAGGTTTCCCTGAGTTCATCCGATTTTTAATCTATTGTCACCAATAGATGGGTCCAAAATCAAACCCCGGTCCATAATATCCTGTCAGATAAGGACTACACGTTTAGGTCAAGGTTTGTCATACCTTCCGAAATATTTGGTTCCTATTTTGACATCGTCACCAATAACTGTGTCGAGTTCACTTTTATTACGGTAGTACTCTGAACGAGACCGTTGTTTCCTTTTAGAGTGAAAACCAACTCATCAACGACTTCTGTTGCTAGGTTATCTGTCTGACCGACCCCCGTTTCCGTTACTTAATAAGCTACAGTCACTTCAGATTCTCTTAGTAAACCAAGAGTTTCCATTTTCGATAAAACGTCGCCGATTGTTTTTGTGAATCAGTTTTTAAGGAGATTAATTCAGTCTCCACGTGCCCTTTGTCTTCAGCCGATACCTGTCAAATCCAAAAACACCCCCATATATCAAAGAACTTTAGTTTCTATAAATACAAATATAATACAAAGATTTGTATTATTCAATATATTTATATTGATATGTTTAAAAAAAGGTTTTTATATGAAGAAGAAGAGGTTGAATTAAATGATTTTCAAAAAATCATTGCAATTAATAAAAGAAAAATACATCCTTCAGATGTTGAATTTAAAACATCTGACGGTGAAGACTTTTCAGACGTAATATCTATTGATTATGATGGAATTCATTTTAAGTTTGATAGATTATCTGAGTTTTTAAAATTTTTTTTTCCTAATGAATATGGTGATGACTCTGATGGTGGGTATGATGCCGATGACTTTGACGCGATGTATAGAGGCCAATGGGATTGGTATGATGACTTCTATAATAGATCACACGATGATTGGAAAGAAGATTATATTGTTGGTTCATTTAAAAGTAAAAGTTTAAAAAAACTAAAAGAAATATTAAACATATTTTTTCCAGATATTGCAAAATACATTGTAGAAAAAAAAGGAGAATACACTATTATAGGTCAAATTGGAGAAAAACAAATAAGATCGGTTTTAGAATTATTAGGTGTTAGTGATGATATTGAGGAGGCTTATGTTAATTCTCAAGTGGCTGCGGTAGAATATAAAGTTCCAGATTCTATTCAAGAAACGTATTGTGATTGTTTAATTGATCTTAGAATTAAAAATCAATCAGAAGGACATTGTTTTTGGAAATACGTTATGGATTGGGGGTCTGCTATTATGTTATTTTCTAGTTTTGGTACTGATAAAGATAAACTTTTAGATTTACTTTTTTATGCGTTAAAAAAAATAAATATTTCACACCTTCCTGAACCCTATGAAATGCAATATAATTTTTGGGATGATAATGCGTTCACAAATACTTTTGTTTCTATATTGGATGGGATTTTTGATAAAATGTTAGATAGACTTGAAGACTCTGAAATATATAATAATAAAGGATATCATAATATATTAGATAAAATTTTAAAAATAGGTGGGATTGATAAATGGATACAATCTAAAAACAATAAAATAAAAATAAAAATTAATAGTGTTGACCCCGTAACTTTAAAAATTAATTTTTCTGTTACTGATTCAGGTACTTGGCAGGCAAAAAAAGGTTTAACGACTATTGATGATATAATTAATATCCTTAATAATGAATCTCTGTTTGGTGTTGAAGAATTTAGAGAACATTATTTAAAGTTTATTCAAAATACGATACTTTAATATTTCATATAGATCTGGTAAATCATCGTCGGATATAAAAATGGATACTCCGTCGTAAATATCAGAAATAGTAATGCCATCGGTATCTTCTATAATGTCTACAGATTCTAAATTGTAAATTTTTTCTTCTTTTTTATAAATTTCTTCATAGTCATCAAACTCAATTAAAGAGTTCATTGTTGTTTGTTTGGTATAAATAATTGGTTTATATGCGTATTCGTATTTTTTATAACCAAGAGTATTAACCATATTTTTTCCAACTTCAATTGCTCGGGTTACATCATCAATGGATATAAACTCTTGGTTTGAGTGCATATTGTAGTAACCACAAGATATATTAATACAAGACACATCAATTTTTTTCTTTAATTGTGATATATCCGTATATGGGTGAGATTGAATTAACATTTCATTACCAAAACATTTAGTAATAATATCTAAAGATTTTATAAAAAATTCGCTATCACGTTCAAATAAACGAACACCTGAACAAATTTCAGATATTAAATGATTTCCTGGAGCATCATATTGTGTTATATAACCAACATCTTGTAAAAAGTTTTCATCACATTTTGATGATCCGTGACAACCAGTTTCTTCAGATACAAATAAACCAATTTTTACTTTGTCTAATTGTTTTAGTAATTCTAAACAAATAAAAATACCACATTTGTCGTCACCACCTATACCTGTTGGGTTTCCATCTTCGGTATATGCCTTTAAACAGTCAACTTTGTCATCACCAAAAGATTTTCCAAAAGTATTTGGTCGTATAAGTTTTTCTTCTTTAACAACAATTTTATCAATCTTTGTGTGTACGGTATCTGTATGTGCAATGAACATAGGGTAGTGTTCTCCTTCTTCTAATCCGCCCTTTGTTGCGTATATGTTCATCATATCGTCTCGATAATACGTAACACCATCAATTGAGTCTAACTCGTTGCAGATATACTCAACCATATCTTCTTCTTGATAGGTTTTTGACGGTACTGAAAGAAGTTCCTTAAATTTATTTATATTCATTATATATTGTTTTTACAAATATAATAAACTTTTTTCAATTATTATCATATTTATAAATAAAAAGTATTATGATAAATTTAAATGAACACGTTAATAGAATGAAACAACTATTTAATGCCGAACACGGCATTATTAAACCCCTTGTTAAAGAACAGGAGGAATTTGATGATTTTATTTCTAACACGTCTGGATCTAAATCAGATATTACATCAAATAATAAAACAACACCTAATACATCAAATTCTAATTATAAAAATGCTAATGATTCATTTGAAGATAAGGATGATTTAATTAATAAACCAGGTTCAGGTAAAAATATTGTTGCGACAGTTAATGTAAACATTAAAAATAATACAAAAAAAACTGAAGAAATAGTTAAAGTTAATTTTACGGAAGATCAAGACGCTAATAAATATCTTGGGGACCCTAATTTAACCGCAGACTTAAAGGATTATTTTAAAAATAATTATGGATATGAACTTTGGGGATTTGCTAAAAAAAATAAATATTCTGTTGGTGATTCTATTTATATTACTGCCACAATACCATTAGAGTTAGGTAATTCTAGAACTAGTAAAACTTTGTCTAACATTAATTTAGCAACAAAATCCAATTCTGGAAAGAACACGACAATTCAAATACATGGTAGTATTGTTAAAAGTAATGATGATCGCATAGACCCAATAAGAATAACCTATGAGGTAAATGAACCGAGCCCTTTTGGTCCTAAAAAACAATTAACATTGTATATTGGTTTTTTAAATGAACTAGGCAAATTTTAAAATAATATATATAGATAAAAAACATTTATGTCCTGTAAAAAAAATTACCTATTAATAACTGAAGACGAGAAGGTCTACATTAAAAACCTATATGGTTTATTAACTGAGGCCACTACTGGAGACAACGAATTCTCGATAACCGCTGACTCAACATTTGCTGCTGGTATGTATTCTCAACTATCCGAGGAAGGACTAACTGAATTAAATACAGGGTTAGAAAATGCATCTGAATGGTTACGAAAAAATAAGGGATCTGTAATTTATGTTCAAGTAGTTGCTAGTGAGTCACAACTAACAAACTACGACTATGAACAAGACCCAAAAGTAGCTGTACCACCTAAATTCCTATCAAGACAAAGAGCAAAAACACTTACAAGATATTTAAAACAATTCTTTAAAACCCAAGTTGATCGAAAGATTATTAATGAAATGCCAATTTTTGAAACACCTAAAATAGACATTGGTCTTACTAAGTATACCAAAGGACAGAAGATTACACCAGCACTTAGAGCGCAATACAACGAAGAACAATCTGTTGCTGTTGAATTAAAACTAATGTCACCTGAAAAATGTTTAATAGATTTGGAAATTGAGGTTAAGTATGACTCTACACCTAACGCCGCATTTCCTTGTAGGGGTGGTCACAATTGTAATGACGCAATGTTTCAAATTAACTTAAATGGTGTGGAAATTGGAATTGCAGATTTAAATAATTATTTTTCAAAGAGAGATCCTGTTAATGGTACATCTAAAACAAGCGGGGTAATAAAAATAAACGAAACAACCGCAAAAGCAATTATAGCTGTAAATAAAAAGAAATTAATTTTTTCATTAAAATGTCTATCGTCATCTAACTGTCATTCAGGAACTCCTGAAATTGTAATAAAAAAACGTGGCGAAGTTATATATAATGAGTGTTCTCCAGCTATGGAAAGAGGTGATATGAATGAGTACCCTGTATTAGAGTTGGATTCTTGTGGTAACGTAATTAAAAAGGGGACTGGAGATGCAACAAATAACGATGAAACAAATAACGATACGCCAACACCAATACAACAGACAATAGTTAAAGGACGTATCCTAACATTACCTCAAGATATTGATGAAACAAAGGAGTATTTTGTTTGTGGTTTTTGGAATAGTACTGATAGACTAACAATTAGAAAAAACGGTACACCAGTTGATTTATATGACAATTGTCAGTTATTTATAAAAAAAGGTGGTGTGACTTTTCGTAACCAAATACAAAAGTATAATGCTCCTACACAGGAGACAACTCTTATAGACGCAATTGTTGGATCAAGAGGTTTAATATATACGGACAAAGCTGGTAATAAAAAATTAATGGATGTAGACCCAGGAACGGTAATTTCAAACGTAGTGAACTATGGTGAACCAAATGCAAACCCAATAACTTTAAAAAACCCTGATGGTCTTATGTCTGGTGATGACAGTGGATCTGGAAAATATCACGTTGCATCAGAATTTGGTAAATATACTCAAGGATTTACTTTATTTTTTAAACCTGGACCAAGTCCAGATGTTTTGGAAGATGAAAAATCAAAAAACATTATAAGGTTCAACTTAGATGATGAAGCTATCCAAGATTTTGAAGACTACTACGTAACTAATAAGTTAGTTGAAAAAACACCTGATGGTATGTATAAAGTTATCGCTAACAAAATAACTTACGCAGCCAAAACATACGTTAAGGGATCTATATTAAAATTGGATCAGGTTTAATACCTTCTAATTTTTCGCTTTTAGGTGTTTGAGGTACTACAATATCTATATTTATGTCCTCAAACAATTTTTTATCATTTTCTGACATTTTACCAAAACTATTGTCCCAAGCTTCCTGACAAATTTTTTTAAATTGAGTATAAGATATTTTAGTCCCGTCAGTGAGCTCAATACTATCGGTTGATTGTGACATAATTTTTAAATCTATAATACTTTGAGAGTACACAGGTAAATACAAGAATAAAAATAGAGCGGATAAAATTAATAAATTTTTCATGTTTTTTATATTTTTTAAGGTTATACTACAAATATAAATATCTTTTATTAAATAAAAAAATTTTTAACTTTTTATTTTTCTTTTTGTTGGTTTTTTTATTTTAACGTCGGTTTTTTTATCCTTATCGTTATATGTTAGAATAAATGTCGACCCCTTTTCAGGGTTGTCAGTTAAAATCTTTTCTGTAATTGCATCATCTACCCACTTTTGAACGGTACGTTTTAATACTCTAGCCCCAAATCTAGTATCGGTACCTATTTCAGTTAAATGTTTTTTCAAGGTACTATCAACTACTACCTGAAACTCTAATTTACCAATTCTTTCATAGAATTTATTAAGTTCCAAATCAACAATTTTTAATAAATCTTCTTCGTTTAAGTCTTTGAAATATACAATGTCGTCAAGTCTATTTATAAATTCGGGTGAAAACTTTTTAAATAATTCTTTTTCTAAAACTGATTTTATTTCATCCTCACGTCTTTCAATTTTTGTGTTTGTGGTAAAACCAACACCAGTACCAAACTCTTGTACAACTCTAGTACCAACATTCGATGTCATTAATATAATACAATTTTTAAAGTTAATTTTTCTTCCGTGTCCATCAGTTAAAAATCCTTCATCTAATATTTGTAAAAAAACGTTAAATATTTCTGGATGAGCTTTTTCAATTTCATCTAAAAGAATAACAGAATATGGTTTGTTTTTAATTTTATTTAAGAACGGAGAACCATCTTCATACCCAACGTAACCTGGTGAGGTACCTGTTAGTTTTGATGTTGCAATCTTATCTGAAAACTCACTCATATCTAATCTGATAAGAGCGTCTTCACTATTAAACATATGTTTTGCCAATTGTTTTGCTAATTCGGTTTTACCAACACCTGAATTACCAACTAATAAACCACTAAAAATTGGTTTTTTAGGGTCACTTAATCCTACTTTATTTCTTTGGATTGATCTTGATATTTTTGATACCGCGTCCTCTTGACCAATTACTTTATTTGATAACGTTTCTTTTAGATTGATTAATTGTTGTGTCTCGTCACTTGTAATTTTGTTAATAGGTATTTTTGTCATCATAGATACCACATCGTATACCACATCATCAGTAACTTCTTGTTTAAATTTATTTCTATTTTTTTCAAAATTTTCTTTTTCTAAATTTAAATCTGATAATATTTTTTTTTCTTTATCTCTAAGATTTGCTGCCTCTTCATATTTTTGTTTATTAATAACCAAAACTTTTTGATCTTTAATTATCTGAGCTTGACGTTTTAAATCTTCAATTATTTCAGGTAATTTAACTTCAACCTGAGAACGAGCACCAACTTCATCTATGATATCAAAAGCCTTGTCAGGAAACTCGCGGTCTGATATATATCTGTCAGCCAATTCAACGCATAGTTTTAAAATTTCATCACTGTAAGATACTTTGTGGTGTTTTTCGTATCTATCTTTTGAGTTTTGTAATATTATTAATGTTTCTTCTTTTGTTGATGCGTCGACAATTACTTTTTGGAACCGTCTTTCTAATGCTCCGTCCTTTTCAATGTTTTTTCTATACTCCTCAAACGTTGTTGCCCCAATACATTGTAGTTCCCCACGAGATAGTGCCGGTTTAAAGATATTAGATGCGTCCATAGACCCAGAAGAGTTTCCAGCACCAATCATTGTATGGATTTCATCTATAAAAATAATGATATCAGGGTTTGAGTATAATTCATCAATAATCACTTTCATTCTTTCCTCAAACTGACCACGATATTTTGTCCCCGCAACAATTGAGGTCATGTCCAAAGAAACAATTCTTTTATTTACTAAATTTTGGGGACAATCACCTTCAAAAATCTTTTTAGCTAATCCTTCAACAATCGCAGTTTTACCACAACCAGGTTCACCTAAAATAATTGGGTTATTTTTCTTACGTCTTGAAAGTATTTGTGCTATTCTATTTATTTCATTATCACGACCAATAACTGGATCTAATTTCCCTTCTTCCGCTAATTTGATTAAATCTCTTGAGAAGTTATCTAAAACGGGGGTTTTTGAGGAATTGTCTTGATTTTTGTTTTTTGATTTTTCTGCTCCATCGTACGAATCTATCATATAAAATTGTTTTTAGAAAATATTAAACATAAGTAGTTGAATAATCAATCTTTTAAGTGTTTTAACTATACAACAATACCACTTATAGTTTTTAACTTATATAATATTTATAGTTATGGAAAATTGGAAAAAATTTGCAAATACTTTGGAGATAACAAAAGATATAGAAGAAACTTATTTTAAAATTAGACAAATATTTCAAAGAGAAGGGTGGATGCAACATGATTTAGAAAAACCACCATACTACCCAAAAGATTTAATGACACTATTTCAAAAATTTTCAACACAAAGATCCGATGTTTTTCAAATAATAAGAGATTACGGTTTTAATGTTGACCATTTAGGTCTTACCGGTTATATTCAGGATAAACTTAGCCTTATCGATAACATAACCCCATTAATCAAAAAAAATACAAATGGCAATTAAAAGAACAACAATAGAAGGAACAAAAATAATTTGTGAAATTGAATCATCAAATTTAGTTAAAACTGAATATGATAGTGAAACTAATAAATTAATGGCAACATTTAAAAACGGAATTATATACGAATACGAAGATGTTCCACACAAAATATATGCACAATTTAGATTGGCAGAATCACAAGGAAAATACTTTAATACTGATATTTCAAAACAGTACAAATACAAAAAAATAGAAGAAACCGAATAACATAGGTATTTATAGGTATGATAAACAATAAAAAAATCATTAGTAGTTTTTATTTACAGGATACTCTAAATCCTCTTATTTGGGAAAAATCAAAAAAAAACACCTATATCCTAAACTCAACAGTTAGGAATAAACTTTTAAATATATCTAATATTTTTTTGGATTATTTAGATGTTAAAATTTTTGTTCAAGATATTATATTAATTGGATCTTTAACTGGATATAATTGGTCTGAATTTTCTGATTTTGATTTACATATTCTTTATGATTTTAATGAAGCTGGAGATAAAAAAGAATTGTATAAAGAACTTTTTAGATTAAAAAAAACAGTATTTAACAGTGCTCACGATATTAAAATAAAAGGTTTTGAAGTTGAGATATTTGTTCAAGATGTTAACGAGCCAGAAAAAAGTGCCGGATCTTATTCAATAATGAATAATGAATGGATAAGGACACCAAAAAAAGATAATTTTAAAATTGATGAAATAAAATTAAAAGAAAAAGTTGAACAATGGATGGAGATCATTGATGGGGTTTTAGAAAACGCTGAAGATGAAAATTTAGAAGATGCTATTCGTTTGGTAAAAAAATATAAAGAAAAATTAAGGAAGTATAGATCTTGTGGTCTTAAAAAAGAAGGTGAGTTTTCTTATGAAAATTTGGTGTTTAAATTTTTAAGAAGAAATGGGTATATTGATAGACTTGATAAGTTTAAAAACAAAATTTCTAATAAAAAATTATCTTTAGAACAAAAAAATTCATAATAAAAATAAAAATACAAAATATCCATATATTTATATAAAAAAATATTATGCCAACAACAGCGTGTACATCTTATTATACCACAAGAATAACCGGTTATTTACCAGGTAGTGGGGACACACTTGGAACTATTGTTACGTACGGAACGCCAACACCAGTATGGTCAGATACAACAGGAGGAACAATAAACCAATGTAATTCAGTTACTATTGGTGGGTTTAATGGATTAAACAATTAAATTAATATAAAAAAACACAAAATGGGAGATTTAAAAGCGTTAGGGAGTGAAAAATTACAAGGTACCGATAAACTTAGACGTATTATGGAAATTGCTCGATACAATGAAACGCCAAAACAAAACATAAACAATTTGCAGACAACCAACTACACGGTTCAATTATCCGATGGATTTACGTACGGAATTGTAAAAGAAAAATCAGGATATATAATTAAAAAAGGAATTAATGAATCTAGTTTAGGTTATTCAGAACCAATGCAACAAAGAAAGTACTTCAAGTCGTATTCTGAAGCAATTAAAAAACTTAACTTATCTGCGGTTGAGATAAATCGTGTTAATAACCATTTATCTGAAATTAAATTGTTAGGGGAACAACCTGAATTAAAAAAAAAGTTTGTACTAAAAACTCCTAAATCGACTACACCAGCACCTGAAGGAGATATTCCACCACCTGAAGCAGCACCTGAAGGAGATATTCCACCACCTGAAGCAGCACCTGAAGGAGATATTCCACCACCTGAAGCAGCACCTGAAGGAGATATTCCACCACCTGAAGCAGCACCTGAAGGGGATATTCCACCACCAGTTGAAGATGATATGGATGATCTACCTGAGGACATGCCTGAAGACGATGATGATGAAAAAGAAATACCAGCATTAAAGTCAATACAAAGATTAACTGGAAAGTTAAGTCAAAAAATTAGAGCGTTTGATAAAGAAAAGGGATTGGATTCACAAGACATAAAATATGTTATGAATTCTATTATTTCCGCAATGGATTTAGATAATTTAGACGAAGACGATAAAGATGATATATTATCTAAGTTTGATGATGAAGATGATTATGGTGACGACGAGTATGGTGATTTAAATATATCTAACGATGATGAGGATTTATCTGGTGAAGAACTTGAAGATCCTGAGTTAGGTGGAGAAGATATTGAATCTCCCGAGTTAGGTGGAGAAGAAGTTAATCCAGTTGAAGAACCTAAAGAAGGGTACCAAAACATGATGGACTCAATATTTTCAGAATCTAGAGTTGAAAATGTTTTATCTAATTACTTTAATATTACTCCAAGTGAGAAATTAATTTTAGATAAAAAAAGAAAAAAAACATATATTAATGAAAAATTAAATAATGTTAAACAAAAAAAAGAAATTATAATTATGAGTGAAACCATTAACCAACGGGTTAGTGCTAATAAAATTTTGAATGAGTATGAAAACTCAAAATTAGTTGGAAAAACAAATAAAAATAATTTAATATTTTTAATTAACGGAGAACAAGTTAAAGTAACACCAAGCGGTAGAATTTTATGATTTTAGTTTTTATAAATGAATTAGGTCCTAATTTTAAAGGTCATAATATATACGAGTTTATATTTTCTGATTTTGATGATGTTTATGGAGATAATTGGGATAGTGAACCAGCAAATGGTAACCCATCACCACCATTAGTTGAATTTATTAAAAAGGTTGGTGTTTTAAAACACTCTAAAATTGAGTTTGAACTAATACAAAATTCAGATTTTTTTAGTATGTATGACTCTATCGATGGAATAATATCTTTAGGTTGGGAAAAACCTGAAACACATGAAGGTAAAAGATTAGTGTTTAGTTACGGTGAAACACTTGAATCGGTTGAAAATAAATTATACGAAAAAGATATCGTATTAAAA
>Ga0208975_1000950_pt1 | contig 13053 bp, 8 predicted proteins | sample GreLakmeER78MSRF_FD_187700 | JGI IMG/M metagenome (GOLD analysis project Ga0208975, IMG submission 187700) | Freshwater lentic microbial communities from great Laurentian Lakes, MI, USA - Great Lakes metaG ER78MSRF (SPAdes) | ecosystem: Environmental > Aquatic > Freshwater > Lake | place: Great... | reverse complement strand
TATACCTTTCCCTTCTAATTTTCCTTCGGTAAAACTAAAAAAGTAAGCAGTTTTTGCATCGGCGCTTACAAAAAACCCAACATCATCTGATTCGCTATTAATTGGAGAGCCTATATTTACTGGCTCTATCCAATCTCCTTTTTCATTTTTTTTGGTATAAAAAATATCATACTTTCCAAATCCAAAATGTCCTGTACTACTAAAATATAATGTTTCACTATCACTATGAATAAAGGGAGTTTTTTCATCACCTTTAGTATTAATAGTAGGTCCTAAATTTTTTGGAATTGACCATTGACCAGTTTTTAAATCTTTACGAGTATAATATAAATCTATACCTCCATAACCTCCTGGTCTATCGCTTGCAAAGTAAAGCGTTATTCCATCAGAAGATATTGATGGTTGGCTATCCCAATATTTAGGATCATTTACATTTGCACTTAGTTTTCTGATTTCAGTCCATTCTCCATCTATAAAATCACTGATATAGATATCGCAATTAGGTTGCAATCCACCTTCCATTCTTGTCATTGCAAAGTATAGATTTTTGTTATTAATTGAGATACTGCAACCACCCTGATTATCTGCGGTTTCATTAAACGGACTTGGCATCGCTTCTCCTTCGGTAAAAACTCCATTTTTATTCCGTTGAGATTTTATAAACACTTCACGTTCTTTATCAGTACTAAAAACTTGATTCATACTCTTAATAGGAAGTTTTCTTATAAAAAAACAATTTTTATCATCAGGAGAAATATAAGCCAAATACTCATCTCTTTCTGTAGAAACACCTTTAACAACCTTAGGGTCAAACTCTACATTTCGTCTTAGTCCTAATTCTTTTTTTGCTGAACCAACCATCATTTTAGCTTGGTATAATTCTTCAGTAAAATCGTTTGCATATTTTTTATCATTGTCATCCTTAAAAGAAATAAATTTATCTAAATATTTTACAGCAGAATCATTAATCATTCTTTCGTAATAATCATAGCCGATATAATAATAGGGTTCACTGTGAATATTGGGACAAGAATAAATTGCTTTAAAAAAAAATGGTAAAGTTTGAGTAAATGGTTTATTCTCTAACTTACATCTTGCAGCTAACTCTAATCCCATAGCTAAATTAACTTCAGCAAAATCGGGTTCTAACACTAAAGCTTTCATCAAAAAATCTAAACGCTCAAGTTTTTTATATTTTTTTTTATTAATACCTTTTTCATAAAGAGATAAGGCTTTTTTATTTGTTATTTCATGACATAATTGATTAAACTCATTATTATCAGTATTTTGAGAGAAAAAATAAAATGGAAAACAAAAAAATAAATTAAATATTAATATTCTAAACATAAAAGAAGATTGAAATTAAATTAATTTATTAATCTTATTTTTTGAAAAAACTTCTAATTGTTCCTGCAACAAATTCTAATTCTGAATGTTTTAAACCTGGATACAACGGTAGGCTAAGAGATGTATTCGCCATTTTTTCAGCAATAGGAAACTGACCTTCTTTAAAATTCATTTCGGAATAAGCCTTTTGTAAATGAGGAGGGATAGGGTAATGAATTAAAGTACCTATACCATGTTTAGCTAAATAAGCCTGTAAAGCATCGCGCTCCTTTGTTCTAATAACATATAAGTGATAAACATGAGTACAATTAAGCGATAATAAGGGTAAAGTTAATTCAGGTATTTCGCTCAATACTTGATTATATTTTGCTGCCAATTCAACACGTTCTGAATTCCACTCATTCAAATGCAAAAGTTTAACGTCCAATATAGCAGCCTGTAATTCGTCTAAACGAGAATTAATTCCTTTAACCTCATTATAGTATTTTTTTTCAGAACCATAATTTCTAATCACATTTGCCTTACTATACAAGTCATCTGAATTAGTAGTAATTGCACCTGCATCTCCTAAGGCTCCCAAATTTTTACCTGGATAAAAACTTGTCGCATTAATATTTCCAAAACTTCCTGTTAACTTATTATTACATCTGGCGCCTTGAGATTGAGCGTTATCTTCAACCACAAATAAATTATGCTTTTTGGCAATAATCATTATTTTATCCATTTCGCAAGATTGACCAAATAAATGTACGGGCATAATTGCCTTAGTTTTATTAGTTATTGCTGATTCTATTAAATCAGGATTGATGTTAAACGTTGCTTCAATTGGTTCTACAGGAACAGGTATAGCGCCAGTATAGGAAACCGAAAGCCAAGAAGCTATGTAAGTATTTGAAGGAACGATAACTTCATCACCAGTACCAATATTTAATGTTTTTAAAGAAATAATTAAAGCATCTAATCCATTTGCTACACCAATAGAATATTTTGTTTTGGAATAAATCGAATAATTTTTTTCAAATTCTTTTAAATTATTACCCATAATATACCAATGACTATCATAAACTTTTTCAAAAACTTTTGATAATTCTGTTTTTAAAGGGTCGTGCATTCCAGAAAAAGAAAGAAAGGGTATGTTCATGTCAAAAAAAATTAAAATTAAATTGTAATATATTAAGTATTAAAAATAGTAAAAAATAGAGGGTGAGACATATAGATTAAAATTAATTAAATAATATCTACTAAAAAAATTAGAATTAATTAAAAAATGCTAAAATTAAAAATTAATTGTTAAAAACATTATCAATCATATTAAATAAAGATTTTATTTTAAATTAACTTTAAACTATGTCTATATTTTCTAAGTCAATTTTTATTGGATTAATTATTTTATTTTTTTCATTTACAAAATCCAAAAACACAAAAATAGATAAAAGTAAAACAAGGAGAATTAATAATGAAAATTTTAATAAAAATCATTTACAAAACACTAGATTTTATAAGATAGATAGTATCGCATTGTCTGGAATAAAAGAAAAAGCTTATCCAGGTTGTCAGATTTTAGCTATGCAAAATGGAGAAATAATTTATCAAAAATCATTTGGGAACTATACCTATGATGAAAATTCAAAAAAAGTTGATAATGCAACGATTTATGATTTAGCTAGTATAACTAAAATTGCCGCTAGCTCATTAGCTTTAATGAAATTAAAAAGCGAAAATAAAATAGATTATAAAAAAACATTAGGGTTTTATTTACCATATTTAATTGGGACAAACAAAGAGCATCTAATTATTGAGGAAATTTTATCTCATCAAGCTGGATTAAAAGCATGGATTCCTTTTTATCAAAAAACTATTGAAAAAAATGGGGAACATAAATTTGGCTATTTTTCTAATATAAAATCCGAAAACTACCCAACGTTAGTAGCAAAAGATTTATATGTTGTTAAAGGATATAATGATACAATTTATCAAAGCATTGTTAATTCGAAAATTGAAAAAACTGGACATTATTTATATAGTGATTTGGGTTATTATTTTATACAACAAATTATTGAATCGCTAGCACAAAAAAAAATAAATGAATACGTTGAAGATATATACAAAAAAATAGGAATTGAGTTAACTTATCTACCATTAAACGTGATGGCAATTGATCGAATAGCTCCTACTGAACAAGATCAAGTTTTTAGAAAACAATTAATTCAAGGATATGTTCACGATCCCGGTGCTGCCTTACTTGGAGGAGTTTCTTGCCATGCTGGATTATTTGGAAACGCATTAAATTTAGCAAAATTAATGCAATTTATTTTAAATAATGGACAATTAAATGGAGTCAAATTAATTGACAGCGCTGTAGTCAAAGAATTTACATCTTGTCATTTTTATCCAAACAATAGAAGAGGATTATGTTTTGATAAACCAGAACAAGATGAAAAAAAAATTAATCCAGTAACAAAAGAATGTAGTTCAAAAAGCTTTGGACACAGTGGCTTTACAGGTACACTTGCATGGGCTGACCCTGAAAACAATCTTATATTTGTTTTTTTATGCAATCGTGTTTTTCCTAATGCGGATGAAAATAAATTATTAAAATTAGGAATAAGAGGTAAAATACATAAAGAATTTTATAGGTAGTAAAAAATTGATAAAATGAAAATTAAATAATTTGTTATAAAGTTTAACTAAATTCAAAACAGCATTAATTTATTAGCTATTCAGCCTCAAAAAAATAGAGATTAAAATAAATAATATAATAATTCAAATAAAAGATTTGAAGATAAAGTTGAATTTATTATAAAATAAATATAAAATAACAACATTTAATCAAAAGTAGATTTTAAAATTCCATTAGACATTAAAACTATTCGTCTAATTATTAAAGGCTCAGAAAATTAATAGATTATGAAATAATATGTTAGTAAATATTTAAATATAAATAATCGTTTAATCAAACTTAAATTAAATTAATTGGATGAAGATAGAGTCAAATAATATGTCACAACTGATGAAAAAATTATTTTATTTTCATCCATTATTATTTAGTTTCTGTTTACCATTTGGAAGCCATTATCTTTCATTAATAATTTTAACATGGTGTTTTATTTCTTTTTTTAATATTAATAAAGATGAATTAAAAAAAGGTTTATTAAATAAAAATCTTCAATTATGCTATCTGTTTTTTATTATCACGATTTTAAGTGCACTAATGTCAGATAATAAAATTGAATCACTTTTTTCGATTGAGATAAAACTAAGCTTTTTAATACTACCATATCTGGTTTTTTGCTTCAGATGGCCCATCGGATTATTAAAAAAATGTTTTATATCCTTTGTATCTGGCTGCTTCTTTGCCTGCATATACCTTATCCTAAGAGCTTTAATTTATAAATACAATAATCATTCTGAATACTTTTTTTATTCATTATTTTCAAAATTTTTACATACTGCATATTTTTCAATGTATTTACTTTTAGCTATATCAATCATAATTATTTATTATACTAAATGGTTTAACTCTCAAAAAAATATAATTTACAGTTCGTATATTTTTATTTTTATATTTGGAATTTGTATTATTTTATGCTCATCTAAAATTGGTATTCTTTCGCTTTTAATTATCGTTATAATTCTATTCTATTATAAATTTAAAACAATATTAAGTTTAAAAAATATAGGGGTATTTATTCTAAGTTTATCACTAATAATAATCACAATAAACAAACTTTTGCCTAATAGTTTAGACCGATTTAATTCATTAACAAATATTTCATCAAAACATCAAGATAAAAAAAGTTCAGAAAGTACTACATTAAGAATACTCATTTGGAAACAATCAATAAACTTAATAAAAAATAATTTCCTTCTAGGAACCGGAGTTGGTGATGCTAACGATGAACTCTATAAAAGATATCAATTAAATGGGATAGAAGGCGCGTATGACAAAAAATTAAATGCACATAATCAATTTTTACAAACATTTATTGGAATAGGTTTATTTGGATTCATATTGCTATGTATAATTAGTATTGGACAAATATTTATTGCCTACAATAATAAAAATATAATAATGTTTGTTTTTTTTGTAATAATTAGTTTGAATTTTTTTGTAGAAAGTATGCTCCAAACTTCAGCAGGTGTTTTATTTTTTGTATTTTTTTTCTGCTTGATAAATAAAAGTAAAATATATTTAAATGATTAAAAAAAATAAAATCATATTATTTATATCAACTTGTTTATTTAATTATGTAACCAAGTCTCAATATGCTTGGCCGATAGATTCAAATCTACAAATAGTTAGTAATTATGGCGAAATAAGGTCTAATCATTTTCATTCAGGTATAGATTTTTCAACAAATAGAGAAATTAATCAAAAATTATACGCAATTGAATCAGGTTACATATCAAGATTAAAAGTAAATTCTGGTGGCTATGGAAATTCAATATATATAACTCACCAAAATGGTAAAGTTAGCGTATATGCTCATTTAAATTCCTATAATTATAAGATTTCAGAACTAGTAAAAAATGAACAATATTTAAAAAAATCTTTTGAAATAGATATTTTTCCCATACCTAATACATTTTTAATTGAAAAAAATGAATTAATTGGATTTTCAGGAAATACTGGAAATTCATCAGGCCCACATTTGCATTTTGAAATTCGTGATGAGCTTTCAGAATTACCAATTAATCCATTAGAATTTTATAAAAAAATTGATACTTCTGCGCCATTTATAAGTCAAATTGCTTTTTACGACATATCAGACACTATTTCACCAAAATTTGATAAACATCTAATTATTAAAAAAAATAAAAATGATTCCTTGTTTTTAGAAAACGATCACATAAATTTAAATTATTCAAAAATAGGAATTGCTTTTTCGGGATATGATTTAACATCAACTAGCCATAAAGTTAGTATTTACCAGGCAAAATTAATTCTAAACGGAAATCTTATTTATTCACACATTTTTAATGGAATCCACTTTGCTAATACTCGATATGTAAATCAATATTGTGATAAAAAGGACAATCAGAAATTTCAAAAATGCTTTTTACCAACTCTATTCCCAAATACAATATATGGAAATTGCATTAATAAAGGAAGGATTGATCTTAATAATTATGATTTTAATTTGGTAATCCTCTCAGTTGAAGATGAATATAAAAACAAAAAAGAATTACAATTTTATATTCGATCAAACAATAAAAGTAATTATAAAAGTAATTCAATGCAAGGTGATTCTATTATTATTTGTTCTAAAGATTTTCATTATTCAAAAAATAATATTTTAATAAAAATACCTTCCAATACACTCTATAATTCATCCCCTATAACTATTAAAAATAGGATAAAAATTGATGGAAAATTAGCACTATATCCTTCAAATATAAATTTAAATTCTGCATTTGTAATAGGATATAAAGTGCCAAAAAAATTAATAAACCTTAAACGTAAATTATTTATAACTAATAAAAATAATACTATTATCCCCAAAATAATTAACGACTCTTTATATTTTGAATCCAAAAACTTTGGCACATTTCAATTAGTTATAGACAAGATTCCACCTAAAATAAAAATAAATAAAAACTCTGAAAAAAATTCAATTTCTTGCTTTGTATATGACAATTTGAGTGGCATTTTAAAATGCGATTTTTATATAAACGATTCCTGGGTTCTTGCTGAATATGATGCAAAAAACAAATTAGTAAAATATGTGTTTGACAAAAATATTCCAAAAGGAAATTTAAAACTAAAAATTGTAGCTCAAGATAAATTAGGAAATTTAAACACAATAAATAAAATTATAAAAAATTAATTTTTTAAAAAATGTGAAATCGAACCCATTAAATTTATATTATTTTCGTTTTTTGTAGAATAAATAATTTTCTGTCCTGATTTTTTTACAATTAAAATCATAGGTATCTGTGAAGAATTTAAAATTAATTTTATTTCCTCTCCACTTTTAGTTTTAAAATATCCTTTTTTTATTTCTCCTAAGGCAAATCCATTTGATTTAAAGGCGATTTCAGGTTTTGAATTACATAATAAAACAGTATCAATATCCTTAAATTGCAAACGCTCTCCATAAAATCCTTCAATAACTATTTGATCCCCATCTATTAACAAGCGATCTTCTTGAAATCCTAAAAATAAAAGAAAAATAACACCAAATAAAGTAAAAAGTAAAATAACAATTCCTATTCTATTTGTCTTTTTATATTGCCCAATTGAATATTTATTAGAACGAATTATTAAAAACAAATATGCAACTATAGGATAAATTCCTAAAAAAATGCCAGTTGCATTTTCGCTCACAAAATATTTAAAAACACATCCGCCAATTAAAAAAGAAATGCCTAAAAAAATATGAAACTTTTTAAAAAAATTTAAATAAGATTTTAAATCGAAATTAGATTGTTCTTCAACAGACAACGTATTATATCCAGAAAGTAAATATTTTGCATTACTCTGGTTAAGAATAAATCCAATACTGAAAAACAAGATGCTTAATAATAGTATAACAATCATCATAAATCAATACTTTTCAAATAATCAATTGTATGTAATCCTTTATTAAACAATAAATCTAAAATACTTAGATTTGGAGTGAATGAGATTTTATTTTCGAATGTTTGATAATAGGATTGATCTAATTTATTAGTAATTAATTTATCACTTGAATAACTATACTTAGGGTGAATAATTGTTCTTAAATCAATAACCGAATCAGGATTTCTTTCATACTGTTTAGTTAATTGAATATTTTTTTTTTGTTTTAATACTTTTATAATAAATTTTAGTTGATCTGTATTATAGTCTATTAATAAATTATATTTATTAGAATAAAACACTTTTAAATCCTCTTCGAAAAAATCAAAATAAGGAGAATTCTTGTAAGCACTTGTTATCGCTCGCCAATGATTCTTTTGCCAATCTTCTTTATAAGAAATTTCAATGGACTTAACTACTTTTTTTGATTTATTTTTTTTTATTGGTATAGATAAATTTAATATACCGTTTGCTGATAATATTTGGGTTCGATTTCTATAACTTTGCTTGCTATAATTATCAAATTGCTCTATGTTGATGATACTTGCATTTAGAACATAAAAAAAATAATGTAAGTTAGGCCAATATGAGGTAACCAATAATACGTTCATTATTTTAGACAAGATTTTTTCCTATGTCGATTTATTTTTTAATTTAAGTTTTCGGCGATTATTCCATTTATTTATACCCCAAATACCAAGTATAGATAAAATAAAAGGAATTTTGATGGAATGTAAATTACCATCATCAACATAACATAAAAAGCGCTCCCAACGGAATTTTCCATCCTTACTATTTTTAAATAAAGAACTAATTACTGATTTTCCGCTTACTGGATTATTTTCAGAATACTTCATGCTAAACCAAACAAAAAATGGCGAACCTACAATATGATCATACGGAACCATACCCCAACTTCTACTATCAGCACTATTATGACGATTATCTCCCATCATAAAATAATAATCTTGCTTAAATGTATAACTATTTATTGGCTTCTGATCATACAAGACTTGCCCATTTTGACTAATTACTTGATGAATTCCATCATCATACGTGTCTAATATTTTTTTATACAAACATAAATTATGTGTATCAATTGGCAAGGTCATGCCTGCTTTTGGAATTATTAAAGGCCCAAAAAAATCATTGTTCCATGCATAAGAATTATTGTGAGGAAAAACCGTAAACTCTCTGAAACCTTTTTGCTCAGCTTTCCGAATTACTGAAATTACATCAGGTATTTTTTTCACATCGTCAGCAACATCAGCAGGCATATTTAATTTATAAACAATAGTGTCTTTAGATATGGCTTCAACAGAAACCTCTGATGCATAAATATCTAATTTATCCAATAAAGCAGAATTAGTTAAAGATATTCTACCATTTGATGAATTAGACTCCTCTCCAAATACACGCGAACTACATTTTACCAAAAAATAATGTTGTGCTTTTTTTGGCATCGCTTGCAAAACATCATTTATATAAATATCAGAATTTCTAACTTCGAATTTATCTCCAGCAATTCCTACACATCGTTTTACATAATGTTCACGTTTATCTGGAGGCCTAGCAACAATTTCAACAATTGGTTTATTACTCCAAGGAAATACATTTTTTGAATTATTCATATACTCCCATGCTTTACTGTAATAAAAATCATCCGATTTAGAAACTTGGCCATCATTTAAATCTTGGCGTTTGATTAGATAAGATAATTGTCTTGTTAATTCATAATAACTACTATTTTGATCTCCAATAGCAACAGTATCTCCATCAGGATAATTAAAAACAACAATGTCGTTATTTTTAACCGAACCAAAACCTGGCAATCTAAAATAAGGAAGTTTAATCCACTCTAAATATGATTTTTTAGTTTCACTAAATGGCAAGGTGTGATGCGCAAATGGAAAAGACAATGGGGTTTGAGGGATTTTTGGGCCATAAGCAAATTTATTTACAAATAAAAAATCACCTACCATTAACGATTTTTCTAAAGAAGAAGTTGGAATAGTAAACGCTTCGATAAAATAACCACGAATAATAGAAGCAGCAATCACTGCAAAAATAATTGGGTCAACCCAATTTTTAATCAACTTACTTGGCTCAATTTCAAATTTACTTAATCCTACAAATTTGGCAGTATCATCATATCCAAGTTTTACAAAAAAGATATAAGGTAAAATGGAAGCAAATAATAAATCCTGATTACTGGGTTTATTAAAAGCTCTAGCCACATTAAATCCATAAACTCCATACATGATAATATTAACTCCTGGAACAATCATAATAAGGCTCCACCAACTAGGCTTATTAAGTAATTTTGCTAACAGATAAAAATTATAAATTGGCACAAATGCTTTCCAGCTATCAATACCTGATTTTAAAAATAATTTGCTCAATCCAAAAAAAGAGGAAAGAACCAATGCTAAGAAGATATAATTTCCCATAAGTGTAAAAAGTAAAAATACTGATTTATAAAAACATTAAACTATTGTTTTATATAATATTATTTAATGATTGTTAAAAAGTTTTGTAATGACAACTCTCAAGATGTCCGTTCGAGAAATTTTTGATAGCCCGAAACAAAAATTTTAGTGGGCCTTGTTTCTTGCAAAAATTATTTGGAAAATAAACATGCAATTCCTCTCGATAAAGATTTGAAAAGAGTCGGAAATCTTATCTACGTGAAAATTATATTTATTAATCTGTAAATAATTTATAAAAATTAATTTAATTATAAGCTATTAAATACTATCTTTATTCTCGAAAAATAAACCTGCTTTGTTTGTAGGTGTAAAAAAAATATGATAAAAATAACACTACCAGATGGTTCTATTCGTGAATACGAAAAAGGAACGAACTCATTTCAAATTGCGCAAAGTATCAGCGAAGGTTTAGCAAGAAATGTTTTAGCGGCAAAAATTAATAACGAAATTTGGGATGCCTCACGTTCAATTAATTCAGATTCTACATTAAGTCTTTTAACTTGGAATGATGATTTAGGAAAACAGACCTTATGGCATTCTTCTGCCCATATTATGGCCGAAGCTTTAGAAATATTATATCCTGGAATTAAATTTTGGGTTGGGCCGCCACTCGAAAATGGATTTTATTATGATGTTGATTTAGGAGACCATATTTTATCTCCATTAGATTTTGAAAAAATCGAACAGAAAATGCTCGAATTAGCTCGACAAAACAATAATTTTATTCGAAAAGAAATTACTAAAGTTGATGCCATTACTTATTTTAAAGATAAAAACGATGGTTATAAATTAGATTTATTAGAGCGATTAGAAGATGGAAACATTAGCTTGTATACTCAAGGTAATTTTACTGATTTATGCAGAGGGCCTCATATTCCAAACACTGGTTTTATTAAAGCAGCAAAAATTTTAAATATTGCGGGCGCTTATTGGAAAGGCGATGAAAAAAATAAAATGCTTACTCGAATTTATGGCATTACTTTTCCTAAAGATAAAGAATTAAAAGAGTACTTAGTTTTATTGGAAGAAGCAAAAAAACGCGATCATAGAAAGTTAGGAAAAGAATTAGAATTATTTACATTTTCAGAAAAAGTAGGCTTAGGCTTACCATTATGGCTACCTAAAGGAGCGATGTTGCGCGAACGTTTAATTCAATTCATGCAAAAAGCTCAAACAAAAGCCGGATATTTACCAGTAGTAACTCCTCACATTGCACTCAAAGATTTGTATGTTTGTTCGGGTCATTACGAAAAATATGGCGCCGATTCTTTTCAAGCTATACAAACTCCTCACGAGGGCGAAGAGTTCTTTTTAAAACCAATGAATTGTCCGCATCACTGCGAAATCTTCAAATCATCTCCTAAATCTTATAAAGATTTACCCATTAGATATGCTGAGTTCGGAACAGTTTATCGCTACGAACAAAAAGGCGAACTTCATGGATTAACTCGTGTAAGAGGCTTTACTCAAGATGATGCCCATTTATTTGTAAGACCAGACCAAGTTAAAGAAGAATTTTGTAAAGTTATAGATTTGGTGTTACACGTGTTTAATGCCTTAGATTTTAAAGATTATACCGCACAAATTTCTCTTCGCGATCCAAATAATAAATCAAAATATATTGGAAGCGACGAAAATTGGCATTTAGCTGAACAAGCTATTATTGAATCTTCTGCCGAAAAGGGTTTAAGAACAATTGTTGAATTAGGAGAAGCCGCCTTTTATGGACCAAAACTAGATTTTATGGTAAAAGATGCGCTTGGTCGAAAATGGCAATTAGGAACTATACAAGTGGATTATAACTTACCCGAACGTTTTGAATTAGAATATACCGGAAGTGATAATCAAAAGCATCGTCCCGTTATGATTCATAGAGCCCCATTTGGTAGTTTAGAGCGATTTATAGCAGTATTAATTGAACACTGTGGTGGTAATTTTCCATTATGGTTAACACCAGATCAATTTGCTATTTTGCCCCTAAGTGAAAAATATAATGATTACGCAAAAAAAGTTCAAGCTGATCTTCTTTCTTTTGATTTAAGAGGGTTTGTAGATGATAGAAACGAAAAGATTGGTAAAAAAATAAGAGATCAAGAATTAATGAAAATTCCTTTTATGCTAATTGTTGGAGAAAAAGAAGAAAATGAAGGTAAAATAGCACTCAGAGCTCATGGTAAAGGAGATATAGGGGAATATAGTATAAACGATTTTGTAAAATACGTGAATCAAATGATAGAAAATGATTTTAATCAAAAATTAATTTCTTAGATTTGTAATATAATAAATAATTTTAATTCAAAAGCGGAGGCACTTATCAATCTAAAAAAACCAAACACACCCCCACCGGCTTCAACCACAGGCGGTGAATCGAAACAAGCAGTATTTAAACAACCAAGAGGTTTAAAAGCTGGATTTAAACGTCCGGGTGTTAAAGAAGAATTACACAGAGTAAATAACAGAATTACCGCTAATCAAGTAAGAGTTGTAGGAGATGGCATAGAAGCTGGTGTTTATTATATTTCTAAAGCATTAGAAATGGCAAGAGAACAAGGTTTAGATCTTGTCGAAATAGCACCAAATGTTGACCCACCTGTATGTAAGATTGTTGATTACGGTAAATTTTTATACGAACAAAAAAAGAAAGCCAAAGAAATA
>Ga0208975_1000947_pt1 | contig 13076 bp, 13 predicted proteins | sample GreLakmeER78MSRF_FD_187700 | JGI IMG/M metagenome (GOLD analysis project Ga0208975, IMG submission 187700) | Freshwater lentic microbial communities from great Laurentian Lakes, MI, USA - Great Lakes metaG ER78MSRF (SPAdes) | ecosystem: Environmental > Aquatic > Freshwater > Lake | place: Great... | reverse complement strand
CATTGAGAAACGTAAAGATCAACCGTATTACCCTCAAATCGGCACCCGTCGATGTGTCCATTTTTCGCGCCGTATCCGTTCCCTGTACCGCCGTCGGCTGTTTCTCCGAGGAATAATCCCTGCGCCATGTACTCGATATTGCAGGAGATGAAATCGCAGCCGTCGCCGTTTGCGTCTTCGTAGCTGACGCCAACAGAGTTGGCCAGAGGTCCAGCTCCTGGACCATTGATGATGCATCCCACGAAAACCTGAGTAGTGACTCTGTTCCCAGCGGGCACTCCGGTCGATAAAAACGTCACGCCTTTTTTGAGCAAAGAAAACTTGCAGTTGATGTACGTGTTGATGATGCTCTGTGCGGCGTAGGAATTGATAACAATGCCGTTGCCGGTAATCGTCGGACCTGCGTTTGCGGCTTCTGCGGAACAGTCAGTGAAAGTCGAAAATGACACGGAGCAAAGAAGCCAGCCGCTACCGGCAACATCCGACATAACAACCCTTAGTCCGTTAAAAGCGAATCGGTAATTCGTATCTCCGGCGTTAGCGGTTCCCACCGTCATTGCGTACCCGGTTCCGCTGTAGTTCAGACGGCAACTGTTACGGGCTATCACTGTAATTTTGCTGCCGAACGTCAAACCAGCCGTTCCGATGTTGTAAACCCCATACGGGAAGTAGAGAATGCTCTCCTTCGCGATGCAGTCATTGATGGCGTTCTGGATGCCCGTCGAGGAGTCAGCAACGCCTGTTGGGTCAACCCCGGTGTAGTCCGTCACCAGCACGAACTGGCGCAACCTGGACTGAACGGTCTGCGCGACCGGGTTGGTGCCAGCTTGAATGTATCCGACAAGACTGGAACCGGACGACAACGCCAGCAACGCTTTCAGGCTTTGCGACTGATCCTGTACGTTGTCCTGCGTCGTCATGGTGTTGCCGCCCGAGTCCTTTAACACGAGCTTATAGGACGCGCTACCCACCCAGACACCAGTGATGGTGGACCCGTTAACCGCGTAGCCGCCCGAGTTAAACTGAACCGGGTTCGTGTTCGGCGTGCCAAGCGTAGAATCGGTATACGTGGCCAGAGGCGTGTTTGTGCCGGCCGCGTAGGTGTAGAGCAGGCACCCGGCCCCTGCAATGCCCAGTCCGGTACGTGCGTCAATGATTTGGAGCGGGGTGACCTGTACGGGATTGCCAGCCATTATTCAGCCTCTCTGCTTTCCATTATGTGCCGTCTCATCAATTGTTCCTCGGTGTCGGGTTCACTTGAAAACCCGGCAGCGTTCAGGTAGGCAATGAACGCGGCCTCTTTGCCGGTTGGCGTCATCCATGTTACGTTCAAATCGTTCATTTTTTCACCCCCTGCATCAATTCGCCCACGTTGGTCGGCTTATTAGCCACTTTTTCTTGGGTCAAGGACGTACCGAGCAATCGAATAACGGCTGCGTTGTCGCCCACTTGTGCTGCCGCTTTTATCAATTGCTGCTTGAGTGGATGAAACTGCTGAAACGCTCCAGCGTCTACTGCGTTTTGAATCGCTTGCGCTGCGGCTTTGCTAAGCTTCGGGCCAATGATACCCCCAGCAACCGAGCCAGCAGCGGCCCCAACTGGACCAAGGATGGCCCCGCCCAAAGATGCGCCAGCAGCCGCGCCCATACCGTGAGAAGCCATCTTTTTCCCAAGTGCCGTTAACCCAGAGTCTGTCGTTCCTTTGCCCCTCGCGATGTTCTGCTCAACGATTTGCTCAAGATCTTTGTATTTCTGATAATCCTGATTTAGCGGAATGGTCTCGGGCGCAATGACGCCAGCAACCTTGCGGTACGCATCCCCGATCCCGCGCCAAAGCGACTTGTCTGCATCCGGAGAGTTAAAGCTGGTTTTGCCATTTGCTAGTTGCTTAAGGTGGATCAGGTCATCTACCTGCACGTTTCCGCCGTTCTGCGCCGCAATATTCTCGATCACCTCGATCTGCTTGCCAATGGCATCGTAAGCAGCTGAGTCGGTGACTACACCCCGCCTCATGAACTGTCCTCGCAAGGTCTGCAATTCTTTTACTGCGTCCTGCACGGGCAACGTCCGCGCCGCAATAGCCGGGTCAAGCGCTTGATACGCCTTCCCAAGTTCGTCGAGCTTTCCCTTTACAACGTCCTGCATCTCATGAACGGAGTCGGGCGGCACGATGCCGTCACGCTTTAGAACGTCCAGCGCTTTTGAGATCCGCGCTTTCTGGGTCGGGGTGGCGTTCCCAAAGGATTCCGAAAAATTGGCCAGCGTGGGGGATTTTCCAGCCATCAATTTTTTTGCGCCTTGAACAGCCGACCCTATCAGTTCTCCGCCAGCGCCAAGTGCTGCGCCCGTCGCTATTGCCGTAGGATCGCCACCAGATTGAACCGCTGAGACTCCGCCGCCGACTAACGCCTGTCCGCCCGCCCTAGTAAGTAGGCCAGCGCCTTTGGTGGCTGCTGTCATTTTTGCGGCTGGAATCATAAATTCTGCCATACCCTCAAGTGACTTGCCAATTTCGGATGAGGTAGTGTTAGGGTCTGCCGCTGTTATCGCCGCCTGAAAGTCTTTGCTTTCAGGAAGCAGTTTGTCAGCGCCGGGGATTTTTCGCAGGAAATCGTAAATATTTGCTGCATGCTGAGACGCCTTAATACCAGCGCCAGCCGATGCATCGAATAGCGGGCGAACGTAATCAAAGCCGGGAATCTTGCTAAAAGTGGGGTACAAATCTGCGCTGGATTTTTGCGCCGCATCACCTGCTGAGTCCCGGCGCAAAGGAGGAGGCGACGAAATCATGCCGCCGTCTTGCGCAAGTGGCTTTGCTTCCTCAAGTCGATATGCACCCTTCGCCACGGTAGGCGATGGCGCTGCTATTGGCTTCGCCTCTGCAAGGGAGTATTGGCCCACTACTTTACCTCATCCCCGTCAAAGGTGCCATCTGCGTGAATTACGCTGATTTTAATGCGCTTGTTGCGAAACTGAACTGTATCTCCAACCTTGTGAGAAGCGCCAGCCGAACCAGCTTTAGCCGCCGCCTTGTCTCCCGGTAACGCCTGAAACCCTTCTGCGTAGGCTTCGCGCTGGGCTTCGTTAAGCCCCTGAATCTGCTTGCGCATCGCCGCCAGTTTCGTTCTTACCGTCTCAACGTCGTCATTCACACTTGGCAAAAACGGCTTAAGCCGTGCGGCTTCGGACGGTGTAACAGCCGCGCCGCTGAAATCGTGAAACTCTTGAGCCGCCAGCCGCGCCAGTAGCGCCCTTGCGGTTGTGCCTTTGGGGTCTACGCGATTAAGAATGATGTCGGACAAAAGCCCCTTGAAGCCAACTGCGCCCGGATCACCGCCTTTTTTCGGGTCCAACGCGTCTAGCTCCTCGTCAATCGTGCTCAACATCTGAGTGTTGGCCGCTAAACCCTTGATAACCGTAGCTGGAACCGCTTTCGGTTTTGCCTCTTTCGACGCATTCATAAAAGCCGCGCGTTCGGTTTGCAGGTTGTGGCGATAGGTTTCGTCGTCTCGCCGTTTCTGTTCGACGCGGGTCGCCGCGTTGGCTTCCTGCTGTATCCGCTGGTTTTCCGAGACGCCAAGTTCGCTGGTGCCGACGTTTACCTTGCCAGCAATCGCCGCGTCTGCCTGCGCTTTTTCGACGTCGGCAACGGCCTTTTCTGCGTTGGCAGTGTTCAGCTTCCGCTGCACGGCATAATCTGTCGCAGCTTTTGCAGACCGAAGCTGAACTTCAAATTGACGCAGTTTTTCCGGCGAATCTATCGTATCGGGAGGCGGCGAATTTATGCCAGCTAATTTCAAAAGATTTGGCAGTTGTCCTTTGACTGATTGATATTGGGAGTTTATCGTTTCAGCATCAGGTGCCGTTCCATCTTTGTTTGGAAGCCCAAGATTGACGACAATATTGGAAAGCTGGCCCAATGCGTCTCCTTGATTCTTAAGCTGTAACCCGTCATTCGTCGCCAGCTTGTTGACGTGCTCATCAACCGATTGAAGCACGTTCTGGATGGTTGATTGCTGAACCTTGCCATAAAGGCCTGAGAGGTTGCCGCTATAAATCTGGGCGTGAGCTTCGGGGCTAAGTGCCTGAATGTATTTCTGATCGGTCTGGTCAAGGTTGATTTGGTCGCCCCTCAGCTTCTCGTTCTGCTGCCGCTGCCGAACTTCGGCCATCTGCGCTTCCCGCAGGGACTGGTCAGCCATCTGGCCGCGCAACTGCATCAGCCCGCCCATAGTCTGCATGGGCGACATGATCGGCGTTGCCGGTTGAATTCCTGCTGCGATGATGTTGTCGATTGCCATTTATTCGCCTACCCTGGGTAGTAACCTTGTGGATGCTCTGCGTCTAGCGTAAACCCTGCTTGGCCCTCTGCTTTGCCGCCAAGCAATTTTGCCATCAACAACGATTGGCTTATGCTGTTTGTTGCCCCGCCAATGCCGTTGGCGATAGAAGCCGCTCCGCCCATTGTGCCAGCCGCCCGAGACGAACCGATGCCTGCCATAAGCTGCGCGATGTTGGCGGAAGCGTTTCCGCCGATCTGATTGAGGTTTGCTGTGGCTCCTGCGCCCAATTGTGCCGGTGCAAACATCTGGCCGAACTCCTGCGCATTCGCCGCTAACCGCGTGCCGTACCCTGCCAATTGCGACTGATACGCCTGCATGGCGCGGGAGAACGCATCTCCATAGGTATTGTTCGCTAGGTTTGTCTGGTAGCCCTGTAGCGCCTTGGACGTGCCGCCAGAGATACCGCCACCTCCAGCCGCCGAAGCTTGCAAAATTCCCTTGCTACCCTGTTGCGCTGCGAACTGATAACCCGGCGTCTGCTGAACTTCTTCGAGCGTGGGAGCTTTGAAGTCTGCGGGAGCCGCGCCAGCAGATCCCATGCCGAACTTGCCAGACTTTATTGCGTCCATCAGCATTCCGATGGACTGCTGGCCAGCTTCCATAAACGGCTGGGAGTTTGCTTGGCTTACGTCGAACTGCCGTCGCGTTTCGTCAATGGCGCTCTGTTGGCCTGCAGCCTGCTGATTGGCCGCTTTGTTCGATGCTTTTGAGCCAATAACGGAACTGGCTATACCGCCGCCAGCCGTCGCCAGTGCGCCAAGCGCAAGCGCCGTACCAGTTGCGATAAATTCGCACCGCAGCCTCAATTCCGGGTCAAACTCGCGTTTCTCTAACCAGCGCATAGCAACCTCTTTGAATAGCCGACTTCCACCCGCTCAAAACCAACGCGCTCATAAAAGTGCGCCACCTTCTCAGGCATCAGGTCTACAAGGTAGCCCATACGAATCTCAGTCGCTTTTTTTGTCCTTGCCCAAGCCTCAAACGCCCGGTACAGCAACACGCCGCCACCTCTGGCGAACGGCTGGACGAACCAGAACATCTCCTGCGCTATCGTGCCCTTTGAATACGGTTCCGGGTGGACCATGCCGCCAATTGCTCCCACCAGTAAGCCGTCCTTCTCAACAACAAACACCGCGCCTGAGCCGTTTGAAATCAAAACCTTCCACAACCCAACAAATCGGCCCAGTTCAAAATCATGCAGCTTGGCCGATGACGCATAGAACGCTTCTGCACATGGGGCCAGTGCTGCGAGATCGGATTCGACCGCTTGCCGGATGTTCATATCTAGACCTGGACTACCGTGCCATCGCCAGAAATGCTTAACGCGCTGGCGCTACCAGCAAGCCCCCAGATGGCGTCCCCAGCGTTCAGGACCGCCCCCCAAAGCACGGTTGCGTCAAAGTGCGGAAACGTCTGGGTTGCCACCGGCACCAGAACCGTCACCGGCACCACAATGTTTTCGTTTCCGTTAGTAGCCGCTGCCGCGCTCACCCGCCACAGTTTCAGCGTCACCGGGGCGCTCGTGATGTTGACAACGCGGAGAACTGAGATCTGGTATTGGTAGCCAGTTGGGACCACGGTTCCGCCAACAGGCGCAAACACCAGCTTAGCTGCCGCGTTGGCAATGTACTGCGGCTGGAATATCGGGCTTAAATTATAGACGGCGATGGCTGGTCTCCTCTGCTATACATGATAGTCTAATTCGATCACGGATCAATAACCCCGTTGGTAACGTTTTTGCCGCCAGCGATTGCAGCCGCCAGCGTGCCAGTGAATCCGCCGAGGTTGATAGGCAGATCTGCTGCTATCTGAATCCGTCCGTCTGCCAAAACAACGATTTGCGGAACGTCTGTTGCGGTCCCATACGTTGCTGGTGTCACCAGCGTATTCGCGATTGTCGGGTTGGGATAAGTGCCCGTCAGGGACCCGCCCGCCGTCCCGCTCATTGTGATTGCAACATCGCCAGCCGCCGTAATTCGGCCTTTTGAGTCCACCGCAAACTGTGGAACGTGAGTCGCGTCTCCGTACGTCGCAGGCGTAACGGTCGTATTGGCCAGCGTCAACGCGCCTGTGTTGGCCAGCGTTGCGTCCCCGCTAACGGACACGCCGACAGGCAGGTTAGAAGCGTTTCCCACGAAGATCTGAGCACTTGTCAGCGCCGCCGCTGTCACCTGCTTGTTAGCGTTCGATGCCAAAACAGTTGCCGAGGTCGGAATATTTGGCACGACTACCCACGCCGCACCCGTCCAGTACTGCATCTGTGTAAGCGTGGAATCGAGGAACAACAGGCCAGTGTCAGCCGTGCCGAGCGCCGCGCCATTGAATCCGGTTGTCGGGCGAGATCCGGTCGCCGCGATGTAGACGCCTGTTTCATAGAGCCAGGTTGCGGTACCCGCGACAAGTTGCATCACGTACACTACGTTGCGATCGGTCACCAGAAACGGCTGGCCCGGTTGGTAGACAGACGGCGAATAGTTGGCGCTGGTCCAATTGGCGTAGGTGTCCAGCAACCATGCTTGGCCCCGCGTTGGGTAGGGAACTGACGGAAATCCTTGCGGGATCTGCGGCGATTCGCGCCGTGGTGCTGATGCTTGGTGGAACCCGGATATTAGGGCGATGATGTCGCCGGGGTCTGGCTGCTGTTGCGGGAACGACGGGAATGTCGTCGGCGGAACATCGCTTCCGACCAGATACGTCACCGTGACGTATTGCGCGTACAGCCACCGCCAGAACTGCGCCCATTCGTCAGGCGTTTGCGGCCCGATGATTGGGTTTGTTTGGCTCTGGAACTTCGGTGGCGGGCTGAGTGTCGGTGGTGTCGCCATGTCTTTTAGCTTGCCAGATCAAAGTAATCGAGCGTGCAATTCATCAGCGTATTCATAACCGGATCGGCGCAACGAACCCAATAAACGCGCCCAGGGTGGTTGGCGTAGCCCAGTTGAAGCTGATACACCCAGACGTTATATTGGCCCTGCTGACCCATCGAGAGCGCGTATTCCGTGCCGAACGTCATACCGCCGTCGTTCGACCATCGAAGCAGTAGCATCGGATTCTCGCCGGGGTTCGGGGTGGCCGTGCCGGATGCCGAGACGCCAACGCCCCGCGCCAATTCAAACTCAATCCGGTTGTGAACCGAGCGCTTGCCCCACGTAGGGCCGTGCGGAGTGATCCGGTCGCAGACAATGGGCTGAAGGATCTGGTCCCCGGTGATCGGGTCCGCGCCGCAGTCGATGTAAACGCCTTCCGCCATTTGGTAGATTGCGCCGGGGTTACCGTCTGCGCCATTTGACCCAACCAAGTGTTTGCCAAAACAGAAAGCGTGGGACACTTCAGCGCGGCCCGGTGCGATTGCCACAGCGGACTGAAGCCCGCCGCCCGGCGCCATGTAGCTGCGTTCCGTCCAGATCGGCTTTCCAAGCAATGCCGATGCCGTCGCGTCGTAAAGCCACGTTGCGGAAAGCACATTGCCGCTGGCGTCGTACCCGGCATTTGGGAAAGTGAACTGAATAAACTGGTGGCCCTGCCAGATGTAAGCAAAGCCAATAGCGTCATCAATTTGCGTGTAAGACTGCCACCAACGCTCCACGCCGAAGTTACTGATGCGTTGCGGCTGAAACGCTGCTGATCGCCAGCAGGCCCGCTGCCCGCGCGCATCCTCGCCAATCCAGATAAGAGAATCGTCAAGGGTGATAAACGCAGCCGGGGCCGCAATACCAGTTTCGATGAACGTGGAATTGTAGCTGGCAAACGGATCGCCGCCAATACCGTTGCTGCCGACGTTCTGATAAATCTGGGACCGTCGAGCGCCCATCAAGTAGATGTATTCCCGCCAGCTTTTAAGCGCCCGCAGCTTGTCGGCCTGCCCTGCCAATATCGCCTTGTTGGCCGCGTTCCAATACTCTATTTGCCCCACAACGTGATCGTCATCGCCGCCCCACTGGAAAGCGTTTGAGTCCGGTATCACGTTGAGCGCATAGCCGTCTTGGAAGCTGCCCGAGACGCACCCGAGGTAATCCGCGTTGCCCTGAAGGCTGACAAGCGAACCAACGCCCGCGCCGTCTGGAATGTAGTAGCCTTGCCCGCCGCCAAGCGTTCCGGCCCCAATAAAAATTTGTCCGTTACCGTTGGCGTACATGACGCAGGGAGCGCCGTCGTCGTGAACAGTGCCGATGTCGATAAATGCGCCGGTTGAGTCAATTTCAAACGCTTTAGTACCGTTGACGCCGAAGCAGCGCCCGCGCAGTTCCAGCAGCCCGCGGTTAGGCTGATTGAACGGAGCAGGCACCGGAAGCGCGGAAAACGGAGCGTTACCCGGACACGGCAGCGCCAGCATCTTAAATTTGCCTTCGGAGTCCGCCGCCTCGTTTGGCACAAGGAACCAGTTGACCATTCGTTCAATTGCAGCTTGCGCCGACGCCAGCTGGTATGAAGGCCCTACGATTTGGGGAAACTGGCCCATTATAAGGCCACTTTTGGTATGATGGGCCAATGAGAGTAATGCGCAAAAACATCACATCCATACCTGAATCCAAGGTCTGTACGAAATGCCTTACCGATAAGCCGCTCACTTTTTTTCATAAAGCCTCGCAGTACCTTTACGGTGTAACAGCTCAATGCATCGAGTGCAGAAACAAAGAAATCAGAGCGCACGGAAAACGAAACGCTTGGAAATATAAGGAGCCGGAATCTAGGCCATCCGAGAAGCAATGTTGCACCTGCAAGGAAACAAAGACACGCGAAGAGTTTTCTTCGTGCCCAGGAAAGAAGGGCGGACTGTCCTCTCGGTGCAAGGAATGCAGGAGGAAAAACGAGGGCAGGAATTCCGAAGGATACAGGTTTGCGGCCAATATCCGCCGCCTGTTTGGTATGACAAAAGAGGATTACGCCAACCTCCTCATTGCCCAGTCTGGCAAGTGCGCTATATGCCTCGTCCCCATGAAAAAACCGGTGGTTGACCACTGCCACGTAGGAGGATTTGTTAGGGGATTGCTGTGCTGCAAATGCAACACATGGCTTGCCCCGCTGGAACATCCATGGTTTTCCGAACGGGCTAGCGTCTACCTGCAACGTGGGGCAGTTATTAAAGAGTGTCAATATGGAGACCCTGTGAGCAAAAGTCCCCAGTCACATACGGCCCGCGTCGATTTGAGCGAACCGCCAAAGTCGTTACGCATCCGGGGCGATGGCGCATTGACGGCCTGAACCGCTGCCCGAGCCTTTGCCGCCTGTCCGCAAATGAACTGAAACGGCAGCTTGTTCACAAACACACTGTTCGTGGCAAGCGGCCAAAGTTCCCGCGCAAGGTTCCAAATGACAACTTCGGCATACCCTGGGGGCGCTGAGTAGGTCTGAGTCAGGCTAGTGGGTGGCGTCAGGAATCCCCATGTGAAGATTTCAAGCGAGTTGCCATTCAGCGGGGGGAACACGTTGATGACGCCCTGCGGAAATTGCGGGTCGTAATAGAACGAAGTCGCCACGTTGATGGCGTTGAACTGCACCACCGGAATACGCGCCCATTCTTCCGCGCTCATCGGTGAAAGCGGAATGCGTGTCGGCTGCGTCGGGTTGGCACTGGTCAGCAGCAAATTCATGCGAATAATTGACTCTGGTCGTGGCCCGGTAAAGGACGCCACTACCGTGCCGGTAATCGGTCCGCTGGTCGTTGCGGCTGCGCTCAGGGTGATGCTGGTATCAATGCTGATGCCCTGAATGGTGGTCAATGCAGGGATTCCGCTGCCGGTGATGCTTTGTCCAATGTTCAGCCCTGCCGTGTTGGTGCATAACGCGGTAACGGAAGTTTGCAGCGTCAGATCAACCGTGAAGGTTGGCCCGATGCTGAACTGAACGTTTTCGCCATAGATCCCATCAAGGCTAGTTGAGGTGGAAACAGGGTAAACATAGTCGGGAATGCTGAAAGCGTTCGTCCGCTTGGCGTTCATAGAATCGTAGATCAGCTTCCACGAATCGAGCGCGTCATTCATCAGGTCTGTCCCGGAAGTAGCCCCAGGCCGTAATTGCCCGCAACGCCGAAGAGCGGCGTAAATGTAATCGGAAACAGTCAGTAGCGCCATCAGCCCCTCGCTCTCGCCCTAGCGTTTCTGCACGTTCGGCATATTCTGTTGACCCCGGTACTAACCCTCTGGCAAGGAACTTCGACCAAATTGTGTCCGTGATATGGGTGCCCTTTGGGGCAATGAGTCTTCCCAAGTTGCCGTGCCGAAGTGATGGTTGCGCAATTCCCGCGCCGGGCATTCTCGCGGTTGGTGACCGCCTGGAGATGCTGCGGATTCACGCAGGATCGATTGCGGCACAGATGGTCAATATGGAGGCCATCCGGGATCTTTCCCTTGAAGAGTTCATGCGACAGACGGTGAGCGGCGTAGGCCACGCCATGTGCGCTTATAAAGCCATATCCAGTGCTGTTTGACGCTCCGGTCCACAGCCAGCAACCGCTATTTGGCTCTGGCGATACGAACTGAGTGAATCTTTCAAGTTCTGACTTGCGGGTATAATGTCCGGTAGGCATACGCGATACTCCTAATCTCGTGTGATAGGGCCGTGAAGGTGTTACAAGCACCTCGCGGCCTGCTTCCATTATAGCCGCCATTAGGCACCCGCCACGGGCTGGCTACCGGGAGCAGCCACCATTTGCGGAGGCATCTGTCGATTGAATGAGTTTGTTGCCCGCAACCTTGCTTCGGACTTCTGCCCTTCAGCAGCCACAATTTGCGCCACCTGCGGCATAACGGCCACGCCAAACGTCGAGAGCAACCGAAACGCGGTGGCCCATTCGATAGCATCCTGAACCGACGGCGGAATGTTGTAGTTTGTCGCCAACGCCCAAGTGCTGAAGTTGACGGCCATGTCCAGTTCGAGCGCCACAGGTGCCGTGCTGGGAACCGGGAACAAGTACAGATTCATCGTGCCGGTGCTTCCGCTGCTGAGATAGTCCGGGTAAATTTCGTCTGGTGTCCGCGCCGTAGCACCTAAATCGTTGTGGTCGTAGTACTTGCCAGCTTCCACAATCCTTATTTCATTGCGGTTGCCGGTCGTGGCGTAGATGGTCCCAGTTAACGTTGCCGTGGCTGTAGCCGCGTTGCTGATAGTGGCCGAGGTATTGGTAACGATGGCTGTGATAAAGCTGTTTGCGGGGATGCCTGCTCCAATGACCTGCTGACCCAATGCAAGGTTTGTCGTCGCCGGGATGCTGGTGAGCACCTTGCTGCCGCTGGTGGTTGTCGCCGTGAACGCCACCGTACCGAGCGCGAACGCCTTGTAAAGCCGCGCCGGTCGGCTGGTAGCGAAGTCCCCACCGCTTCCGATGGAGTAGACGGCTTGCCCAGCGTTAAGCGCGGCCTGATACGTTTCCTGCCCCCAGATCAGCCCCTCGTCAACGCTCCACGCATTCCACATCACATTCAACACGTTGAGAACGGTATTTGAGTCGGAAGCGCCAGCCGAACCATCCGGGGGATTTAGCCCCAAGTGGCTCATGATGTTGTTTGCAAGGGTCTGACCTGTTGGCAATGGATTACTCCGTTTTCTTCTTTGAGGTCTTCAGCAGTTCGGCCAGCATGTCGCGAGTTTCTTTTGCTTCTGCGGCCATGCGGTTCAAGGTTTCCTGCTGAACGACGATCTGAGCCTGAAGCTGATTGTTCGTGTCCATTAGGTTTTTCTTCTCCGTCGCCGGATCAAGTACCGCAACCTGAACGACGGGATATGGTTCGTCACGCCAGCCGTCCTGAAGCGCAACGGATTTTTCGGTTGCGTTCATAACGACCTTTTGGCCCTTTTCGCCGGGGTCGGGCTTGTAGAGCATTGTTGGGAAGCTCTGGTGAAGATAGGGTGCGCGGGGTTCGTTGTGGTCCAGCCCTTCGCTCACTTGAAGCAGCTCGTCGCCCTGCTTCGCATTGTGGAGGCGGTGTTCCTTGTGAGCCTGCTTGAAGCCCCCCGCCTGCTGCATACCGCCAAAAACCTGAATTGCCATATCGTCTCCAAACTGAAGTTGTTCCGGGTTCCTCGAATAATGCTGAGGAACCCGGCTGATTAGTGCCACTTACGGCACCTTAAACGTAGCTCGGCCAAAACTTGGCTGCGTTAGTGTCGTACAGGAACGTCAACGCCCGCCCGGTGACCGCCGTACCAGCCAAACCGATGTTGCCAGCGGTAGTCCAAGTAAAGTTGCCATCGGGGATGATCGTAAACGAACCGCCCGCGAATCCCACAGGGATAGTGAATCCGGTCACCGCCGCCGTTCCGTCCACATGGAATAGTCTGCCGCTGGGAAGAATTGCCCCAGCCGCAGATGAAACCAACGTAGTCGGGCCGCTGACAGAGCCGGGGTTGTTCCAGCCTGGTTGCCAGGCGCCATTCACGTCCTGAAGCCACTGGAGGCCATTCGTGGCATTAAGCCACGGAGTAACCACCGGAGCGCTTGGATACAAACCAGCAACGCTGGGGTTTCCAACCGGATCAGTCTCAAAGAAACTGCCGTTGAAGTTGCCGCCAAAGTTGGCCGCAGCATTCGGCGCGGGAGCGATTACGACAATCGAACCCGTGTAAAATGACTGGCGGAACAGGCTGGAACGCGCTACGTAAACCTGAGTGCCGCTGAGTCCAACCACGTCCATCAATTCGCCCTTTGTCTGGCCCGGATTGATAACGTAGATGGCTTGACGGAAGTTGGAAACCGGAGCCGTGAGATTGGTTGCCGAAGCAACCGTGAAGATGGAC
>Ga0208975_1000946_pt1 | contig 13099 bp, 15 predicted proteins | sample GreLakmeER78MSRF_FD_187700 | JGI IMG/M metagenome (GOLD analysis project Ga0208975, IMG submission 187700) | Freshwater lentic microbial communities from great Laurentian Lakes, MI, USA - Great Lakes metaG ER78MSRF (SPAdes) | ecosystem: Environmental > Aquatic > Freshwater > Lake | place: Great... | reverse complement strand
TGCGCTTGACGGTCCAGGTGGTGGCGGTCTCGGGTAGGGCTGGCGCGGCAGGTCGGTTGGCGTTGAGGAGGCGACCGCTGTAGGTCGTGAGGCCGTCCGTGCTGATGTCGAAGGCGTAGAGGTAGAGCGTGGGGTCAATGGGCGGCTGGACGGTGCGAAGGCCGAGCGCGGTGGCGGCGATCTGTGTGCCTAGTGAGGGAGGGGCGTCGAAGGTGATCGTCCCGGCTGCCTCGCTGACCGTGTAGTCGGTGACGGGGGTCTGGGTGACGCCATTGAGAGCGACGAGGACATGCTCGGGGTCGGAGCTGACGAGGCCGTCGATGAGGAATGTGGTCGCGGTGCCGTTGCCGACTCGGACGGTTGTGTTGATTTGAAGGCCGGGCGCGCTGGCGATGATGTAGGACGAAAGGCCGGTGATCTCGGTTGCGGCGTGGGTGTGGATCGTGTCGGCTTTGCTGGCGAACTCGGCGGAAACCCAGAGGTCATAAGCAGGCGAACCAATCTCAGGGCGGAAGAGCGCCCAGGAAAAGTGACCGGGGGGATAACCGGGGTTGTTCGGGTTGCTGACGCGAATGTAGAGGAGGCCGTCAGTGTAGGTGACGACATCGTTGTAAGTGTAATCGAGCCCGTTGTTGTAGGCTCCGCGATAGGTGACTGGCTCAGGCTGGAGGGCGGTGTCGGCCTTGGCTCCTTGGGCGGCGGTGGCTTTGCCGTCCACTTGGGTCTGGAGGCTGCCGATGCTGGCGGCTGCTTCGGCAATCGAATCCAGCGCGGCAGGGTCCAGATTCGCGGCGAGGTAGTCGATCCTCTGGCCGAGGGCGGTGTCTTCGGTGGCAAGGGCGGCGAGGTCGGCATTCAGGCCGGTGATCTCGCTCTTGAGATGCGTGTGCGCGGAAGGAGTGAAGGTCGTTGGCTTGCCGGTCAGGCTGGACCAATCGACGGGCGGCGATACGGCGACGACGGCGGAGGCAAAGTCGGTGATCTGGCTGGCGGTGTGCGTGTGGCTGCTCGGCGGGAAGGTGGTGGGCTTGTTCAGCACGCTTGCCCAAGTGGGCGGCGGGGCGAGCTGCGCGATGGCCTGCGCCGTCCTCAAGGGCGTCATCCACTTGGTATTGTCGGTGCCTGTGGTGGCTTCGGCTTGGGTGGCTTTGCCGTCGGGGAGCGCGGCGGGCGTGGCTTCGTCTCCGAGGATGACGCTGTTCTGAATTTCGACCTGGAGGGTGGCGGTGCGGAGGGCTTGGCTCGGTGCTGACCAGCGGATTTCAAGATAGGCGGCGATGCTGGCGGGGGCTAAAGAGAAGGCGGCCTCGACCGGCACGGTGTTGAGGTCAAGGATGGTTTGGCCGTGGGCCGCCAGAGCGAGGAAATTCGCGTCAGAGAAGGAGGACTTGAGGGCGATTGTGGTCTGCGTGCCTGTGACGGGCGAGACGGCCACGCCGTTCTCGACAAACACGACCTCGATGGGGACTTGGTCGCGGCGCTTGAGGACGAGGGTCTGGAGCGCGACATTCGACGCGGCGGACTTCACGAACCGCCGGTTTTTTGAATCGAGGAAAAGTTTCATGCCGCTGACCCAGCGGCGGGTGTCAAATCGGGCGGGCTTCCGAGTCTTTACTGGAGCGGTTCGGAGACGGCTTCCCATTTTCCGAGGGGACATCTCTCAGTGGCCATTCGCAATTTTGCCCATGTCGAGCACCCGCACTTGCGACAGCGGCCGGTGGCGTTCAGCGCGGCGGCGTCCCATTCTGGGCAGGTGCGGCAGGTGGCTTCGCGGTTGGCGAGTGCCTCCGGTGGCGTGGTGGCGAAGCCTGCGCGAGCGAAACGGTTGCCTGCGTTTAAAGCCGAGCGCATTTGCTTATGCGTCTCACGCAAACTTTCAGGCATTTTGATTAAAAAATCCTCGTAGCTCATGACACGGTCACGGTGAAATTGAAGTCAGTCGGTGGCCCGAATGGGTCGCATTGGGCTGAGATTGTAAATGGGTAAGAGCCAGCCGGATTTAAACTGGTTATATTAACTGAATCAGAACCTCCTACGGCGCAAATATCGGGACTTCCCTCAAATATAAATTCAAATGTGCCTACGACTCCAAGATTAAGTTGCCAAGAGCATCCGCTTAACTGGCCGTTTGTTGATACCCTTTGGATGTTTATTCCATACACATTTGTTCCAGCTGCACCAGGGCCAAATGCATCCCAAGAATCGGAGCAAGTGCGCGGCGAAATGTTTGGGAATGGGACAAGATTGCAATTGTCTGAAGGGCAAATTATCGGAGGATATTGAAATTCTTCTGTGATATCGACTTGATCCCCAGTAAGTGAAAATGTGAAATTTCCAGAAAATGGCTCGCAATCACGGCACGGCTGGAAGTCCTGTGGCCCACAACACGCGCAATTAACAGCGCGAAGGCCGTCCTCGGTCTTGATTTTGATGGCACCGGAGGTCGAGCGGCCGAGGGTCATGTCAGCACTCCTCCGTGGCGATCCAAGCCAGCGCGCCATCCACCGCGCCGAGGACATGGGTGCCCGAGTCAGGGACTTGCAGCCATGTCAGCGCGCCGCCGAGAACCGCAAAGACCGCATCTTTCGACGGGGCGGCGGGCTGGAAAATCAAACGCCGTTGCGCGTGTCCACCGGGGCCGGTGAATTCATCCACCGCAAACGGCTGTGCATCCCCTTGTGGCGAGGTGTCGGAAACCTCGAGCGTGGCGAAAGTGAAATTTGCATCAAGATCCTTTGCGGAAATCTGGATCGGATAGCCTCCCGCACCGCTCTTTGAGGCGCTGGCCTTTTCTGAAAAGCTGATCGGTGGCTGCGTCATGCGATCGTTGCGCTTAGAGAACTTACAATATCCACCTCATCAAAGCTGCCGAAATTCCGTCGCGTCACACTTGAGACTTGCGTCGCCCAAGTGATAGACAGGCTGTTCGCCCCGCTGCTTGGCCTCTTGCCAGTCGTGATGCGCTTGAGCATCCGCTTGTTCAATGAGTTTTGCGATACGGTTAAAAACACACTGCCGAGAGTGGCCGCTAGAACTTTGCGCTCAGTGAAAGAATCGGCCATCCAGATTTCCGTAATCGTCCAGTTGTAGGTGATCGGCGCGGGCGGGTTGTTGCCCACAGCCTGCGTGATCGTGGACTCAAAAGATTTGGAAAGATTCAGCACCTCGGTGCCGAATACGCCCAATGTTGCTCCCGTGTCGGTGTAGGCGTCGAAGCTCATCTCCAGCAGCCCCATATCCGTCGTGCGCACCTGCGGGTCTGGGAAAACCGATCCACTTTCTTCGGCTAAAGTAAGCGCAGCGGCTTCCTCTCCTGCCTTGAACAAAATCGTCCCGCTCGTTTTTTTCAAACCGTAAACCGATTGGGATTCCGTGGAGCCGGGAACGAGGAGAGGGAATGTGCCGTAGAGTGTCATGAGTTATGCGGTGAGGGCTGCGACCGGCAGGCGGGGTTCGATTTTTTCGAGGAGTTTTTTGATGTCGCCGACGAGGGTATCGAGGGAGGACTTGGCTTTGTCGCCTCCTTTGGCGTCTTTGTCGGTCTGGCCGGTGCGGCCGGGTTTGTCCACGGCGTCACTGCCGGCCATGCGGTCCCAGAAGGCTTGTGTGCCTTCGGCCATTCGATCGCGCAGGGACTTGGGCGCTTCTGTGGGCTGGTCGGCGGCTGGTTCGTCTTTTTTAGCGAAGCGGGCGCGGAGGGATTGGGTGCCTTCGGCCATGCGCTGGCTTAAGGGCTTGGCGGCCTCGGCCTCGGCGGCTTGTTTCTCTCCGGCTTGGCGGCCTTGGCGCTCTTCGCGGGCGGCGATGCGGCCGGCGGCACGCTCGGCGGCAGCGAAGTTGCCTTTGCCGAGCGCGTCCTGGGCGCGCTTGGTGTCGCGGCCGCCACGGTCTGTGGCGTCTTTGGCGCGGGCTTCTTCGATGGATTTGAAGAGCTTGGCGGATGCGGAGAGTTCTTCTTTGATGTTCTTGGCGCTGCCTGCGGCTCTGGCCATGGCGGTGGCGAAGCTCTCGGCGGCATCGCCCATCCCGGCGTCTTGGGCTTGCTTGAGGTAGCCGTTGAAGTCTTTCTGGTATTGGAGGGCTTTGGCTTGCTCTTCGTTTCCTCCGGCGAGGGCTTCGGCGATCTTGAGGTCGAGCTCGAGGGATTTTTGTTTTTCTTCGTTGCTGGCGGATTGCTTGGCTTTTTGCTCCTCGAGCTTTTTGTCGGTGGCGGCGACTTTGTTTTCGATCAGGTCGTTAAGGTCGGCGGAGGTTTTGAGTTCTTCATTCACCCCGCCGATGCTCTGGGCCTGCTCGTCGGTCTTCCCAGCAATGGAGTCGGCGAGGGAGAAATTGCCTTCAAGGAGGGGCTTGGTGCCGCTGATCTCGTCGCCGACTTTCGACCAACCATCAGCGAGCCCGTCGATCTGTGGCTTGAAATCCGCGCCGAGGGAAAAGGATTCGGCCATGCTCTGGCCTGCGGTGTCGGCTTTTTCGCCTGCGCCTTGGAATTCTCCGGCGGCTGCAGCGGCTGCAAGGCCTGCGGCGTCTAGCTGCTGCGCGGCGGCTTGCGAGGATGTTCCCGCTGTGTCTAGCGCTTTTGATGTGTCGGCCGTTTCTCCTTGGGCTTCACGACCTTTTTGGGCTAAAAAATCTAAAGCGTCTCCGGTCTTAAAGAATGCTCCGACGAGAGGGAAAACTGACCCGAGTGCGGTCTTGAAGACCGGCGAGGCTTCGGAAGCTGTCTTTGTTGCGGCGTTTAGAGCTTGGTCGCTAAAGCCTAGAGATTTTGCAAAGCTGCGCGCGGAAATAGCAGAATCGTCAAAAATACTCTTGAGGCCATAAACCGCTGGAACTGCGGTGTCATTAAGGTAGCTGACTAATGTGGTTACGGCTGGGAGTAAGCCAGTGCCGAGTTTCACTTTTAAAGTTTCAACTTGGGCGGTTAAAATTTTGGTCTGGCCTGCAAGACCTTCGTTAGTTCTTTGAAAATCCCCTTGCTGAATTTTTGTTTGCTCAAGGATTAAATTGTAAGCGGCTAGTGATTTTACCTGTAAATCAAGCGCCCCTTTGCCGTCATACAAGCCCATCTCCATGGCTTTTGCTTTGAGCGCTGCGTCGTCAAGCATGACGCCAAATCTTCTGATTGGCTCAGATTCCCCGCGCAAAGCAGCACCAATCGCCGCAATCGCTTCGTCCACACTAGTATTTTCAAAAGATGCAAGATCCGTGGCAAGCCCTGTGAGGTTTGTTGAAAAACCAACCAAGGAATTACCAGACAGACCGGCGGCTTTTCCAAAAATTGCAAAAGTTGAGGCGGCATCCATCGCTTGCCGCGCTGTCTGCCCTAAAGATGTCGCAGCGGTTTTTGCCCATTCTTGAATGGCTGTAGCTGTGCTGCCGAAAATTTGCCCGACCTTGCTGGTAGTTTCTCCCAAGTCCGAGGCGGTTGTGACAGAATCACCCACAAACTTAAACGCAGCAGAAAAGCCTTGGATCGCCGCATAGGCACTCGTGAGGCCCGCAGTGACTTTCCCGATTCCTCCAGCGATAGCCTTAAAACCTCCCGCCTGCTCGGCTTGCACGGAATCAATCGCGGCGTCGAGTTGCTTGAAATCGGCGGTGGCGGAGTCGGCGGACTGCCCCATACTCCTGAGTCGTTTTTCCATCGACTCGTGTTGACCGATACGACGCATGGTGTCCTCGAGTTGATCGAGCGTGAGATTGCCGCTCTTGACTTGGCTTTTCAGCCCGAGGATTTCGTTTTGGACTTGCTTCAGAGCACTGCTGAGGCCGACATCTTTGGCCCCGAATTCGACCGTTACATCACTCATGTGAGACCAGCCTCCTTAGCTTTCACATACCGAATGGCGTGGTTCATCATGCTGGTCATTTTTTTCTTAGCTAGGTTGACCGCGAAGGTTTCGTTTTTGGTGTCCAATGTTTCCCGCGCATAGCGGATCTTATTTGTCATAGAAACGGAGTGAGATAGACCCCGCCCTTTTTTGCTGGAAACAGATGCTTCGGATTGGCCCATATTCTTTTCAACCCAAGCTGGGACCCCCTTCATTGGCTCACGGACATCGGCTTCGCATTTTTGTGCGGCAAGCGCCCAGCCGGCCTTTGCGATGCCTACTTTCTTGATCGTGGCCCGCAGATATTTGCGATAAACGGATTGCTTGATGATGGCGCGGTCCAGCAAGCCGAGCCGCTTGGCTTTTCCATTATTCCAGTTTTTCTGATGGAAAACCCATGCGCCTGCTTCGGAGTCGATCGTCTCTTGAGTATCGCGCGCCCAGATAATGCCCGTCTTGGTTTGGCGCAATATCTCGCGCTTGTTCTTCCCCATGTTGATGACTTCTTTCCACCATTCGGGTTTGACTGAGGTGAAAAGCCCTCGCAGGTCTTTGCGAATTTTGCCCTCGCCCCGTTGCTTGTCTGCGGTGCCTTTGCCTCTTGGGCCTGTTAATTTCATGCACTCCAGAGCACAAAGGCGGGCGGCATTTTTCACGAGCTGCTCGACTTCTTTCCCGACGACTTCCTCGTATTTCTTCATCTTGCGAAGAAACTTGAGATCGTCTTTGAGAGTGAAGGAGCTCATGTGATTTTTGCGAAGGCGCTTTCTATTGCGGCGAGGGAGTCAAAATCCGCGTTCGGATTGCGGCGAAGATAAAGGCGAGGCACGCCGTGGCTGAATGAATCGGCGTCCAGGATTTGAAGCCCGGCAGCAAAGGGGACTTCCCACATGCAAGCTTGGAACCCCCAACCGGTGATGCTGGCCAATCGGTAGACATAAGAGGCGAGCCAGTTGGGGGATGCTACTCCCCCGAGGTGGGGCTTCCGGTGGAGGGGTTCTTGGCCTTGGTCTCGGCGGCGTTCACGCGATCCCAGGCGGCGGAGACTAGCTTGGAGAGTTCGTTCTGGTCGTCGAGGTCGGCGATGTTCTCAAGCTGCCAGCGACGCACGGCGCGGTTGAATTCCTCGGGGTCGCTGTCCACAGCGAGGATGTCCTCGATCGGCGCGGTGTGGACGAATGCGAAGGCGGCGACGAACCAAAACTCATCGCGCTTCTCGAGGAGGTTCGAGCGGATGATGGAGATGGTGCCGGGGACGCAGGGGCGGAGCGTCCACTTGCCTTTCTTTTTCACGCCGTCGCGCATGGCTTGCTCGCGCAAGACTTCGTCGTCGGTTTCGAGGGTTTCGTTGGTGGTGGATTTGTCGTTTTGTTTTTTCATAGAAATTTGGCGAAGCGCTTCTTGTCTGCTTCGGTGGCGTTCTCGGAGATCGAGACGATCTTGCCGTTGCGCTCGAAAACGAGTTGGCGTGGGGTGGCTTTGACGACCGAAACGAGGGTGTCGCGGTTGCGGAGTGCGGCGATGAGGTAGGCCACGGGGTGCTCGGGGTTTTTCTCCAAGAAAATGTCGGCATCGCGGAACCACTCCATGACTTGATTGGCCTGCTGGCCAGAGGTGGGATGATTGGCGAGGAAGTGGAAGACGGTCGTCTCGTCGCCGGAATCGCGGCGGATGCGCGTGGCGGGAGCGGCGGGGTTCTCGGGCTCAAAGCCGAGCGTCAGGAGAATCGTGGCGAGCTTGAGATCGCGGGTGCTAAAAACTGCCAGAGGTTTTGTCATAATTTTTCGTAGGGAGCCCGGCGCGGTGAATCACACGCGCCGGGCGCTGGGTGCGGGCGTGGCTTAGGAAGCCGTCATCGTGGTCTGGTAAGAGCGGGCGGTCAGAGAGACGGTCTCGAACTGCTCGGCGGCGAAGTTGCTTGTGAGGCCGGTGACGATGGTCGTCGATCCGAGATCCACGGAGGCGGGCATCGTGATGGTCAACGCGCTGCCGACCGAAGCGGAGAAGGTGCCGGTGCGCATGCCCTCGATGGAGATTTCTTGGATCGGCTCGGCGACCGCCACGGCGACAACTCCGCCTTGGTCGTCTTTGACCTCGGAGAGTGCGGCGGTTTCGTTGACGGAAAAGCTAGTGACGATGAGCCCTGTGACATTGGGCGTGCCGTATTCGGCGGAGCTGACTGCAGTGGAGCGATAGAGTGTGGCGGCCATGGTGGTGAGTTGGTTGGTGGTTGCGGGTTTCGGAGAGGGGCAGGTGTCAAATGCCGGACGCGGTGAAGGCCAGCGTCAGGGCGGCGGTGGTGACCCAGCGGCCGTCGCTTTGCGTGTCATCCACCGAGCGGAGGTCGGCGCCGGCGAGGGTGAGATCGGGCTCGAAGGCGTCGGCGAGATCGGCGGCGGAAAGGAGGAAGGAGCGGAGGGAGTCGGCGAGGGCGGCGTGCGCTTCGAGGGATCCTTCGATGACGGAGGGAGTGACCAGCACGATGCTCGCGGTCGCTTTGTAGAATCCACGGGCGACGGCTTCGGTGCTCTCGCACCCGGCGAGAAGGACGCTCTGGTCCTGCGGGATCGTGTCGGCGGATTGTCCGGTGTGGACCGGGATGCCGTCAAAGGCGGGCTGGCTGCGGAGCCACGCGGCGAGGGAGGTTTCGACGGGGATGTTCACGCGGCACCTCCTGGCGACATGGTGGCGAGGTATTCGCCGGGGCTGTTGGTTTCGGAGACTTGCGAGATGAAATAGGTCTTGGCGGAGAAGGTGACGGCTTCGCCTCGGCGGGGTGGGCTTTGCAGGTCGGCGGCGAGGAAACGGATCGAAAACTCGCCGCCTTGGCGGAGGCCGCCGGTTTCGAGGTCGAGGCCGATGGAAACGGGAGCAAGGCAGACGCGGATCTCAGCCTGGCGAAACTTGACCGTGGTGCCGTGGGCGCTTTGGCGCAGTTGCGCGGAGCGGAGAGCGAGGGCGTTGCGGGATGCGGGCGACACGACACTGGGGCCGTGTCAAAAGAAAAGCCCCCGCCGGAGTGAGACGGCGAGGGCTTTTGCGGGCGAGGAGCGCGGTGCGGGCGCTTTGCGGGAATTACGCGGCTGGGACGATCAAAGCCATCGTGCCGTCGGTGAGTCCGGCGGATGCGCCGAACATCACTTCGAGCGATGCGATGAGCGAGCGGGTGCTCTTGTCCGAATACACATTGTAGCTGATGGTCAGGCCGATCGACTCGAGCGTGACGCTGTCGCTGACGAGGTAGTCGTTGTCCGCGAGGGCGGGAACGCCTGCGGCCATGACGAGCGCTTCGGGCGAGCATGAGAAGCCTTTGAGGTTCGCTTGGCCGCCGAACGAGGTGGCGTAGTGGACGCCGTTCTCGAAGCCGTAGGCGCCTTCACCGAGGTTGAGCGCGGTGGTGCTGGTCGGGATGAGGTTCGAGTAGATGACGGGCGAGACGACGAGGCCTTTGCGGGCGCTCTTGTGTACACCGGCCCAGAGCTTGGGCAGCGCTCCGGAGCTTGGGCTGATGCCTGCCTCGGAAGTGGTGATGGTGGCCGCGCCGAAATTGGCGACGGTCACGGGAGTTGTCGCGAGGGTCCAGATTTTGTCGGCGATGGCGTCGACATTGATCTGGATGAGGCGCTCCAAGCGGTGTGCGCTCTGGAGGTCGCTGTAAGCGAGGCCGAAGGGCTGGTAGATGTGGTCGAGGACGACGCTGGCTTTGCCGAGGGTCGTGCCGCCGATGCTGTTGAAGGTGGTGGGGTTCACCGATGTGGACGCAGTCGCGGAAGCGATTGGCACATGGATGGTGTCCTTTGGCTTCTTAACTTCCGAGCTGAAGTCGGAGGCGAAGAGGTTGAGCGCGGAGAGGCGCTTGCTGAGGACGGTTTTTGTTTGCTGAGCGATGGAGTCAGCAACCAGGGAGCTGTCGATTGTGTTGGGCATTGTGGTGGTTGGTTGGTGTTGGGTTTCTCCTTGGCTCAGGCCTTGGAAATTTTATTGCGGTGCTGCCAGATGGCGGCTTTGTGTTTCTCGAAGAGGGCCGAGGCGGTTTTGCGGTCTCCGGCTTCCACGGCGGCGATGTATTCGGCGACGGGGTCGGAGGCTTCGGGCGATGCGTTGTCGATGACGGGGACGACGCGGGCGGCGGAGAGGCCGAGGCTGCGCTCGAGGCGTTGCAAGGCTTCGCGCTCTGTGTCGAGTTGGGCCTTGTAGCTGCGGGCTTCGGCGAGGGCGCCGTCGCGCTCGGCGAGGGCGGCGTTGTATTTGGCGAGGATCTGGTCGGCTGCGGCGATCTTGGCGACAGGGCTTTCGATAGGCTCGATGACTTCGGGCTCGAGGGCGGGATCGGCTTCGAGGACAGTCTCGACGGCGGGCTCGGCGGCCGGGGCTTCGACAACTTCGGTGGCGGATTCGCTGACGACGGTGTCGAGGATTTCGACCTCGGGCTCGGCGACGGGTTGGGTTTCGGCTTGGCTCTGCATAGATTTTGCTTTGGCGAAGGTGTCAAATCGGGCGCGGAGTTGGGCGGGGGTCGCAGTGGCTGCGGCAGCCACGCCTTCTTCGATGGCGTCGGCGAATCCGAGGGCGACGGCTTCGACGGCATCGAGCCAGGTTTCTTCGTCCATCATTTGCGCGATGCGGTCAGCCTCCATGCCGGTTTTCCGCACATACGCGTTGCGGAGGGAGTCTTTGAGTTTGTCGAGGAGATCGGCTTCGCGGCGGAGCTGGTCCGAGTCGCCTGCACTGACGGTCCACGGGTTGTGGATCATCATGAGCGCGTTGTCGGCGATGTAGACGGGCGCGCCTGCCATAGCGATGACCGAGGCCATGCTGGCTGCGAGCGCGTCGATGTGGACGGTCAGCCCGCCTTTGTGGCGGCGAAGGGCGTTGTAGATTGCCGTGCCTTCGACAACACTTCCGCCAGGGGAGTTAATCCGGAGGTGGATGTGCTGGCCTTCGAGCTTGCCGAGGTCGGCGAGGAATTCTTTAGAGCCTGAGCCGAAAGCACCGACTTCATCGTAGAGGTGAATCGTTGCCGTGCCGTCGTTGGATTTTTCCAATGCATAGAATTTGATCATGGTGTGGGTTGGGTTGGTTGGGTGAGAGCTTCGGCTTGGGCGGGGAAGACATCGCCGAGGTTGAGTCCGAGGGATTCGCATTTTTCTTTGCGGCGAATGTAGGCGCTGAGGATGTCGTCCTCTTCGGCTTCGGCATCGAGGCCGTGCAGGTTGCAGTAGCGCTCCCAAGACATGTAGCCGGAGTCGAGAAGCTGGGCGTAGAGGCGGCCGTCGCGGCCGTTGTCCACGGTAATTTTTCGCGGGGCGACGAACTCACAGCGCCACCAATCATCGCCAGGGTATGGCAGGCGACCGGCTTGGATTTCTTGGTAGATCCAGAACTTCCAGAGCGGTCGGCAGAATTGATCGATCAGCATTTGCTGGAGTCTCTCGAGGAAGTTTTGGGCGACTTCGAGGAGGCCACGGAACTCGGTGCCTGCGCTGCCGACGAAGATCATGAGTGCCTCGGGCGGGAGGCCCATGCCTCGGGCGATCTCGCCCATGATGGTGCGGATGAATGGCTCGAAGGCTCCGGCGGGGTGTTCGTTTTTGAAAGATTGGATGGACTCGCCGGGCTTGAGGCGCGGGATGAGCGTGCCGTTGTAGAGGGCTTCGGTGCTGATCTCTTCGCCGTTGGGGCCGGTGATCATCTTGCCTGCGCCGAGGCCGATCTTTTGGGCTTCGTTGCTGGTGACGACAAATCCGATCTGGGCGCCTGCTTTGGCGGATCCTTTTTCGTAGGCGAGATATTCGACAAGGTCGTGGCAGTTGGTGATGGCGTTATGCAGCCACGAGACTCCACGGGGGTATCCTGCCCGGCGGATGTGCCGGAAGTGCAGCATGTCGGCGGCTGGGACATCTTGAAATTTTCCAGAGGCCCGGTCGGTAATGACGCGATAGCTGACGGGGGCGTTGAAGCGGTCGAGAAGAACGCCGTCGAAAGCGCGCTCGTTGCTGTTGGCCGTGGATCCGACCGCCTCGGCGCCGATGAATCGGACGCGGGTGCCGCCTGCTTGGGTGGAAAGAAATTGCGCGAAGAAATCGCCGTCGCAGGCGACTTGGCGGAGGATGAGAGATTGCGCACCGTAGAAATTCACCTGGGCGCTGGCATCGAAAGCCCACGCATCACCGCAAGCGCGGTCTTCGAAGGCGCGCTCGGCTTGGCGGTTCCATGCGGTGTCGGAGGTGCGGGCCTTGGGGACAATGCCGGTTCCCACGGCGCGCTGGGCGAGGTGCTCGATGAGATAGGAGGCGGTGCCGAAATTGTTGTAAAGCCAGCGGGCGCGCTGCATGAGCTCCATGCGAGTCCGTGGCGCGAGTTCGCGCTTGGGCTCGTAGGTATTCATGACAATCAAGGAGCGCTCGCGGGAGTGCTCCGCTCCTTCGAAGGCCGCTGCTTGTGGGTCTCTGCGAGGACGGCCGGCACCGGGGCGCGGACCACCCCAACTTGATTTCTTGATTTTCGGAGCCATTGACTCCGAGGGCCGTGTCAAACGGGGGTCGTGAAAAACGAGCGGTCGAGGACCGTGCAGAGTTGCCGGCCGTTTGGCTCAGCGAGGATTTCTTCGAGGGCTTGGAGGAGGAGCCATTTTGGAAACGAGACCTGACCGCTTGAGGCGGTGCCGTCGCCGCTGATGGATGTGATCGTGACTTCCTCGGAGGCGGAGAGAAACGCGGCGTCGGCGAGCGCCTGGAGTTCAGCGGTATTCTTGGTGCGGCGGAGGTAGGATTTTACGCCGCTGATTTTGTCGAGGTCGGTCACGCCTCGGCGGGCGTGTCAAAATGGATTGACCACGGAGAACACGGAGAGCACGGAGGGATTAGAAATTGTGCGTCAGTTCAAGCGTGGCTTGAGTTCGCGCGGTCTTTTCTAAACTTGTTGAAAAAAGAGGGCTGTATTTTCAACAATACCCGATGAGATATACGGCAAGAAAAATATGCTTTGAATATACCATTTGAGGTATAAATCATAAAAAATAACTCAGAAAATTGTAGTCGTTTTTCTGACGAAACATCAATTTCGTGACGCCACGAAAATGGTCGGGATCATATCGGTGACGCCACGAATTGGTCAGAACATGCCGAAGATTTTGAGAAGATCGTCCACGCCTTTTGAGTCGGTGACCGGCGGGGCTTCGTTTTCGTCTTCGCCTTCGTGAAAGGCGAAGTCCCATGTTTGGTCGAAGAGCTTGCGCAGGCCGCGCGCGCTCATCGTGATGTTGC
>Ga0208975_1000945_pt1 | contig 13112 bp, 11 predicted proteins | sample GreLakmeER78MSRF_FD_187700 | JGI IMG/M metagenome (GOLD analysis project Ga0208975, IMG submission 187700) | Freshwater lentic microbial communities from great Laurentian Lakes, MI, USA - Great Lakes metaG ER78MSRF (SPAdes) | ecosystem: Environmental > Aquatic > Freshwater > Lake | place: Great... | reverse complement strand
GGCATTCACTATGGCATCGAGATCGCCGTCTTCGTTGGGAATGAGTAGGCCGTTGAGAAAGACGGCCGGCGGGCAGTCGCCGGTCATGCCGGTACCGCGAAGTAACACCCGATCGCGACCGAATTGGCCAGGCATCGTGACGACGCCGGGCGTGCTTCGAAACACGTCAGCGACGTTGTTGGGGGCGCGCGCGGTAATCTGCGCTTCGTCGAGAAAATGTCCGAACCCCAACTTGCGGCGCCGTTCAAACTCCGCGAGCGGGACCGCCATGCGATCGGCGCGTACGCGCATGGTATCGACGGCCGGCGGGAGCGTCGCCAGCGTCAGCTCGGCCTCGGTAGGTGCGCTGCCATCGAGATCGACCACGGTCCGGAGTGGCTGGTAGCCAAGGGCGCGGGTCTCGAGCGTGTAGCTGCCTTCGGGGAGCGTCGCGAGCGTTACCTGTCCGGAGTTGCCCGAGGTGGCTTCGCGGGCCGTCCCGAGCACGACGACGCGTGCTCCAGCGACCGGATTCCCCGCGGCATTGCGCACAGTGCCGCGGAATCGCGCTGTTCCACTCAGGGCTTCGCCGCGCGACGCGGTGTCGCTTCGCGTGCGGATGGCAGGGCCAACCAGAAGATCGCGACGCATGAGTCCGTCGTTCGGGACGGTGAGCTCCACGAAGCCGCTGCTGTCGGTGACCGTAAACGCGCGCACGGTGATGACCCGGCCGGCCGGCACGCCACAGACGCTGAACAACCCATCGCCGTCGGTCGTGCCGAACTGCGAGGGCGTGCGTCGTTCGAGGCCGCGCTCGCTGGCGACGGTTTGGGTGTACTGCGCACGGACGCGCGCGGCCGTGGTGAGCGGCGCTCCACCGGCGACGCGGACGCGTCCGACGAATAGCCCCTGCGGTCGTCCCGGCTGCGTCGGACCACAGCGCGCGGCGATGAGCATGGCGGGCGACGGCGTGCTCAATGCGACGGCGATGGGGTCGGGCGAGGCGATCTCGACGCGAGCCATCGACCCGTCGATGCTCAGGCTGTCGAGCAGCGGATGCAGAAAGCCTATGAGGTAGACCCCGACCGTCACCGAGTCGAAGCGGAAGAGTCCGCGACTATCGGCGGTGGCCGACCGAATGCGCGCCGGCTGCTCGGTGGTGACGAGTTGCACCGTGGCGCCGGGGAGTGGCCGCATGGCGAGGCTGTCAAACACCTCGCCCGTGACGCGGGCGGTAGGCAGCGGCTGCGCCCGTACCGCCGCCGCGGAGGCGAGGGAACCGACGGTGAACGCAAAGAGTCCGAGACAGCGGTGGCAGTACGACATACGGGCGACAATACTGTCCCGGTGGAGATGAGGGTAGGGGCGAATCGCACGGGCACCGGCGTCGACCCTTGCCAACCGGCCACACAGACACGAGCGTGCGCCCATGTGCACTCCTGCGTTTTTGGCGCCGGATACGGTCGGCAGCCTGGTGTGAAGCGACGGCTGCCGGAGCGACTGTTGCGGTTGCGGTTGAAACTTTCTGTGTTCTTGGTTCGGTCATCCTCTCTTGCATACGTCTTATGACACGTCTGACGACGGCAACACTGGCCGTGGCGCTACTCGCGGTCGCCTTTCCTGCAGTCGTGCAGGGGCAGGCAACCCAGCCATACGCCGTGCCGGAGGCGGCCGCCCTGCTGCCATGGTCGCAGCAGATTGCGGTTCGTGAGGACTGGCTCACCAAGCGACATGCGCTGCTGTTGCCGATGATGCGGCGCCATAAGGTCGGTATGTGGATCGTGGTGAACGAGGAATTCCACGACGACCCGCTGTCGCAGTATGTCGCTCCGCCGCGCCCCTACACGGGCAATCGCGACCTCTTCGTGTTCATCGACGGCGGTGAGCAGGGGCTTAAAAAGTTCGCGATCACGGGGTACACCGAAGAGAATCTGGCGCGCTTCTTCGACGCGCCGTTCACCGAGCCGCGCCCGCCCGCCACGACGCTGCGTGATCTCTATCAGCAGTACAAGCCAGCCACGGTCGGTCTCGGCATTCGTGGCCGGCGCGGGCAGACGCGTTCCCTCGGCTACGACGCGTATCGCTTTCTTGCCGAAACGCTTGGCGAGGATGCGGAGAAGACGTTTGTGAGTGCGAGCGATCTGATCGAAGAGTATCTCGACACGCGGTTGCCGGACGAGTTGGAGCACTATCGCACGGCGGTATCGGTCACCGAGGCGATTGTGAAGCGGGCGCTGTCGAATGCGGTGATCACGCCGAATCGCACCACCGTGGGCGATGTGCGTCGCGCGCTGTTCGACATGCTGGGGGCAGCCGGTGTGCGCACCTGGTTCCAGCCCGATCTCCGCGTGCAGCGCACGGGCGAGGACATTGCGACGTCACGCGGATTTCTGGCGGTGGCGCCGGAGAGCACGGTGATTCGCCATGGCGACGTCGTGCACGTGGACTTCGGCATCAGCTACATGGGCTTCGACACCGACTGGCAGAAAATGGCCTATGTGCTCAAGCCTGGCGAGCGCGATGTGCCGGACAGTTTTAAGCGGGCCATGGCGAACACCAACACGCTGCAGGACGCGGTCATGCTGCGTCATGCGCGGCCGGGTGTGACCGGCGGGTCGGTCTTCACGAACACGATGGTCGAAATGAAACAGCGCGGCATCGAAGCGATGGTGTACTCGCATCCCATCGGCACGCAGGGGCACGGGCTCGGGGCGTCGATCGACTTTCGCAGTCCGTTACGGAGCGATACGACGGCGCAGAACTCGCGACTGCGGTTGGGCTCGTACATCTCCATCGAAATGAACACGGCCACGCCGATTCCCGAGTGGAACGGCAAAAAGCTGTTCGTGATGATGGAGGACGACGCGTTCTTGACCGAGCAGGGCTTTCGCTTCTTCCGGCCGCGTCAGGAGTCGTACTACCTGATCAAGGCGTCGGGCAGCGCGATGTAGCACGATGTCGCGCGGCCCGACGTGACGGTGCTCAGTAGGCGTATCCGAAGATGATGTTCATCTCGTCACTGGAGAGCAGGCCGAAGCCGATGGCGCGGTCCGTGACGTTGTTCCAGGTAACCACCGATACGAGCGCATCGCCGGGCTGCAGTACGATCGGGGCGTCGAAATTCGTGAAGCCGGGGTGCTCCCAGTCGGTGTTCACGTACACGGTAGTTTCGGTGCCGTCGGCCCGGCGCACGCGAATCTCGTAGCGCTCGCCCATCGAGTGCATATGCGACGTGAGGCCCAGAACGGTGGTGCGCACCGACATCGGAAACACCGTGCGCACGGTGGTGCGCTGTTTCGGCGGCAGTGAAAAACTGGTGTTGGCGAGATTGAGCGTGCGGGCCACCGTCTGCACCTGCGCCCGATCTGCCGTGTACAGATTAGCAAACGCCTCACCGGGCAGATCGATCGGCGCGCGATTCACGTAGTGCACGTTGAGATCGAGCGACGTATTCGCCGGCAAGCGCAGCGCGACGCCGGGGGGGAACCGGTAATCGAAATCTTGCGTCATCGCGCCTGCGAAGTACACGTGACACGCCATGGGCAGCATGTTGGTGATGTTCAACGAGCCATCGGTATTTCTGATGTCCCGAACCGCGTTGGCCGTCGGGCGCACATTGCAGGGAAAGGCGGTGCGGCTCTCGTCGAAGGTGTAGAGCAGGAGATGATGACTACCCGGACGCATGCGTGACTGAATGCGGGTGACGTACAGGTCGCTGGCATTGCCAAGGCGGCGGTACACGAACAGCTCGCGCTCGGAACCGGGGGACACGGCGAAGCTGTCGACCTTGAGCTGCAACCCTGCCGCCGTTGGGGCACCGAGCGGCGTGAAGCTCGCGGACTGCAGGCGCGCGTCGGCGAGCACCGCGGTGTCGACCACGTGTCCGCTGCGGGGTGCGCCGGCTTCGATCCATCGACGTACGTACTCGAGCTGGCCGGCGGTGACGCCTTTGGTGGTACCCATCGGCATGAGCTGGCCATAGTCGCGGCTATGGTGGCCGGGAATCCACGAGAGCTTGTGATACAGCAGCGAACTGTCGGCCCGAAACGGCTTCACGCGGGTGACGCCATCGGCCCGCGCGATCTGTTGGACCGAGCCGACACCAACGAGCTGGAGATACGCGGAATCGCTGGTGAGCACGAGCTGCGACTGCCGGGCGTTCGCATCGCCGGCGCGATGACAGGAGACGCACGACCGATCGAGAATGTCGCGCTGAATGCGCGCGAACGTGCCGTCGGCGGGAGCGCTGCTGGGGGGGCCATCAGTGGCCGCATCGCCTCCACACGCGCTGACGCCGCCGAGCAGTATCGACAGCGCGATGCGACGGAACGGTACGTGTAGCTGACCAAATCTTTCGGATTGCATCGGTCTCTGTAAGTCGAAGAGCGCGCGAACGGGTACGCCCGGCAAGGTAGGTGAAAGTGAGACTGCTAGCCAGCGCACCGCGGCCGAGGCCGTTGCGAGGCCGCGGCGAGCGATCGCGGGCCGGGCGGATTTATTCCGGTTGAATCTTCGCGCGCCGCTTCATGAGTGCTTCGATTTCGTCCATCTCGCGTGGCACCAGAGAGATGCGTTCAAGTCCCTTACCGGTGATGATGTAGTCGTCCTCGATGCGCACGCCGGTATTCTGATACTTGAGGACCGCACTGCGCACCTTCGCAATGAACGCGCGGTTCTTCGGCGTATCGGGCAGTACGTCGAGCGCCTTCGTGCTCACGTAGATGCCTGGCTCGATCGTGAACGCATCACCGACAGCAAACTTGGCATCGGGCCCGTTTTCCTGCATCGGGTCGTGTACCGCGAGTCCGATGCCGTGCGTGATGCCGTGAATCATCCACAGGTTGGACTGACGACACTGCGCCGGGCTCATGGTGCAGTTCACGTTCCACGGCGGATCGAAGGAGGCCTCCACGCTTTCCACCAGCCCGAGGGCGGCTAGGCCACGCGCACGCAGCGCTACAGACGAATCGGTCGCGGCCCGTACACTCATGCCCGGCTTGGAGAATCGCTCAGCGATATCCTGCGCATCGCGCACCAACTGGTAGAGCTGACGTTGCGGGGCGGTGTAGGTGCCGCTGACGGGAATGGTGCGGGTGATGTCCGCCGCGTAGCCGCGATATTCGGCCGCGGCGTCCATGACGACGAGGTCGCCGGGCTTCGCCGGAGCACTGGCCTTCATGTAGTGGAGTGTGGTGCCGTTGATGCCGGCACCGACAATCGATCCGTAGGCCGGGCGTTCGGCGCCCCGTCGGGTGAATTCGTATTCGAGCGTCGCGCGCAGCTCATACTCCTGCGTCGGATTCGCCGTGAGCATGGCGGCGCGATGTCCTTCGGCACTGATCTCGGCCGCCTGCCGAATCAGCGCCATCTCGGCGTCAGACTTCTTGGCGCGCACCTGCAGCACGAGCGGCATGCCATTGCGAACCGCCAGCGAGGGAAAGCGCTTGGCGAGTCCCTTCAGGGCTTCCTGACCGCGCGTGAGGGTGTCGTTGCGCGCAAAATCCATCGTTTCCACGTCGGGCACGTGGTAGAACGGCAGGCCGGTGGCGGCGAGTGAATCGAGGTACGCCGGGAGTGCCGACGCAGAGCGGCCCGGCATGCCGTACTTTGCCACGCTGGTCGCTGAGTCCGCGCGCACGCCGTAGTAGAAGGCGGTACGGGCGTCGAGCGGCGTGAGAAAGAGCGTGCTTTGCGCGCGCTTGTTGCGCACCACCATGACCAGCGCAGCATCGGGCTCATTGAGCTCGGTGAGATACCGGAAGGCGGGCAGCTGATAGAACGTGCTGAAGTCATGCACGAGCGCGCGTCCGCCGAAGGCGATCACGACGCCGCTATCGACCCGCGCGGCGATGGCCTCGCGCCGCGCGGCAGTCTCTTTCGGCGTGATCGACGTGCTTGACTGGGCCACCAGCGTGGCGGGCGCCAGCGCGATGAGCGCCGAGGCGAGTTGGCAGGAGAAAGTACGCATGGGTTGAAAAGGGCGGGTACGGCTCCGGTCGTCAAGGCATGGGGCGCGCCGCCGCCTGGCACCCTACTCGGTTCCGGCCAACAGCTAGATTCACGGGTGACGGGTTCCGCGTGGTCGCCGGCGCGGGGACAATACTACGCGCCTGCGGCGCATCGAGGAGCACAATGCAAACGAGATCGTCGTGGAGAGCGGTTGCGGTCGGCATGGTGGGCGTCCTGTTCGCGACGATGACGTTTGCGCCGCGCGCGCTGTTCGCGCAGCCGTCGCTGGTGGTGCTGGTCCGTCATGGTGAGAAAGCGACGGAGGGCGGCAGTGATCCGTCGCTGAGCGAGGCCGGCAAGGCGCGCGCACAGGCGCTGGCCGACGCGATGGCGATGACCACGCCGAACGCGATCATCGTGTCGTCACTCAAGCGGACCGCGGAAACGGCGGCCGTGGTGTTTTCGAAGACCGGGGTGGTGCCAACGGTGATCGCCATCGGTGGCGCGACGCACGTCGCTGACGTGGCGGCCGCGGTGCGCAAGGCGACGGGCGTGGTGCTGGTGGTGGGTCATAGCAATACCGTGCCAGCCATTGTCACCGCGCTCGGCGGGCCAACGCTGCCGGATATTTGCGATGCGCGCTATGCGACGATGTTCGTGCTCACGCCGGGCGTTGCGGGGAAAGCGGCGCAGGTGGTGCTAACGCACTACGGGGCCGCGGATGCGAAGGGTGGATGCTGACGGGGAAGTTGTTTGGTGGCGAACGTGTGTGGGGCGGGGGGGAGCCGGGCCTCGTCCTCACCTTCGGTCGTCGCCCCGACCAAAAGCGTGTAGTCTTCACCAAGACCCCATAGTCGGAAGCACCGCTTCCGCCCGCCCCCACACGTTCGCCACCACATTGCTTCCCTCATCGCATCCACCATTGCCAACCGTGGTCCCGGCCGTGGTCGGTATTCTCACCATCTCCGACCGCGCCTCGTCGGGGGTGTACGAAGACAAGTCGGGGCCGGCGATCGCGTCGGTGTTCACGCGCTGGATCGCGTCGCCGTGGCGGGCCGAGTACCGGCTGGTGCCCGACGAGCAGCCGCTGATCGAGGCGGCGCTTCGTGAACTGGCCGACGACCTGCACTGCGCCTTGATCGTGACCACCGGGGGCACCGGGCCGTCACCCCGTGATGTCACGCCGGAGGCGACGGTGGCGGTATGTGACCGGCTGTTGCCGGGGTTTGGGGAGCAGATGCGGGCGGTCTCGGTGCGAACGGTCCCCACGGCGATCTTGTCGCGCCAGGTGGCGGGCACCCGCGGGAGTTCGCTGATCATCAATCTCCCCGGAAAGCCGGCGGCGATCGAAGAATGCCTCGGCGCGGTGTGGGCGGCGGTCCCATATTGCATGGATCTTATCGGAGGGCCGCGGCTGCTGTTCAGCGCCGAGGCTCCCGCTCCGTTCCGCCCCACCAGCGCGTAAGCGCGAGCCCGTACCATGAGCCTGTCTCCCGAGCTGCTGAAGATTCTCGTCTGCCCTAACTGCAAGGCGTCGTTGGAGCATTATGCGGGCCCGCTCGAGGTGCTCGTGTGCCGCGCATGCCGCCTGGTGTATGCGGTGCAGGACGGGATTCCGGTCATGCTGATCGACGAAGCGCAGCCGTTGGACGACGCGACGTACCCGCCGACCGCGTGAGTACCGCGCCGAACCCCGAGTGGCGCGACGGCACGCGAGTCGTGCGGGCCGGCCTGCCGAACGCCACGCCCGGCACCCCGTACATGGCCGGGCCGGTATTTGCGGCGCCGTACCATGCGCCAGGTGATCCGGCCGCCTCGCCGTTCACCTACGGCCGCTTCTCTAATCCCACGTGGGTGGCCTACGAGCAGGCGCTCGAGGCGCTCGAGGGCGGGCCGTGTCTCCTGTTCCCAAGCGGGATGGCGGCGTCTGCCGCGGTGCTGGCCACGATGGTGCCGCCTGGTGGCAAACTCGTGATGCCGGCCGAGAGCTACTACACCACGCGCCTGATCGCGACACAGGACTTTCCGGGTGCGTGGTTTGCCGCGCAGGGCATCACCGTGGTGATGGCGCCGACGGTAGGTGACGGGCTGCGCGACGCGCTCGAGGGTGCTTCTGTGCTGTGGCTCGAGTCACCGACGAACCCCGCACTCGACGTATGCGATATCGCCGCACTCGCGCAAGCCGCACATGCGGCAGGGGCGCTGGTGGTTGTGGACAACACGACAGCCACCCCGTTGCTGCAGCAGCCGCTCGCGCTCGGTGCCGACTTTGCGGTGGTGTCCGACACGAAAGCGATGACAGGGCACGCCGACTTGGTGCTGGGGCACGTGGCGTGCCGTGACGCCGCGCACGCCGACACGATTCGCACCTGGCGTACACGCATGGGCGTGATTGCCGGGCCGATGGAAGCGTGGCTGGCGCATCGTTCGCTGGCGACGCTCGACGTGCGCCTCACGCGGCAGTGTGACACCGCGATGCAGATCGCGCAGATGCTGGCGGTGCATCCGAAGGTGCATGGTGTGCGTTATCCCGGGCTGCCGCAGGACGCGTCGTTCGCGATCGCGTCTCGTCAAATGAAGCGGTTCGGCGGCGTGATCAGCTTCGCGCTCGATGATGCGGCGGCGGTGACGCGCTTCTTCGCGGCGTCCACGCTGGTATACGAGGCGACGAGCTTCGGTGGGGTTCATACCAGCGCCGAACGTCGGGCGCGCTGGGGCGCTGATGCGGTGTCGGAAGGATTTGTGCGCCTGAGCATCGGGCTCGAGGACGTGCGCGATCTGTTGAACGATTTCGAACGCGCCCTCGGCGCGGTCTAGAGGAACAGGCATGACGAAGCGGATCGATCGACGCGATTTTGTCGCGTCGACACTGGCTACGGCAGCGGCAACAGCAGCCGCCGCCACCATCGGTACAGTGACGACGCTCGTGCCGATGCACACGGCGCAGGCGGCCGTTCCTGAGCATGACGGCGCGCAGCCCGATGCCTTTCCCTATGCCGAGCTGAGTGTGGCGGAGCTGCAGTCGCGGATGACGAAGGGCACGCTCACCTCGCGCGCCCTCACGGCGGCCTATCTGTCGCGCATTGCCGCGGTGGATCGCAGTGGCCCGACACTGAATTCAGTGATCGAAACGAATCCCGATGCGCTCGCGATTGCGACCGAACGCGACGTCGAACGTCGCGCGGGCAAGGTGCGCGGTCCGCTCCACGGCATTCCGGTGCTGATCAAGGACAACATCGACAGCGCCGATCGTATGCAGACGACGGCCGGTTCACTGGCGTTAGTAGGCAAGCCGGCACCGCGCGATGCGTTTATCGTGCAGCGTTTGCGTGAGGCCGGTGCGGTGCTGCTGGGCAAGACGAACTTAAGCGAGTGGGCGAACTTCCGCTCCACGCGGTCCACGAGTGGGTGGAGCGGACGCGGCGGACAAACGCGACATCCGTTCGTGATCGATCGCAATCCGTGCGGCTCGAGCTCGGGCACCGGCACTGCGATTTCGGCCAACCTGGCCGCCGTGGGCATCGGCACAGAAACCGATGGCTCGATCATCTGTCCATCGTCGATTTGCGGACTGGTGGGGATCAAGCCGACGGTTGGGTTGTGGAGCCGCAGTGGCATCATCCCCATCTCGTCGTCGCAGGATACGGCAGGACCGATGGCGCGCTCAGTGTCTGATGCCGCAGCGCTGCTGGGTGCACTCACGGGCGTGGACTCGCGTGACGGCGTCACGGCCGACAGTGCGGGGAAGAGTGTCGCCGACTACACCACATTTCTGAATGCGAAGTCGCTGCAGGGTGCGCGCATCGGCGTGGCGCGCAACATGGCGGGTTTTCATCCCATGACGGATGCCGCGTTCGAGCGCGCGATCGAATCGCTGCGCAAGGCGGGGGCGGTGATCGTGGATCCGGCCAACGTGCCAACCGTCGGCAAATACGATGAAGCGGAACTCGACGTGCTGCTGTACGAGTTCAAAGCCGGCGTGAATGCGTATCTCGCCGAGCGCGGCAGCACCGTGTTGGTGCGTACCATGGATGACGTGATCGCGTTCAATCGCGCGAATGCCGGTGCGGAGATGCCGTACTTCGGACAGGAGCAGATGGAACGCGCGCAGAGCATGGGTTCGCTCGACGACGCGAAGTATCGCGATGCGGTGGCGACGTGCCGACGACTGTCGCGTGACGAAGGCCTTGATGCCATCATGGCGCAGCATTCACTCGATGCGATCGTGGCGCCGTCCAACGGACCGTCGTGGCCGACCGACTTGATCAATGGCGATCGTTACAGCGGCGGTAACTCGAGTGTGGCCGCGGTGGCCGGTTATCCGAGCATCACGGTGCCAATGGGGTTTGCGGAGGTGCTGCCGCTTGGGCTGTCGTTCATCGGTCGGGCGTGGAGCGAAGGACGGTTGATCGGACTTGCCTATGCCTTCGAACAGGCGACCAAGGCGCGCCGTGCGCCGCGTTTTCTATCGACGATGCCGATCGCTGCACCGAAGCGGGGCTCGTAAGTGGCCCCGGAAGCACCGCGAAGCGCGAGCATGTCCCGTGCGATGGCTATCGGGAGTCTCATCAGTGCGCTGGCCCTCAGCATCTGGGCATGGCAGTTCCTGAACCGGGCAACCGACTCCGGTTTGGAGCGGCTGTCGCGGATCGATGCCATGCGCGCGTTGTGCACGGCCGAGTGGGTGAAGGCGCGCACGGAGGTGGATTCGATGCGGGTAGACCGATTCGCCCTGCCCGACACGATCGACCAGGGTTCGGAACAAGCGATCGACCGTTGTGGTGACCTGCGCGGCGAGAGCGTCCCGAATTCGCTGCCGAATGCGCGAGAGATGTCGGGCGATCCGATGCCGCGCGGATTGCGCTGAGGACGCGAACATGAGGCGTGTGTTGACGGGGCTGTTGGTGGTGGTGGTCCTCGCGGCGGTTGGATTCTTCACCGTCGGTGCGCGCATTGCCGACAGCCAGATGAACACGGTCGTCAGCACGACACTGCCGGCGGTCTCGCCGATAGCGTCGGCGCTGCATCGCCGATTGTTCATCGCCGACATGCACGCCGATCAGCTGCTGTGGGGACGCGATCCGCTGGCGCGCGTGGGCCGCGGACATGTGGATGTTCCGCGCTTGCAGGAAGGTCGCGTGGCCCTCCAGGTGTTCTCGGTGGTCACAAAGACACCGCGCGGCATGAACTACGATCAGAACACCAGCGAAACGGACAACATCCTCATGCTGGCGATTGCCCAGCGCTGGCCGGGCGCCACGTGGACCAGCTTGCGTGCGCGTGCGGTGTATCAGGCCGATCAGCTGCGTGACGCCGTGCTTCGCTCAGCCAATACGCTTACCCTGATCACAACGCGCGAGGAGATGGCGGCGTTCGTGGATCGGCGGGCCGGTGATCCGGCGCAGGTGTCGGCACTGCTGGCGATCGAGGGGCTGCATGCCCTCGACGGCACACTGGAGAATGTGGACACGCTCTACGCCGCCGGCTTTCGCATGATGGGCCTCACGCACTTCTTCGATAACGAAGTCGCGGCCAGCGCACACGGCGTGACGCACGCGGGGCTCACCCCGCTCGGCCGTCAGGTGGTGGCGCGCATGGAAGCGCTGGGCATCATCATCGATCTCGCGCATGCGTCGGCGCAGACGGTGCAGGAGGTTCTCGCCATGGCGACCCGCCCGGTGGTGGTGTCACACACCGGTGTGGCCGCGACGTGCCCAGGACCGCGCAATCTTACGGATGATCAGTTGCGCGCGATCTCAGCGAACGGTGGACTGGTGGGGATCGGGTACTGGGATGGCGCGGTGTGCGAGCCCACGGTAACAAATATCGTGAAGGCGATTCAGCATGCAGTGCAGGTGGCCGGTGCCGCGCATGTGGCGCTGGGCTCCGACTTCGATGGCGCCACGCGCACCCCGTTCGACACCCGCGGCATGGCCGCCATCACCGACGGTCTGCTCAAGGCTGGCTTGGATCAGGAGACCATCGCGCGTGTGATGGGTGGCAACACACGGGACTTTTTGCTGCAGCAGCTGCCGTCGTCATCGTCCACGTTGCGGGCCAGTCGATAGCGTGGCGGCCCGGTGACGCGCGCAATGATCGCGAGTTTCTATTGTCTTTCTTAGGCGCGGAAAACGCTGCCAGCCGGCACCGGCTATGTCGTCTTAACCGGTGTCGGGACGATCGGGACCGCTATCATGGGTGTGCTCGTATTCGGTGAACCGCGTGATCGTGGATGAGTCCTAACGGTGGCGTTGATCATCGGCGGCATCATCGGGCTCGAGCTCACGTCGCCGACGTAGTATTGAGGGGCTGACACTTTTCATCGTAATGAGGCATTGACGTCGTATGATTCGATTTGCCGCTATTGTCCCCGTTCTGCGCGTCGTAGATGTCGAGCGCTGCATGACCTGGTATCGCGAGATCCTCGGCTTTTCCGTGGATCCTTCCTCCGACGTTGCCCCGTTCGATTTCTGCATTCTGCGTCGCGACGACGCGGAGCTAATGCTCCGGCGTGTAAAAGCGTCCATCGCGCGCACGCCGGCCGCCCACGATTGGGACGTGTACCTGCGTCTCGAGGGGAATGAGCTCACGGCGCTGCTCGATCACGCACGGCGTCGCACGCCGTTGGTGCGCGGTCCGGAAGTGATGCTGTCCGGCCAGGTCGAGTTCGAACTCGAGGATCCCGAAGGGCACCGCATCTGCGTGTCGGAAATGCTCGACGATGTGAAGGGCTTCCCGCGCGCCGTCGACTAGGGTTTCGTCATGCCGTGCCGAGCAGGTTGAGCGTGGCGGCGGTGAGGTAGCGCAAGCCGATGTCGAGCGAGCGCTCATCGATCTGGAAGCGCGGGTGATGATGCGGAAAATCGATGCCGACGTCGACGTTACCGGCACCGATGAACGCGAAGACGCCTGGGGCCCGCTGCTGATAGGCCGAGAAATCTTCGCCGCCCATCGTGGGGCGCATATCGATCAGCGTGTCGGCGCCAAAGGTGTTGACGACCACGTTGGTCAGTCGTGCGGTGAGGGCCGGGTCGTTGATGACGGGACGGTATCCGGGCTCATAACGGAACTCGTACGTGGCGCCGAATGCGCTGGTCACGCCCGTAATGATGCGCTCGATCGTCACGGGCACCGTCGTGCGCAGCGTGGGGTCGAAGGTGCGCACGGTGCCGGCGAGATAGGCC
>Ga0208975_1000940_pt1 | contig 13137 bp, 24 predicted proteins | sample GreLakmeER78MSRF_FD_187700 | JGI IMG/M metagenome (GOLD analysis project Ga0208975, IMG submission 187700) | Freshwater lentic microbial communities from great Laurentian Lakes, MI, USA - Great Lakes metaG ER78MSRF (SPAdes) | ecosystem: Environmental > Aquatic > Freshwater > Lake | place: Great... | reverse complement strand
TAAGTATAGCGGGTTCCCCGCTCCTCCTGGGCGATAGCTTCTGATAGTATTATTAATAATTTGATATTAAAATTAATAATTGTTTTTTTGCTTAGTTTGTTTATACTGTTTACGGTGTTGGAAGGTTGGTGAGGAGTTTAATATGAATAAGACGGTTACCCGGCAGTTCCCTGATGCTGTTATTAATACTATTGACGCTAATGGTGTTTCATTAACAAAAAGGCAAAAGGGTGTTGAAGTTAATTTATTCTTTGATGCTACTGGCACACCCAAAGGTGCGGAGATTTATTCTCTTGACGAGGAAACTAGCGAACATGCAGAGATTGGGTTAATCTTTGATGGCAAAGAGTTAGTAGATTATGATGGAGTCTTTGACCTGCCTGAGCAGATTAAAGACATGCTTCATGAATTTGGTTATAGCACTGAACAAGTTAAAGGGTTTGATGATTAATTAATGCGTACACAGGCGAAACCATGCTCGTAAGTGTGAGAGGAATTCTTCTCATGGGTTACCCAAATCATTACCAGATGATTTGCGATGGAGTACTCATAAGGTGACTGGGCATGGCGGATAATCCTTAAGTGAGAATATTGCAACTGGTTGAGCAATAGAGTAGTAACTTGATGGTGCCTGTTGTTTTATTGGGTGACATAGTTAATTCTATGTCACCCTTTTTTCATATTAAGGGGTTATCATGAATCTTAATGTTATTGATGCAATTAACAGGCTTGAAGGAGAGATGCTTCCAGAAGTATTAAGATTAGTAAACATTGAACTATCTTATGTTCTTCCTAATCTTAAGGCAAAGATCGTTGATAATTGTATTAGTATATTTAACGGTAAGATAACAATGGAAGTAGATGCAACAGAAGAAGAATTAATATGTTGGTGCATTATGGTTAGTAATTCAAATAATGATTATTGTTTGTATAAGTCAATTAATCACACAGAAGCAGTGAAGCGGTTTGTGGAAGAAGTATTTTTCAAGAATCAGAAAGACAACTAGTTTTTTTTGTTGAACCGCTTATACTGCTGGTGTCTGGCAAACAAACATGAGGGAACAAGATGATCACCAGCGACGAAAAGTACTATGTCACGTCAAAGACCATTGACGAGGTAAAGGTTGGCGACGACCTGTACGTCAACGTCGAATATGACTACTCAGTGAAAATCAACCAATACGTTACGATTAGTGACGTGGTTGCCACCAAGATCAACAAGTGGGATTGTGACACTGACACGGCAGTTCCGCTTGATGCCAACACGATGGATGAAAGCACCTACAACGCTGTAGTTGCTGGTTTCCCGATGCAGTGGGTCGCAGAACGTATTAAATTCAACGAGGGCATGTAAGATATGTATGTCATCACATACGACAATGGCGAGAAGGCCAGGGGTTTCAAAACCTACGAAGAGGCAGTAAATGACTGTCGGGAGGACTACGGTCCAAGATGTGTGATCGGTCATGACGGTGATCTGTCCCTCGGTGGGGATAGAACGTACGTCTGGCCTGATAAGAAGTCTAGTGTTAACGATTGCGGGCAGAATGCAGTGGCTACGATTTTCAGGGCAAGCAATGTTATAAGGAGTGTGTGAAATGGCAAAGTATGAAGTGATCATTACAGAGACTCTTGAGCATGTGGTGGCGGTGGAAGCAAATAGCCAAAAAGAGGCGAAGGAGAAAGCGTACGAAATTGTAATGTACGGTCCTGATACCGATTTTGATACAGAAAGCTTAGGGACACAATTAATTTCGGCTGAACGTGAAGACGGCGAAGACGATGAAGACGGTGAAGACGGTGCCGATTAATTCAGTATTAGTAAACTAACAATTTTAAGGTTGGCATAGAGTTAACTCTATGCCACACTTTTTCATGCGATTTTTTACCCAAAGGAGTAGTGATATGAAGATCCTAGTCAAGACCACTGATTTCGTTGAGGCTTCTGACCTGTTCGAGAACTGCCGTGGAGCATGGAATGCTTTTGCGAACAGTGAACCTAACTGTAGTTGGGGTGCCAACAACCGCACTCTCATCAACTCCAGTTATATTGCTTCTATTTTGGAGCAGTATGACAGTGAGGATGATGGCGAAGAAGTGCCAAAGCAAATCCAAACCGTTCAGGACCGCATCAAGGAACTGAAAGACGACTTCTATGTCGATCTGGAAAACTAAACAAGGCGAGAACGACAAAGGAGTGTGTGCAATGATTGATAACGCTGCGGCACCAGAGTTGCTAAAGTGGCTGAAAGAGATTCTTGCTGACGTTGATGCAGGAAACGGCGAAACGCCTGAAACATCAAGATGGCAGGAAGCACATGCCGTCATCGCCAAAATTGATATCCCGACTTGAGTGAAGAAGCTTTAGAAGACTGGATGGTTTACCCAAAGGAGTAGTGAGATGAGTCGTAACGAAATGTTTTGCAGGCTTGACGAAGCGGTTATCACCGAATCTGGTGATTTCATCCCTAAAAGAACGCCAGTACGGGTTTTGTATTGGAATCCAGACAAGGACAAGGAAGGATTGATTCGGGTCGAACCGACAGTCCATATGTATTCTGACCATTGTAATGATGAATTTCATTCATTTATTGGAACTGGACTGTTAATCGATGTCAAGCCTAGTGTCTTAACTTTTAGTTCTTGTGACACAGGAGAATGATATGCCACATTTTGATAAATTAGAGTATCTATCTTACGAAGGACGTTCTTATCTTAAATTAGAACGGGGAACAATGGTGTTCTGGGGTAGTAGTGTACCGTACTGGGTGATTGATTGGCAACCGGAAAATGGTCCCGGTGCGTACTGGCTCGTTAATGGTGCTGGCGAATCTGCTGTCGCAGCACCAAGTGAATTAACAGAGTACCCAATCAACCAGAAGATTGATGTTGAATGATTGTATAGGACATGGTGGCATAGTTAACTCTATGCCACCCTTTTTCATGCGATTAACCCAAAGGAGTTTGTGCTATGGCAAAGTATGACGAAATGTTTTGCAGGCTTGACGAAACACATATCACCGAAGATGGTGATTACATTCCTAAGAGAACACCAGTACGGGTCTTGGGTTGGAGTACAGAAGTAGAAGGATTGATTCGGGTCGAAGCTACAGCATACATGTATTCTGACTATTCTAAGGATGATGATGATTTTCAATCATTTGTTGGAACTAAACTGTTAATCGATGTCAAGCCTAATTTGTTGACTTTTAGTTCTTTTGACAAAGGAGAATGATATGCCACATTTTTTCGGATTAGGTAAAGGCAAGGTAAGTGCTAAAGAAGAAAAACGAATTCAGCGTATTGCAGAAAATCACGATGCTGAATTTGTTAATTTTCAAGAACCGAATGGTGAATTCCGTTATTGGTTTTCTTGTGATAATAAAGGAGAACCTTTTGATTCATCGACAGCCAATTATGTTATGAAGGAAGTTGGAAAAGTTAAAACAATAACCAAAAAAAGGAGTATTTGACAATGCATAAGGTATACCTTGTCGTTGAAATGAATTGCAATCCTAAAGTTTCCGAAATTTCGGTAAAAAGTTTTGCCGACGAGGAAGTGGCTAAAAAGTTTTTTTTAGAGCAAGTAGAAAAGAATGGTCGTAGAACAGTAAGAGTTGGTTACAAAAAAGTTCTGTCCCCAATGGGCAGGAGTGAGTTGTTAGAAATTTGGAGAAACAAAGTGTGGCAGAATTTTGATATTATGCCAACAAAAGAAAAATATCTTAAAATTGCATTTTTGGAATCAATGATCGACGCAGGTTGATTGATAGGCATACGATTTTTTACCCAAAGGAGTGTGTGAAATGGTAAATTTTGATAAGAACGATTTAAGAAGTATTGGTCACATTTTTGGAAGTTATATAGACAGGAAGTTCGGAGAATGCAATGGCACTTTAGATGCCGTGTTAGCCGAACTTAATATGGAATATAAATATTTTACCGATTTGCATAAAAAAATTGAAGCTTTAGGTGAAATTTCAGAAACAGAATTTATCGAGATGACAACATTGTTGCAGCGTCTTTCTACGTTCAATAAAGTTATTAACGAAGTATTGGATGAAGCAGACGTTGATATGTCCGGTGAATATTTTGATGAAATGTTAAACAATATGAAAATTAGGTGCCAATTTGAATGGTATCGATGGTTGGGGTGGTGATGAGCATCATCCTGCATATGAGGACCATGACTACATTTGTGCCGTTTGTAAGCGCAAGCTTACAAGAAGTGACAATCATGCACAAACAACATGGGCATTAGGTTTATTCCCCTAACCCAGATACATTTTTTCATGTTTTACCATAAGGAGTGTGTGATATGATCGAGATTAAGAACATTAATGGTGATGTGATCTACACCCATCAGGGTGACACTTTGGCTGGTGCCATTTTGAAGAATGCCGATTTGAGTCGTGCCGATTTTAGTGATGCCGATTTGAGTGGTGCCGATTTGACTGGTGCCATTTTGAAGAATGCCCATTTGGATGGTGCCAACTTGTATCGTGCCGACTTGAGTGGTGCCAACTTGTATCGTGCCGACTTGGAGAATGCCGACTTGAGTGGTGCCAACTTGTTTCGTGCCGATTTTAGTGATGCCAATTTGGTTGGTGCCAACTTGATTGGTGCCATTTTGAATAATGCCAATTTAACTGATGCCAGCTTGTGTCGTGCCGACTTGACTGGTGCCATTTTGAAGAATGCCAATTTGACTGGTGCCAATTTGGATGGTGCCGACTTGAGTGGTGCCAATTTGACTGGTGCCAATTTGGATGGTGCCGACTTGAGGTTTGCCATTTTGAATGGTGCCAAATTGCAAAGAGTGTGTGATATGAATATTACGCTGAGTGACAAAGAGTATAGACTAGTTTGTGCCGCTCTGAGCTACTTAAGTGCTAATGTTGATGATTACGATTTTGAGGATGAGACTATTAACGAGGAGGACGTTATTGAATTGCGTGAACGATTAAACTCCTTGGGCAGGACTTGAACCTGCAACATTTCGGTTAACAGCCGAACGCTCTACCATTGAGCTACCAAGGAAGTTGTTTTAATATAGTTACTATTTTTAAGTTTTCTTAACAAGGAGCGCATCGTGAATAATAATGAATACAATGGTCATTATAATTATGAGACTTGGTTGGTTTCACTAAACATTAGTGACTTCCAACAAGAACTTCAAGATATGGCATCAGATGCCAAATCATTAAGAGATATGGAAACAAGTCTTAAGAACTTCGTCAATGAAACACTTCTTAATGAAGTTGAGGAAAGTAAAAACACTTTCTTGAAAGATGTTGTTAATAGTTTCTTAAGTGAAGTTAATTGGCAAGATATCGCTAAGAGTAATTACACAGAAGGAGTTGCGAAATGAAAATTGATATTGATAGAGTTATTCAAGCAATTGAAGACGATGAATGCCTGGGGTTTTGCACATCATGCGGAGAAGAAGCCCACTGTGTTGAACCAGACGCACGGAAATACCAATGTGAATCATGTGGCGAGAATAAAGTCTATGGGGCTGAAGAACTGCTAATGATGATTCAGTGTTAACAACTTTTATATTATTATTAACCAAAGACGGACAAAAGCTTGTCCGTCTTTTTTTTATATCAACAAAATAAATTCAAGAATTCCAATTATTTCTGCTTGTGTTTTCGGTGAATACAGTGATAATCAATATGTGAAGCGAGTGAACGCTTCCACGGTTAGTTCTAACGGAGTATGTGTTATGTCCAAGACAACAGAACTTGTAGGTACGATCAAAGGTCTTCACCACAAGGAAGACCTAATTGACATTCTCTCCCGTATCAAAAAAGGAGAGAGTATCGAAACAATCGCTGCTTATTACGATAAGAGGCCAAGTCAGATTAAGAAATTTGCCGAAGAAAACGGAATTGAAGTTTCCGAAACTGAATACTATGAAACCGTTGATGATGTGCTGGAAAACCTTTCCGCTAAGTTTTATAACGTAACTGGTAATGATCTCAAGAAAGTCATCCAAGATTTGCTGGATGGTGTTCATCCATCAGAAGTAGCAGGGAACATCGATAAGTCTGTTGGCGCAGTCATCAACTTTGCCAAAGCGAATAAGATCAGGCTCCCAGAGGGCCGTAGAGGGCGCAAGGAAAGCACTGCTGTCTATACAGCAGAGCAGGTCAAGAAAGTTATGGATCTTAAGGCTAAGGGCGAAAATAACGGTGCTATCGCTAACCAGACAAGCATCCCCTACAACGCAGTGGTTAAGATCATCCGCACCAACAGCGGAGTGACCCGAAGAGATACGACACCGCTTCCAGACCGTAAAGTTGTCGAGAAGCTCTTCAGGGAAGGTGCGACACAAACATCAATCGCAACCCAACTACAAGTTCCTTTGCATCGAGTGGCAAAAGCAATGAAGGAATACGGGCTTAAGGCAGTCTAATAAAAAGATTTGCCAATTCAAAGCACCCGTAGCTTTCTACGGGTGCTTTTTTCTTATAATGAGCAAAAGGAGTATCACACAATGGAAGACTTTCAAGATTCCCCCGCAGATCAATTGGTAGCCGTCCTTATGGGCGAAGGAGAACCGGAATACATACCGGATGAAGTCAAAAGTTGTTTCTGCAAATTCAATAATGTTTACATAAGTAAAAACAACAACAAAGATAATTTCTTTTATGTTGTAATAAAAAAGTATTTGACACAACTTTGCACTAATAAAAATATTTACCTAAAAAAACTAGAAAGGTTTCCTGTTAAGAATCTTAAGTATGGAAATGTTTATTTAGCAACTTACACAGATGGAACTAATACTTTTAATTGTTATTTCATTAATAGACAAGGAGAAGTGTTATTAGAAGGAGGTGGAGAATTATATTCAATTTTAGCAGACTTTGTTAATGTTAGAAGACAAGGTTGTGTTAAGTGTAACTTTAATAAACGTGGTTGTGAATATTGTGATGTTAAACTAATAGAAAAGATTATTCAAGATGTTCCTAGTGATTATGTTGATTATGGTGAAGCAACATTTTATTCTTTTAATGAGTTATTCGGAAATAAAGAAATTGATGTTATTGTTGACTTCATGAATTATTACATAAGATTTTGTAGAAGTGAAGTGGTAGTTGAAAAGACAAATGTTAATAAAGTAATGGAGAGAAGTGTTAGTAATAATCCGACTGTGGAAAAGTTATTAAGTCAATTAGAAAGACTTGATCCTAAGATTATTGATTCGTTCAAATCTTTCTTAATTGATTTATTTGCTCAGAATGGAAAGATTGAGGAAGTAACAGAAATGTTTAGGGGTTGTTCTAACGTGGAAGAAACTATGGCATATCTTTGTCAGTTATTAATAAGACTGCATGATGCCGTTATTGATGTTAAGAACGGTGATGATGAAAAAGCCAGGAGCATGATGGATCTGTTCCTTCTGGATTTTTTTGAATCTACGGATTGACTCGGCGAAACATCTCTCGTACAGTCTGAACATGGGCGTAGGTTCGCCCAGTTCAGGCTTATAGGAGATTGTGGGCCGATGATTACCAACGAAGTGTTCAGCGAAGCTTTAGAACAGTACAAACCCCTCATCAACAAGTTCGCTAGCAAATTTTCAAGAAACTATACGCAGAAAGAAGAAGTCGAAGCAATTCTGATGACTGAGCTTCTGATTGCTTTACAAAAGCACGACGCAAACAAAAGCAACATGTTGACTTATTTGCACAATAGGTTCCGCTGGGCTTGTCTAAATCAAATTATTAATTCAGATGTTATCAATAATAAACACGAACAATCAATAACATCCAGTAATGAGGGTTCAGCACAACCCGATACTTCAGTTGATACTGAAGACATGTATGATACTTTATTAAAAAAATTAGATCCACAATCAAAAGAAGCATTAATTCACATTCGTAGTGGAAAGAATTTTAAAGAAACCGGAGAACTAATGAACATTTCTCAACAGAGAGTTCAACAATTGTTTACAAGGATCTGTGATAAAGGTCACGATATTGCAGGAAAGAAAAGATAAAACAATTTTTCCAAGTTTGCTTGTTTTTTTTCTAGTTCTGCTTATCATGGTGTTGGGTAACTAAGTTTCTTCAGGAGCGAGAGTCATGGAAAAGGCTATGGTTTTCACGAATTTTGCTTTTAAGATCGATGGAAAGTTCCAGCCTGCTGGAACCCTCAGCAACATAATAATTGCAGAATCTAAGGAAGAGGTTCGTGAGCGTTTCAACAAAATGAAGATGGAAGTGGTGGAAAACACCATCAGGTTTTACATAGACAGGGAAGGATCGATTGCTGTGGCGATGGACCAAACGGGGAAATGGGAGGACTACAAGCGTCCCATTAAGGGCGCAAAACGGCTTTATCCAAAGCATATGCGCTTGGTGTTTGAGGAGGAAGCACGGCGCATTATTGAGGCGCACGAACAGGAGAAAGCAAGCGACGAGTGACACACATAGAACCAACTCTTCAAAACAAGTGGAAAATTCCACTTGTTTTTTTTGTTCATACTCTTACAATGATTTTGTATCGCTTGTTCATCACTCACACGGGAGAAGACAATGAAACCTGAAACACTGATCGCTTTGTCGAATCTCTTGGCGAAAGCTGCCAAGGAAGTGGAGTTGGCTCCTGGCTCATATGAAGTCAAGGAAAAGGTTGTTATTGATCTTGAGGCAACCATTAGCAAGCTTGAAGCTGAATTATTCATCGGCACAATTGCGATGCCGTGGAAAAAGGCTATCGCTCTGGCCCTCTCCAGAGCTGGGGCAACCCGTCAGGCAATGACCGATCTGTTCAAAAGCTGCGTTGTTCAAGCAGCTACAGAAGGATCAAGCGTAAGCGACCTTATAGCCTCAGAAATCGAAGAAATCGAAATGTGGGAGGCAGAGGTGCAAGCAATCGCCGCCGCCGCCGGATTAAAGAAACGGGCGGGTAAAACCCACGTCAAGGGTACTATCGATGTTACTGTAAAGGGTGTTGTTAAGAAGAAGAAGGCTGTTTAAGGAGAACACGAACATGTCACGATGTGAAGACTTTCCGTGCTGTGGGCACGACCTGTGCCCGGATTACATAGACGGCAAGCAGGTCAACATGGTCTGCATCTGCGGTAGGAAACTACCGCTGACCAACCCAAGCAGCCTGTGTAACGCCTGCCTCGTTGATGCAGATGATGACGACGACGACTGGGAAGAAAACGACTGCCGTTCATACGGCGTAGGCAAATAATAACCCTTAAGCCCTGATGATCCACACAAGATCATCAGGGCTTTTTTCGTTTCTCCATATCCCTCTTCTCCATATCGGCCTCCCATATCCCCTTTGCATATCGTCTTTCCATATCCCCTTAATTCCATATCGGCACTTTATTAATTACCCACCTCTCAACCAATACACCACAATCAATCAGCATTAACAACCAACCTAAAAATAACTGTGGTTAATAAACATTCATCAACGATCCTGATCATTAATCACACCAGACACTTATTGTTAACTAATAACCTTGCTTGTCATTTATATTAATAAACTAACATTACCAGACAATCAACCAATCTAATAAACTAAAATTAAACCAAACAAATCAAACAAATATATTAAAGTAAAATTTAACAACCAATTAATATAAACCAAACAAAAACAACCACAAAAACAAGATTCATTCAACTAAACACATTGGTTCAAACTAATGCGTACTTTATTTCTGTTGTAGCGCAAAATTATTTGTATGTGTGCTGGGTTTTGATTATAATGGTAGTGGTTCTAGGATAATCTCCACGGGCGTTCCATCAGGAGCAAGGATAATGGGAATCTACGACAAGCGTGTGTGCCACTGCGGTAGCGGTAAGTCTTCAATCTGGCAATTGGATGGCAATGGCATTCCTTTGTGCCGAACCTGCACCGAGTGCCACGAACGCAAGATGAGTGGCTACAGGGCCGAAGTATTGGTGCCATACGGTCAGGATGTGGTTGATGAACCAATTGAACCAGACGACTATTGATTCACAGCCTATGGTGACAAGTCTGTTCCAATGACTTGTCACCAACTGTTACCTATTTGAACTTATTGCTAATTATTAATAAGTTCCGGTAATTCACAACAATAACAAACAATAATTATCAACCTTTGTTCTTATTAAACAATAAGAGCAAAGGTTTTTTTATTGTTCTGTGTTTTTATCATCATCTTGTTTTATTAAATGCACGTTAATATTATCATTAATTTAACACACTTAAGCAAATCTCAACTAACTGTTAACACTCTTAGCGTTAAGTCTAATTATTAATTGTAACATATTAGCTCAAGTGTCAGGTAATTCTGTTAATTTTGAAGTTGGTTTTATTTGTCTTAGATTGATGAGAATTGTTAAGATAAGTTACAGAGATTTGTTAGTTAATTATTTTATTGTTTTGTTAGTAACAAATTGATTTAATTTTGTTAGTAACATTAATAATTTTAGTAGTTAATTGTTATTTAATTTTGTTATGGCCTGGGAGAAAAATATTTGAAAAATATTTTTATTTTAATAGACTTTCTACCTGTCTGGGAGAATTCCTATACTTAAAAGTATCCTTAACAAGGTGCATTTTAATCTACTAAGTATAGGAAGAGCTACTTCTTAAGGAGACTTTTAAGTATAGCGGGTTCCCCGCCCCCGGCGATAGCTACTGATATACTTATATTAATTAATACCTATCGGTATTAATTAATAAATATAATAATTTATAAAGAAAAACAGCCAAAACAACTGGCATCGGCATGGGTCTGGATTGTGAATAAATGGCCCTCTCGCTGATGATCTGGTCTGGATGGGTGCTGGGTCATCTGATCGGGAGATCGTTGATTGTGGCTCATATTTGGTTTTCTGAATATGTTGACGAAAACCCCGTATAAGTGAAGCACTCCCGCCTCGCGGCGGGAGTAGCAATAAGTTAAAAGAAAAATTTTTTTTCTCTTAACGAAGAAAACCGGGGCGACAAACGAATAGGTGGTACTGGCCGAGTTTCTTTGATGCGACAACCACCCACGTTCGGGTTGGCTCGCATTTTTGAAATGACCCCAGAGAGACCAGAAAATTGCGTAACTCCATCAAGTCTGTCGTTTCCTCCATCCTCACCGCTGGCGCACGCCCCACGATGTCGGTTGTCGTTGCTGCGTGCAACGAAGCGGGCATCAGCCCGCCAGCAAATGAAGCTTCGCTGGCGGCTATGGTTTCGCTTCTGCGGAAGGAGCTGGGCCTTTCGGCCATCCGTTCACGCCGTGAGCCTGCCCCGGTGCCCGTAGTGGACGACCACCACGGATTCCACGATCACGATCACGATCACGAAGAGGAAACCCCGGCCCCAGTGGCCAAATCGCTGGTGCCTACCAGCGATCCCACGCTGGTGATCGATGACGATTTGAAGGCCGTCTTCAATGCCCTCTACCAGCGCACCAAATTGGGCCACAGGCCCAAGGCTCTTGTCGCTGGCCCAGCAGGCTGCGGGAAATCCTCCTTGGCACGGGAATTCGCAGCCCGTACAGGACGGCCCTTTTTTGAATTCTCGGTCCCAAACATCCGTGAATCACGGGACTGGTTCGGCAGCAAAGGCATTGGGGACGATAATCGTCCCAAATGGTTCGAGTCTTTGTTTGTGCGGGCCATCCGCACTGAGGGTGCGGTCATCCTACTGGATGAGGTGAACCGTTGTGCCACTGGCGTGGCCAACGTATTGCTTCCACTGCTGGACCATCGGGCCTCGACCTACTTCGAGGAGATGAATCAAACCATCACTTGCGCCCGCAACCTGACTTGGTTCGGTACTTGCAATGAAGGCCGCAAATTCGGGGGCACATTTGCCCTCGACGCAGCCTTTAAAGATCGTTTGTCAACACGGGTCGAAGTGACCTATTTGCCCCCTGAAACGGAGGCGAACCTTCTGGTGCAACGCACCAAGATCTCAAAACCGGACGCTTTGCGTCTGGTAGAGATCGCCAACATCACTCGGACTTTGTCCGAGTCCGAAGAGGCCGATGCCCTTGATCACGCCCTATCGACAAGGGCACTTATTGAAGCCGCACACATGTTGGCCTGCGGTGGGCCAAAGGCCAAGAAAACATTATTGTTCACGGTAGCAAACCACTACCCAGCGCATGGTGGGGAATCTAGCCAGCGGGCTAAGGTGCTATCCCTAATCATCGGCAAATTCGGAGATCTGAACGGGTAATAACCCCGTCTCTCTCCACCACCCCACCAAATATGTTATTTGGTGGGGGACTGGAGCCAGACGGGTTGTTTGGTTTTGTTTTTGTTATCAGAGTGTTTTCGGGAGATTTTGATATGTTCAATTTCAACGCCTATGTTTCTTCATTCTTCAACAAAAACGTGCCTACGGGCACCAAGGCATCAGCCACAAAGGCACTGGCTTCGGCACTTGAGACGCTGCAAAAGCAAATCAGCCTGATAAACCCAGCAAATGGGGATAAGGTTGTTACGTTTCCATTTGATGGCATCCGTGCCGCCAATTACGGCACGAACAATCAATCTGTAATCGTTGACCCAAGTCCGATCATGGCGAGTGCCGACGAGGTCAAGACCGGAGAGGCCTTTTCTGAAGGCCTCGACCGTATGACCGGAACAGTTTTGTTAGACCAACTTATCGAGAAGCAATATCGAAAAGAGTGTGCGGATGCACACTACAAAGGCACCCATATCAAAAGGACTTTCTATGCCCTGATGGGCATGGATGCAGCCCAACAGGGCATACAGAATTGGCCCGGTTTTGCCGGGCCACTGACCAAGGCGATCACGCCTACAGACGGGGCAGATGCATACGCACGGGCATATGCCGCAAAGCCAAGGCACGGCCTGAAAGACGTATTTTCGATATTGCACGCCAATTGGGTTACCGGCGGTAAAGCTGGTTGTAGCCCATTCAATGAAGACCTCTTCAGGGTCTTTTCTGAATTGTGCGTACCTACTGGCACGCTCACCCTGCTGGAAGCGATTGAAGCAGCCTACACAAAATTGGAATCGATTTTGAAGAATCCGCCCGAACCTGAAGCGGGCGACAAGGGCGACAAGGGCGAGAAGGGCGACGACAAGGGCCAAGAGGGTGACAAGGGCGAGAAGGGCGACGACAAGGGCCAAGAGGGCGACAAGGGCGAGAAGG
>Ga0208975_1000938_pt1 | contig 13158 bp, 7 predicted proteins | sample GreLakmeER78MSRF_FD_187700 | JGI IMG/M metagenome (GOLD analysis project Ga0208975, IMG submission 187700) | Freshwater lentic microbial communities from great Laurentian Lakes, MI, USA - Great Lakes metaG ER78MSRF (SPAdes) | ecosystem: Environmental > Aquatic > Freshwater > Lake | place: Great... | reverse complement strand
ATGTATTGCACCACATGGATTGACAATAGGAGAATATGTTGAATTGTCTTTCAGTTATAGAGGGAGCAACATTTTTCAAGTGTTTTCATTGGGGAATGGATTATTTGGGAGTAGGGAACATGTATTCAATTTATTTAACATTGGATTTACTGGAGCAACATTTAGTAATGGTAAAGTTGGAACTTTTAGAAGAGTTATTAACCCAAGTAATTTGATAGAAACAAGGTCTAAATATTATATTAAGAAATATAAAGTTTTAACCAATCTTACTGACCTTGCTATAACCAAAGCAGGATTTGAGAAAAATGTATTCGGGGAGCAAAGTAAGTTAGAATATAGTTCAATTACACCAAATAATGTGACGAGGGTTTCCCAAAAGTTGAGTTCCAATGCTTTTGACTTAACATCAAATTATGATTTGGATTTTGTGGCATTACGGGACAATCAAAAGAGACCATTGAATGAAATCAGTTTGACAATCATTAACAAAGGATATTCAGGTTATTTCAATCAACCATTCAGAGGAGTTGGTTTGAAACAAGGGTGGGAGTTTAACTTATCAAAAAATATTAATCCATGGTGGGACTTGAAAAATGAAAGGTCAAATACGAGTATTCCTGTGTCAGCGTATACTCTCACCAATGGAGCGAGAAAGACATTTTATTATAATCTCGATTTGAAAGCTGGTGATGTTATTGATGGTGATTTTTGTGAGTGGAATGATTATGAACAATCTGAACGTGTTGTATCCAAATACTATCACAAATTGAAGTTTAATCAGGAGGTGTTTCAAACAACAAATAATTATTCAACAAACACACCAGGATATTACTACAGCCCCCACAATGCTATGGTTCTGAAAGTTTTTTCAGATTACATTGAAACTGCTAATTTGGGCCAAATTGATAATGTACCAAGTTGGGCGTTTTATTCAAACGTAGACCGGCAGTTTAGATGGAGAGATATTTATACCTATGGATTTATAGACAACTTGGGACGTGGTGTTGATTATCCATATTTGAATTCTGCCCATTATCCATATACTCAGGTAATTTTTAGATTAATTCCTGAAGGAATAAATTACAATGAAAATCTTGATGGATTTAACTTTGCTATAAAACCACTAATTGATGAGTGTGAATAAATTTACGATTAGACAAGACGCGATTGTTGATAAGCAAATCAATATACCTGTTGAACTCAAGTGGGATTATTTGGGGTTGGACATGGCAATTGATGAATATGAAACAAAAGCCATTGAAGACGTTATAGGTAAGGGAAGGGATTTTGAGGTCTCAAGATTTTCTCATGCTCCTGCTACAGGAACAACTGACAACACTGCGGTCAATTATGAATTCTATTTTTATTCTGGTGGGTCGTTGAATGACATTAACAATTGGAGAATAAACTATTTGAGTGAGGGATTTACTCCTCAAGAAGTTTATTATTACAATAATAACTTCGCGAATTCATTTTTCAAATTGGATTTCTATGACACTCCTGATGAAAAACAACAAACGAATTATATAACCATAATTCTTCCAACCCAACAAGGGTTGTTTATGGAAACGCAGATGCAAAGAACTTTGGTTAATATAAGAAAACCTCAGTTTGTTTTGGATTACGTTGGAGACAAAGAAGGGTTTTTTATTTATTGGTTGAAGAAAAGAAATTTCTTGGACATTAATACATTCTATATGACCGCAAAGTTCTTCAATGCAAAGACTGGTCAATTCACCAAAATGATGACAGGTAGAGGAACAAGTCAAATTGATTCAACAAATGGACCTCAAGTTTATTTGGCAGAAAACAACAAATATACTTTTGACAACATACAGTACTTTTATTATACGGTGAAGTTAAATTATGAGGAACAAACTTACCAAGTGTTGAACACAACAGGTCAAAGGTTGGGAACAAACATTCCCATAAAATGGTATGAGTACGTTAATCCACCACAATAATGTCACAGGATAGTTATAGATTTATAGTTTCACCTGAGAATATCAAAGGAGATTTGTCTGTTGTAGATTACGAAGGGACATCTGTTGGGGTTTATTCTGCAATGACCCAAGTTGTTAGTTCAGGGCCAAATGGTACTTCATTATTGACTGACTTATCAGTACCTATTTTGTTAAGACAAACTGCTGTCGATGCGGGATATTATAGTCCTTTTGATGGTGCGGTGTTACAAAAAGATGTGGTGGCAAATTTTTTATTTTCATCAACAACTAGCCAACCTTATGTTTGGAATGTATATAATACATCAGACCAATTTCAGAAGTTTTTGGAATTGTCTGTGTATAGAGTTGATTGGGGGGACGGAAGTCCTAAACAAACAATTACCACTTATGCTCCAAACTCAATTACTCATACATACCCAACTGCTACGAAACAATATACAATCACTTTGGAACAAACAAATCCATGGGGAATAACTAAAGTTTCCAAGACTATCAATGTTCCGTTTTCTGATGTGGTAATATATAATCCTCAAGGTCAGGCGTTCTTTGCTCCATCCACAGGTAATTGGATTGGGACACCAGTATCCTACAATTACATTTTTTCGGGAGATGATGTCAACGTGGTTTCAGCACAAACATCGAACAACTATGTAACAATACCATTCACAGTATCAGGAAATACTAAATCAAGGATTAATGAATTGGCATTCTATGGTAGCCCTAAATTTCGAGTCGGAGTACCTGTAATAAGTAATGGTCAAATATGGGGAGCGATTACTGATATAAATCCTGTTTATACTGCTTACACAATAACGGAAGTGAACTATTATGATTATAAAGATGGAACTACAATATTTTTCCAACAATCATCGGGATTCACTTCTAATAATCTCACTGCAGAACCTATCACTAAAGATGAGGTTCTTCTCAAAGTTATAGACCAAGCACAGATACAAACCAATGTTTTTGTGGAGAGAGGAAAGAATAGTGCTTATGAAAGAGTTTTGAGGTTGGGTGAGGTTGATAATTTGGGAGATATGATTAACTATGGGTATGGATTTTTTAATGTAGTTAATAAAGAAAGTACCAATTGAAAAAAAGAACTAAACTATTTATAAATTAAATAAAAGAATATGGCAATCGGCTCATACGGTACAATAAGACCTTCAGATGTTTCACCAGCAGATGTTGAAATTATTATGAACTATACTCCAACAAGGGATGTGACAGATCAATTTGTTTTAACAAAGTTGGACGCACAAACTATATTGAGACCTTACTTCGCAAACACTGAAACTGGTGGAACTCCTGATGTTGAAGTTTTGGGAGGACTTTATAATTTGACATTACCGGCAAATCAATTCAATGCGTTGGGAATTTACACATTATATATAAGACCCGCTGAAATTAGAACGGTGATTACTGATTGTGGAGTTTTAAGTGCTTTACCAAATGTGAAAGGTATTATCATTGACATTAGTGATGTACCAACACAATATCAAAACAAATTTGTCCCACAGGGGTTGGTAGGATTTAGAGTGGAATACCTCAATCCAGATGGGTCAAAAATTCCTAACTTTTTCAGAGTTGTTACATCGAGTTTCTTTTGCGAACCAGTAACAACAAATGAAGTTAATACAACGCAAAAGGCGATAAGATACAGATATGTTGAAGGAGATTCAAATCTAATCTTCTTAACATTGTCACCGTCTTCATCACCAACAAACAAACCAAATTCAACTCCGTTCATTGGACAGCCAGACCAAGATATTATAATTACAAATACATTTTTCAATCCAGTATCCATAGAGATTGAAATGGTTGAGTATGACATTTCTTCTCTTGCAATTGCTCTATATGGTAATCAAACCAAGTCTATTGATGATGGAATCTACACTATCTATGACGCTAATGACAACATATATAGACAATACAACCTATACGAAATCAGAGACCAATTTAATGCTCTTCTTTATGAGGTTAGACAAAGTAGAGGTAATAATATTGATTTTAGTAAAAACTTTACAAATATAACTAATTAATGGCTACTACTCAAAGGAATACTAAATTTTTCTACCCACCACGGCCAGGTAGTGGTGCGGGAACCTTCTCTGACAACATTGTTGGATTACAAACAGTGGAGGGAGGAGGACTTACGCAAGGAAACTTTGAGTTCACAACTTCGGTTACAGAAAGAGTAACTAGAGACTTTAATGTAGGAGCATTCTCTCAGCCAATTGGTTTGGATGGGTTAAATATTAATGACTTAGAGGAAAGTAGGAGGATAATTGCGACACAATTCAGAGTTTATCCAAATTATGATGTATCTCAAGTATTAAACTTTTCGATGTATGGATCTTTGAGTAAAAGATTTCAGGTGTCAGTAACAGAAATAATTAATAGGTTTCCAGCATCTTTGGATATATTGTTCAACAATGAAGACTTTGTGACTGGAGCAACTGCAACTAATATATCTTATGATATTAATACTGATGAAACTACGTTAAGAATAAACACCGATAGAATCAATAATCCTTTTGATATTGATTATTCATTAAGTGCAACAACTAACCTATCAATTAGAGAGATAGTTGTTTCTCCTTATAGAAATTTATATAACACCTATTTGGATTATTGTGTTGCCATTAATGACAACATATTCAACGTAGTTTCCTTTACTCCATCTCCAACATTATCATCAGGATACATTGAATTTATAGTTTCAGGTGCTCCATTTGGAAAAACTGCGACCATATCATACGAAGAGTTTCAAGTTAGACCAAATGATTTAGTTACAGATAGAATATTCACTGAAAACTTTGACGAAGTTCAAAAGTTTTTGTTGAATAGATTAATCAGACCTGAATACACGGCAGTGTTTCAAGTTCCTCAACAAAATGAATCAGGTCAATTTTTTACGAATTATCAACAAGTAACTTGGCCGAAAGAAGGTCCGTGGAATTTAGATATTAAATCATTTCTTTTTGAAGATTACCTTACTCAGTTGGAATCAATCGCTGTCAACTTGGATTCATTCAAAACCAATTTGATTTCAAGATTTTTGATTTCGGATTCCCTTAAAGAATTCGATACACTTGGACGTAAGGTTGAGAAGATATTCCAAATTTACGGAAGAAGTTTTGACCAAATCAAACAATTCATAGATGCATTGGCATATATGAACTCAGTGAATTACAATCCATCGAATGATATTCCATCACAATTATTAGCCAATTTGGCGCAAACACTTGGATGGAGTTCAAATTTTTCACCAATAACTAATGAAGATTTCCTTAGTTCAGTTTTTGGAAATACTTCAACTCCAACATATCCTGGATATGCAAGAGCATTAACCCCAACAGAATTAAATTACGCTTATTATCGTAATCTTATTTTGAATGCATCTTATTTATTCAAATCCAAAGGTACAAGACGTTCGGTTGAATTTCTGTTAAGATTAATCGGAGCACCTGATTCTCTGATTGAATACAACGAACACATTTATTTGGCAGACCAAAAAATTAATATGGAACAATTTAATGTTCAGTGGGCTGCAATATCAGGAGGAACATATGTTCAGAATACTCCAGGTTTTATACCAGGTTCAACATATAAAATCAAAGGACAATCTTTCAGTGCATTTACTTCTATTGCTACTTATCAAGATGTTACGACAAGACTTGTAGATTATCCAGTAGATGTCGCAGGTTTCCCAAAGGCTCCAATAAATACAGAGAGTTATTTCTTTCAATTAGGAGCGGGATGGTACGAATCTACTCCTTCTCACAGAAGTCCTGACCAAGTTACAATTACAGGACAAATATATACTGGCCAAAACTTTAACATACAGACACAATTACAACCATTTACTTATGGACAACCTTATTTGAATAGGTTTAGAGATTTTCCTTATATGACTGAGGGATTCAAACTCAAAAAAGTTGTAGACAATAATAAATCTTGGTTGGCGGAAGATGATAGAATAAGAGTTTCAACAAACGCTGATTACAATGCGTATTATTTTGTAGATGATGAGAGATTAGTTCTCAATGTCAAAAACGTAGATTTGTTTTTGAATCCAGCACAAGGTTTAGTTTATGATGTTTGGGATGAATCAAGACGATATGATTATCCAATCCCTGAGTCAGGGTTAACCGTTGGATATCCCGTACCTGGTGGAGTTGATTCAACGTTTATTAAGCCCAATCCAAAAAAGAAAACGTTTTTTGAATTTTCTCAAACTTTTTGGGAAAATATGATTAACGTAAGGAACCGTCAATATATTACTGATGGTAAAACAGGTGGTTATCCGACCTTACAATCTATTTTTTGGAAATACATTGAATCAGAAAGTACGGTTGGAATCCCCAATAACAAATACACTTATCAAAAATTGATTGATTATGTAAATGGTATTGGGCCTTATTGGATGAAGTTGGTGGAACAGATGTTTCCAGCTACTACCATTTGGAATACAGGTGTCAAAATGGAAAACTCGATTTTCCAAAGACAAAAGTTTGTCTATAGAAGACAGAGAGGATGTCAATTCATACCAGTTCCTGTTGACCCTTGTTTTATAATATCAAATATTTTCGATTATAACTGTACAACTGAATATACTGACTTTAATATACTTCCATGGTTGAATGGAGATGTTGATGTTAGTAATTTCAGTAGCATTTTATCGAATAGAGTCAACAGTATGTTGGCACAAAGTGGTTTGACTTTGAATGATTGTCTTACAAATTCTGTACAGAGCAGTTGGTATGTTGATTTGAGAATAGGTGGGGATATAATAATTCAAGAATTGTTCTATGTTGGTTATGGACTTACAGATGTTCCGACCAACACTATGTGGAGAAATGCATTGATACAATATCTACCACAATTATATGATTATGGATTCACATTTTTCTTAAACGGAAATGTGTTGACCATCACAAGTTTGACTTGTACAGAAAGAAATTTCAATGAAGTACTTTCGTTGAATTCGGGAATAAATATAAGTATTAATTGTCTTAATAATGGCGGTATTGAATTATAACGTAGCGGTTACAGGTGATTGCTCCAACAATAACTCGGGAGCACTCAATCTTTATGTTAGTGCGGGGTCACCTCCATATACCGTGCAATTTATCAGTCCGTCTTACTCTTCACAAATCATCACAACGGGGCCAGCATCCCTTGCTGGATTGGCGAGTAATGTTTATCAAATTAGAGTCAATGATAGTAGCCTACCGACTAATAATGAATTTTTAATTAATGTTCCAATATCGAGTGGTGTTTGCGGTTCCATAGAGGCAGTCCAAAACACCACTTGTGGAATTAATAATGGGTCGGTTACAGGTTCTTCGACTTCATTATACTCTTCAACAGACTTTTTTTTGTATGATGTAAATGACAATTACATCAAATCCGCAAATACAGTCACAAACTCGGCAGTTTTTGGAGAGTTAAGCGCGGGAACCTATTACTTAGGAGTAATAGACTTAGGTGGGTGTACAGCATTTACCCCAACCTTTATTGTACAAGAATCTGAAAATTTGGATTTCGGACTTTATGTTGTTCCAAATTCAAGTTGTGGAGGTTCACCGATAGGTAAAATTTTTGTAACAGGTCAAACGGGACAAGCTCCTTTCAGTTATTTGTGGAATGATGGCCAAACAGGGAGCACAATCACAGGATTAACTTCTGGTCTTTACTCGGTTACTGTAACAGATGCTTATGGTTGTACTCTATCAAAGTCAGGAACTATCACGAATGTAAGTCCAATTGGGCTTGGGTTATTCACTGCCACTGAACCAACTTGTCTTCAATCAAATGGAGTAATTAACATGACAGTAACAGGTGGTACTGAGCCATTTTATTATTCGGCATCTACAGGAAATGTTTTAGTATCTTATTCAAGGACGTTTTCAATTTCAGGATTATCTGCGGGTCAATATAATTTCTTAGTGACAGATGCAGGATTGTGCCAAATGACTGCAGGTATAACACTTGAAACACCAGGTGGATTGACAAGCGTTACAGTACAAGGACAGAATTCAACTTGTTCTACAAACAACGGTTCAATCTTAGTCAATGTCGTTGGAGGCACAGTGCCTTACACTTATACTTTAATTTATCCAACAGGTAATCAACTCAATATTAGTAATTCCCAAATTAGTCAAATTTTCCAAAATCTAAGTGGAGGAACTTATTCTGTTGCAGTTTCAGACAATAGTGGATGTTCATTTTTACAAGAATTGACATTATTGACACAAAACAAATTTACTGTTTCAACACAAGTATTGGGAACAAGTTGTGGTCAAAGCAATGGAAGTGTTACAATTTTTACATCCTCAGGAGCAACCTTACCTTTGGATTATTCTGTTGATGGAATACAAAATGTTATTGACACAAATTTGAGTGCGGTGACATTCAACAATCTTTCATCAGGAACTCATGTTGTTACAGTAACTGATGATGATAATTGTGCTCAGATAACAAATATATTAGTTTCTCCAAGCCAACAATTAAACTATACTTTATATAGCACTTCTTGCGGTAGTGGGTCGAGTGGTAAAATTACTGCATTCATAACCTCAGGTGAGCCACCATTTAGTTTTAATTGGTCAGATAATGTACCAAATGAACCTCAACAAATACAAGTCAGTGGACTTACTGCTGGAACTTATTCTTTGACAGTGGTGGACGCTAATGGATGTTCATTAACAAGAAATACAACTATAACTTGTAATTCAAATTATGCGTCTTACCAAACTTATGTCATGGGTGCTGAGATATTTAATATTCAATCTCCAACTAAATTTGGATTACTTCAAATGTTAAACGAGGGGTATTTTGATTTAACCTCAGGTAATACAGGTTGTGATTTAATAAGTGCAACGTTTACTGCAAAAGTTTCCGTAAATCCATCGGGAATTATCGCTTCTCAAAATTTCTTCACATCAACATCTTTGGTTCAAGTCCCAACAGATAATGATTGGTATAATACGATAAGAACTTTATTACTTGGAATTCCTGGTGTTGGAAGTGTTATAATTGACCAACTAAATAATCAAATTACTATCGAGACAAGTAGAAACAATACTTCATTAGAAGGGGAAGAAATTGTAATCGATCTGATTATAAACTATAACATAATTTGTTTATCATGAATCAGGTAAGAATTACGGAAATATCGGGGGGTACATACCCAATTAGTGTTTATATATCAGATGTATATGGAAATAATCAAACTTTACTTGGAACAATTAGTTCTAATCCTGGATTTCCACCAAACGTTGAGTATAATACTGTTATACCTGCAGTATTTGCAACTGCGCCTGAAATTATGTTAAAATTGGTTGATAGTAACAACTGTGAGATATTCAAAATATTACAATGTACTTTTGGATGTACATTCCAAATTACTATTCAATTAGCATCTTGTGTTGTTGATATTAATATCCAAAATTCATCTTGTACTTTTGGGGTTTCTTTGGCAGACCCAAGTTGTTTTATTAATGACTTAAATTTATCAGACCCAAGCTGCTAATAAATAATTTAAAAAAAAATCATTTTATTATTTTTAAGATTATTAGTTAGTAAATAAAATGTTTGTGGTATTTATTAAATAAAATCCGTGGATGGCACTTTATAATATATCAGTAATAAATAACGCACCTGGTTGTAACGACACTACAGTAACAGAACAAGTTAGTGTAAGTGGATGTACAACATACATAGTAAGATTGGCTTCTAATTCAAATGCCTTAGGTCCATTCAGTGTTTACGTCGATACAACGTTTTTTGGTTCAGGTTATACAAGAACAGATATGTTCAATGGAATTGTAGTTCCATTAGAATGTGTAACTCCAACTCCAACTCCAACAAATACAGCTACTGTAACTCCGAGTATTAGCGCAACACCTGGACTGTCACCAACTGCGACTCAGACACCTACAAATACACCAACTGAAACACCAACTAACACTCCTACAAATACGAATACAAATACACCGACAAATACACCTACAAATACACCAACGGTAACAAATACACCGACAAATACTGAAACTCCAACAGTAACACCAACTAATACGCCTACGAATACAACTACACAAACACCAACTAATACTGAAACACCAACTAATACGCCTACAGAAACATCAACACCTACACCAACAGTAACAACAACTAACACGCCTACAAATACCGAAACACCAACTAATACGCCTACAAATACAATTACACAAACACCAACAAATACTGAAACATCGACACCTACACCAACAGAAACTCCAACAAATACGCCAACTAATACCGCAAGTGTTACACCAACTAACACCGAAACACCGACTAATACGCCTACAAATACAATTACACAAACACCAACAAATACTGAAACACCAACACCTACACCAACAGAAACTCCAACAAACACTCCAACTAATACCGCAAGTGTTACACCAACTAATACTGAGACACCAACTGAAACTCCAACAAACACGCCTACAGAGACACCAACTAACACGCCAAGTGAAACACCAACACAAACTCCAACTAATACTGAAACACCAACACAAACTCCAACTAATACTGAAACACCAACTAATACACCAAGTGAAACACCAACACAAACACCAACTAACACACAGACTCCAACAGAGACTCCTACAAACACGCCTACAGAGACTCCAACTAACACGCCAACACAAACACCAACTAACACAGAGACTCCTACAAATACACCAAGTGAGACTCCAACAGAGACTCCTACAAACACTCCTACAGAAACACCAACTAATACACCAACAGAAACTCCAACAAATACACCAACAGAAACTCCAACAAATACACCAACGGTAACTCCAACAGAAACTCCAACAAATACACCAACGGTAACTCAAACACAGACACCTTCACCTACACCTACTAGTCAACCGTTATTTGCTTATGTAACTATTGAACCACAAGGACAAACGTCTAATTTCAATGGATGGATGGTATCACAAGGTTCTGCGTTCCGTGGATTCGGAATTAACGGAGCGACAACCGCAAACGCATTTACATTTAACGAACAGATGAATGCTTATTTGAACTACTCAGGATGGGGAGGAAATTCACCTGCAATCATTACAGGTACAATTTCTCCAACATCAGGTGGAAATGATGCGTATGGTAATCCAATTAACGCTTATTTATTCCAAACAACACAAATACCAGCGGGAACAACACCAAGTAATGCTTGGTATACATGGTATATATCTACGGGAGCAACAAATGGTCAAATTATGACACAAATTGCAACTAATACCGCAAATAATCCAACTGCATTGGTAGGGAGAAATCTAAATTCATCTTACTATAACCTAACGATATCATATACTGGTGGTACAATCCCACCAGGAACATATCGAGTTTATACTACTTATTCAGACCCTGCTTTTAGAATAAACGCATCACTAAACAATATTTATTTCAAAGGTAACGCATTAATATAATATAAAATAAAAAAAACATGAGCTTTAACTATCAAAATCCACTTGCAACAACAATATTTGAATCCCCTGTTGGTGTTGCCCTTGACAATAGTACGGGTACAAATTTCAGTGTATATTCAATTGGAGGATATATGGAAGTTTATTCGCATCAAGATTTGGAGTATACAATACCTCCAGGAACTGAAGGACAAGTACTATACTCTGGAAATACAATTCCAATTGCCTTTAATTATAATGTACCATTTTCGACACCTAATCTTTTAATATTAAATAATGATGAAATTTCATCAGGAAGAAGACGATTAGGTATGATGGTGTATGTGATATCTGCCGATACCACATATCAATATGTTATCGACGACTATGCGACATTATGGAATGCGGCACAAACATCGGGGGCTCTTGGATTTAACGGTACTAACTGGATTTGTGAAAATAGCACTGAGGCTGGTACCAATTTCGTCAATGCTTGGACAGGGTCAACAATTGAAGGTATTAGTGGCGTTACACATGCAAATGCAAGATGGAGAATTGCAAATATGAATGACACTGTTATTACTGGTGGTACATATTTTTCAGCAACTACAACTTTACAGTTATACGAAAACAATGGTCAAACAATCACAATTACAGGATTTACAGGAACGGTAACGGGAGGAACTTATAATAGTGGTACTTCAACGTTATCTCTTAATAATAGTGATGGCAGTATAGTATCTATTACAGGTATAACTTCAGGGTCTGGATCGGCATTATCCGTTGGAGATGGTGGAACACCAGTAACTAATGTTTCAGGAATTACATTTAGTGGAGCATCGGTTATAAATAATACTGGTGGAAACATTACAGTAGTAATAACAGGAGGAACTAGTGGAACATCAGGTTCATCAGGAACATCAGGTTCAAGCGGTTCATCAGGAACTAGCGGAAGCTCAGGTTCAGATGGTTCAAGTGGAACATCTGGTTCAAGTGGTTCATCAGGAACTAGCGGAGAAAGTGGTTCATCAGGAACCTCAGGTTCAAGCGGTTCATCAGGAACAAGTGGTATAGATGGTTCATCAGGAACATCTGGTTCAAGTGGTTCATCAGGAACAAGTGGTATAGATGGTTCATCAGGAACATCTGGTTCAAGTGGTTCATCAGGAACTTCAGGTTCAAGTGGAGAAAGTGGTTCTTCAGGAACATCTGGTTCAAGTGGAGAAAGCGGTTCATCAGGAACATCTGGCTCAAGCGGCGAAAGCGGTTCATCAGGAACATCTGGCTCAAGCGGAGAAAGTGGTTCATCAGGAACTAGCGGAGAAAGCGGTTCATCAGGAACTTCTGGTTCAAGTGGAGAAAGCGGTTCATCAGGAACATCAGGTAGTAGTGGAACCTCGGGTTTATCTGGTGTAAATGGAACCTCAGGTTCAAGTGGTTCATCAGGAACAAGTGGAATAGATGGTAGTTCAGGAACTAGTGGTTCTTCAGGAACCTCAGGTTCAAGTGGTTCATCAGGAACTAGTGGTATAGACGGATCTTCAGGAACTTCAGGTTCAAGTGGTTCATCAGGAACTAGCGGAGAAAGTGGTTCATCAGGAACTTCAGGTTCAAGTGGAGAAAGTGGTTCATCAGGAACAAGTGGTATAGATGGTTCATCAGGAACATCTGGTTCAAGTGGTTCATCAGGAACCTCAGGTTCAAGTGGTTCATCAGGAACAAGTGGTATA
>Ga0208975_1000936_pt1 | contig 13164 bp, 15 predicted proteins | sample GreLakmeER78MSRF_FD_187700 | JGI IMG/M metagenome (GOLD analysis project Ga0208975, IMG submission 187700) | Freshwater lentic microbial communities from great Laurentian Lakes, MI, USA - Great Lakes metaG ER78MSRF (SPAdes) | ecosystem: Environmental > Aquatic > Freshwater > Lake | place: Great... | reverse complement strand
CTCGATACATTGAACTTGGATCTGAATAAAGTCGAAGAGGTGTTGAGTCGAGAGCGCGATATTCGCGTAATTACGTTCGCCCATGTACTCGGAAATCCTCCGGACATGAATAGACTGATGGAACTCGTCAAAAAATACGATTTGGTGCTTTTGGAAGACTGCTGTGACGCTCTCGGGAGCACTTATGATGATAGACCGTTAGGTGGATTCGGTGAGATGGCTTCTTGTTCGTTCTATCCAGCTCATCATATGACGATGGGTGAAGGTGGGTTCGTTGCTTGTGACGATGTTGTGTTAGAAGACGTCTTGAGGTCATTCCGGGAATGGGGCCGTGGCTGTTATTGTGTCGGACCAGAAGCAAATAAGCTCAAGTGTGGCACTTGTAAAAAGCGATTCTCTGAATGGATCCCTTCTATGCCAGGAGAAATTTTTGATCATAAGTTTGTTTATGATGAGATCGGATATAATCTGAAACCTATCGAGTTGCAAGCTGCAATGGGTTTAGAACAAATGAAGAAGCTACCTCAGATTCATGAACTTCGCCGGCGTAATTATAAGTTACTGTTCAACGTCTATGAAAAGTACGAAGAGTTCTTTCATCTACCTCGGGCAACGAAAGGTTCTGATCCAAGTTGGTTTGCTTTTCCTTTGACGATTCGACAAGATGCGCCGTTTACTCGTACACAGATCGTGGATCATTTAGAAAATAATCTGATTCAGACTCGTCCTTACTTTGCCGGTAACATCATGCTTCAACCAGCATACAGTCATCTGATGGATCAAAACGTTGCCCGTGATCATTATCCGATGGCGACTTATACAATGACTCGATCGTTCTTTCATGGCACCAGTCCTGTAATTAGACCCGAGCAGATCGAGTATATCGGAACGTGTGTAGATCAATTTATGAGTGCGTATAGATGATAAACACCAAAGTAGCTGATGTAATTGCAGACTTCTGCGAAGAACATGATATCCGAGTAGTATTCGGTATAATCGGTTCGGCGAACGCCTATATTTTTGATGCGATCGCGACAAAAGGTTATACTCAGATCGTATACATGCATCATGAACAAGCTTGTGTTATGGCTGCAGGTGCTTATTACAGAACTAGCGGTAAATTGTCAGTAGCTATAGTCACTGCCGGAGCAGGTTCTTCAAATGCTATTACTGGACTTATATGCAATTGGGCAGATTCTATTCCATGCATCATTATTTCTGGACAAGAAACAACATACAATGCGAATAATCATTCACATCTAAGAATGCAAGGAATACAAGGATTTAACGTTACAGAAATGGTGCAGAAAGTAGTTAAATCTGCAATTATACTGTCTGAACCAAATCTTATACTTCAAAGTTTGGAACACGCATATCAAACTGCACTCGAAGGAAGACCTGGTCCTGTTTGGATTGATATTCCAATGGATATTCAATCATCAAAAGTCATAAAGAATGAATTAAGTCATTATATCTTTGAAGAAAAGAAATACGATGAATATGATTTAAATCAACTATTAGAACTACTACAAGTTGCAGATCGACCTGTAATCATGGCAGGTCATGGAGTTAGACTCTCACAAGCTAAGAAGCAGTTTCAGCAACTCATTGATAAATTAAAAATTCCAGTATTAGTAACATGGTCTGGAATCGATATCATACCATATGAACACCCATACAATTTTGGATGCTCTGGATTATACGGTCAGAGATGTGCTAACTTTATCGTTCAGAACTGTGATTTATTATTAGTACTCGGAAGCAGATTAGCTCTTCCTCAGACTGGTTATAACATCAATGAATTTGCTCCACATGCCAAAATCGTTATGGTCAACAATGACATCGATGAATTAAATAAGCATGTGTATGATGTTAAAATCGAGAACGATTGCAAACACGTTATAGAAGATTTGCTTAAATCAAGTATATCTTTAAATATTGATTCTTGGTATAATCGTTGTCTCCAATACAAAAAAGATTTTCCGATCATCGAAGAATGTCATATTGAAGATAATCTAACATATGACAATTCATATGTATTGATTCATGAATTATCTGATCTCCTTAAAGAAGATCACGTAGTCGCTATTGGTCAAGGAACTCCGTTACCTTCTTGCCATCAGGCTCTAAAGGTAAAAGCGAATCAATCTGTATTCGCGTCAAACGGTTTAGGAGAAATGGGTAATGGCCTTCCATCAGCTATCGGTGCAGCTTTTGCTGCTGATGGTCGTGAAGTAATTTTATTAGACGGCGATGGTAGTATGATGATGAATTTGCAAGAACTGCAAACTATCGTTGGCTACAATCTTCCTATAAAGATTATCATCTTTAATAATGAAGGATATTTGTTCATTAAGCACACCCAAAAAATGTTGTTTAATGGTCGTTATACTGGAGTGAATAAAGATACTGGTGTAAGCTTACCTGAATTTAAAAAAATAGCATATGCCTTTGGAATTTCATATTTTAATAGTAAAGAGCATGCCATGTCAGATTTCTTAAATGATAAAGGTTGTGCTATTTACGAATGCTTTATGAATCCTGAACAAGATCTAGTGCCTAAAGTAAAAGGTATAGCCACATCTAATGGTATTATTCCAGTGCCATTGGAAGAAATGTCTCCGCTACTTGACATTGAAACTGTACACAGTAATATGATTCATGTTAATGATATATCATATAGGATAAGAAATGAATTTAATACTACAAACGATACCGTCAACAATAATCTCTGAAATAATTGCAACGTCTACATTTGATGGAGTGGTATTAGATACTGAGCACGGAGTATTCAATAACGAAACTTTGTATTCATGTATTCAGATTATTACGGCTCATCAGAAACAATGTTTTGTTAGATTTACTGATCTAAATAAACAATTGATCAGAATGTGTTTAGATGCAGGAGTAAGCGGAGTAATATTCTCTACGATAGAGACTAAAGATGCTGGTAAAGAAATAGTAGATTTTTGTAGATATCCTTTTTATAATGGAAAAAGAGGATGCGGATTGGTAAGAGAAAATGATTGGGGAGATAAAAAATTAGCTATAAATAATCCCATGGTAATAGGGCAAATTGAAACAAAATTAGCAGTTGATAATATTGATGACATCCTTGACTGTGGATTTGACATGTTTATTACCGGACCATATGATCTATCTAATAGTTTAGGATGTGTAGAAGATTGGACTAGTGAATTGTATTTGTCATATATTTCAAAAATTTATGATAAGATACCACATGATAAACTAGGTTTATTTTTACCTAGTATTAAAATAATCCAAAATTTTAATGAATCAAAAGAAAAGTCTCCATCTTTACTAATTCTAGGATTAGATGCGTCATTTATTAAAATGGGAATTGATACTATAAAGGATATATTATCGTGAAAACTTTATTGCACCAATTAAAATATTTGTCTGGTGAATATGGCATTGTCGGAATGAAACATTCTTTTGAAGATGAAGGTGCTTCATTAGATGATGTAATTCTTATGCGAAGACTTACAGATCTATGCGGTCTATTGAGTTTTATTAAGATTGGCGGTTGTGAAGCCAAGAGTGATATCGGTAATTGTATTAAGTATGGCATAGACGGCATCATCGCTCCTATGGTGGAAACTAAATTTGCATTGTCTAAATTTATTTCAATAGTTTCTAATCATCTCTCAGATATTCAACCTTATGTGGTTTTAGAAAGCAAAACTTCATATCGAAATTTAGATGAAATTTTAGATTATGCTGAAGGCAAATTAAAGGGCGTGGTTGTAGGTAGATCTGATTTTGCAAATTCATATGATCTAAATAAGTCAGAGGCAGATAGTGATTTTATCTACAATAAAGTTGAAAACATTCTAGTTAGATGTAAGAAGTATAACTTATATACGACTCTTGGAGGAAATATCTCAAAGAAAAGTATAGCATTTATAAAAGACATGTTTGCTAAGAAAATTCTAAATAGAATTGAGACACGAAATGTTGTCATAGAACTTTCTGATTTTAATATTGAAAATTTAGATAACGTTATTAGAAAAGCATTAGAATTTGAAACTATGCTTATGGAATACAAACACAAGAAGTTGGTTGTAGAAGTTGAAGATTATTCAAAGAGAATTGAAATCCTAACAACAAGAATATAATGAATATCCGATATAATATATTAAAACAGATTATTCATAATCAAAAATGTTTTAAAATGATATGCGGTGCTGGAAATGAAAATAAAGCACAAGTAAAAAAACTGGCATTCATCTATACGTTAGCCGGTGCAACTATATTAGATGTATCTGCTAACGTAGATGTTGTAAGCGCCGCGACTAGTGGCATAGATCTTGCATATGAATATGCTGACAAATTGGATATGACTATTGAAACTAGACCATTTATCATGGTTAGTGTTGGAATGCCAGGAGATCATCATGTAAGAAAATCTTATATAGATCCATTTAAATGCATAGGATGCAATTTATGTATTCCAGTTTGTCCTACTGATGCAATTCCTAAAGACTTTGTAACAAATTTAGATCTCTATAAGACTTTAAATGGACATATTGATTTAGAAGATATATCTAAAGAAATCGTTATAAAAGATCTGTGTATTGGTTGCGGCAAGTGTAGTAATATATGTCCTAAAACAGATATTATTTCATATCGTCATAGTTTTAAACAATTAGAAACATTATTACCAGAATGTATAGAAGTTGGCGCCGAACTTTTTGAACTACATTCTGCAGTAGCGGATGATGATGTTACTATAAAAGAATGGAGTCTAATCAATAGAATAAATTGCACTAACTATAATTCTATGTGTTTAGATCGTTTGAATTTAAGTAATTTGAAATTAGAACATCGTATAGAAGAGATACAGAAAATATCTAAGGATAGATTGATTATTCAAACAGATGGACTTCCAATGAGTGGTGGAGAAAATGATTACAATACTACTCTACAAGCTATTGCATGCGCTGATGTGGTAAATAAGAAGTTCAATATGAAAGTAAATAAGAAACGAGAAATTGATTCTTCTGGTAATGAAAAAATATCTTCAAAAAAACTCTATAATTCTATAGATGATGAACACAATATTCCGATTATTTTATCTGGTGGTACTAATCATTTAAGCAAAGAACTTTCTATAAAAACTAATGTTAGAGTAAATGGAATTGCTATTGGAACATATGCTCGAGATATAATTGAAAGCTATATTTCTTCTAATGATTTCTATGAAAATTCAGAGATCATTTCCCTTGCAGTTATACATGCAAAAAATTTGGTGGATGTAAGTAATGAAAAATAAATTAACCTTTGCAGTAGATTTTGATGGCACTTTATGTTCATATGCATTTCCTAATATTGGTGAACAAACAGAACATCAAAAACAATTGTTAGATTTGTTAATAAAATTAAAAGAAGCTGGGCATAAATTAATTTTATGGACAAATCGAGGCGATAATGAAGAATATAAAAGCTTATCAGAAGCTATTGAATGGTGTAAAAACAAAGGATTGGAATTTGATTGCATCAATAAAAATTTACCTGAAACTGAAATGAAAAAGATTTCTGGCTATAGTCCTAAAATAATGGCTGATTATTATATAGATGATAAAGCTTTAGCATTTAATACGTCCATAGCTATGTCAAATACTCTTTCCTTTTTGCAAAATATAAGAGACATTAATAATGAACAGATGTAAAATTTCAAATATTACTGAATACCTAGATAAGTATTTAAAAATAGTAGCATTGCCGGATTTTCAAGATGCTCCTCAAGAAGATTACAGTGAATATTTTTGGCCTCGTAGAGATAATAGCTGTTGTGTTGGATTAGCTGCATGTTGTGATACTCCTAAAAGAATTACTTCACACGTACCTAAAGAGAATCGAAAAGTTATGGTACAAGCCGGTGGTAATGCTGGGTATTTTGTCAGAAAATTTGCTGATGAATTTGAAATTGTTTATACATTTGAACCAGATCCAATTAATTTTTTATGTCTTTCTTTAAATACTCTGTTAACAAATAATGTACAAAAATTTCAAGCGTGCGTAGGCGATAGCCATCAATTAGTGTCTATACAGAATATATGGGAAGATGATACAGGCGGTATTCATATTACTCCTACTGATGAAATTCAACATACTCATACGACTATTCCTACGATCATGATAGATGATCTAAATTTAAATTCATGTGATCTAATACAATTTGATGTAGAAGGATATGAATATAACGCCTTAAAAGGTGCTGAAAAAACTATTGAAAAATTTAAACCAGTAATTTGTATTGAATATTATGAAAACGGCTATACTCATGAAACTTGGAATGATAGATATGGCAAAAATAGAATTGAAGAAATAGAAGCTTTTCTTTCTCAGTGGAATTATACTTTAGTTGATTCATTTGAAACTGATCGTGTGTATAAGATTATATGAAAAGAGTTTTAATTACCGGTTCAGACGGATTTGTTGGCCATGCTCTAGTTAAAGTTTTACTAGAAACCACGGATTGGCATATTATCTGTCATCAAAGAAATCAAAATAAATCTAATAAAAGATTGAATGAAATTTTATTAGATAATTATAAAAGTCGAATTGAAATGACGTATTTTGATATATGCGATGCGTGGCCTAATATTCAAAATCTTGATATAATTTTACACACTGCAGGCGTACCTAGCGTAACTGAATGTATTAGAGATCCACGTAATGCAATTAAATCAAATATAATCGGCACTTTTCACGGGTTGGAATTAGCACGTACTCAAAATCTAGAAAATTTTGTTTTATATAGCACTGCTGATATTTTTGGACCGAGTAAAAAAGATCTTTTTGATGCTTATTCGAGATATAATAGTAATAATCCTTATGCTGCCACTAAGAGTTCATCAGAAGAACTGTGCAGTGCGTATAGAATAACTTATGGGATACCTACGTGTGCAGTACATCTTACTAATACATTTGGACCAAGATGTCAGCCAGAAAGATTAGCTGCATTAGCAATAAAAAAGATCTATACAGGAGATAATCATTTTGTTATTCATTACAGTGATGGCGTTATAAGCAGTAGATCGTGGCTTCATATAGAAGAGATAGCTCAACAAACTCTTTTTATTCTTTCTTTAAAAGAATATCAATCTAAACTGGCTATGCCTAAATTTAATTTGGGTAATGATATAGAAATAGACAATCTTAAATTTATATCTACGATAAGCGATTGTTTAAACCAACCATTTACCTATGAATTTAAATCTCCTGACAGAATAGGTCATGACATTCTTTTCCCTATAGATACTAGTGAAATATATCAACTGGGATTTATAAAGAAATATTCATTCGAAGAACGAATGATGCAAACCGTTGAATGGTACAAAAATAATACACATTGGTTTTGATGAATTTTAGGAAAAAACATGAGTAAAATAGTTTATGTTACTGGTTGTCTAGGATTTATTGGTTATCACGTTGCGCGTATGTGCTTATATGCTGGATTCTATGTTATTGGCGTAGACAAGAAAACATATGCAGCTAATCTAAATTTACTGCCAAATTTACAGAAGTTTGGTAAACAGTTTAAGTTTATAGAATCGGATATCAATGATCTTGATAGTCTACACGATTGTGATTACGTCATCAATACTGCTGCAGAAACACATGTAGATAATAGCATCGTAAATAGCGATGTTTTTGTTCGTAGCAACATTAATGGAGTACATCATCTTCTAAAGCTAATACGAGAACACTATAAGATGCCAACTCTATTGCATTTTAGTACAGACGAGGTGTACGGTGATATAGCTGTAGGTTCTCATACTGAACAAGATCTGTTAAAACCAAGTAATCCTTATAGTGCTACTAAAGCTGCGGCTGATATGTTAGTTTTGGCATGGGCAAGAACTTATGGTGTTCCTTATATAATCGTAAGACCCACTAATAATTATGGTATCGGACAATATGTAGAGAAACTTATACCTAAAATGTGCAAATATTTGTCTTTAGGTAGAAAGATTCCTTTACATCAGGGAGGAACTCCGCGAAGAACTTGGCTTCATGCTCTTGACACTGCCAATGCTATTATTACTCTTATAGAACATGGTGTTACAAATGAGATCTATAACATCTCTGGAAACTATGAAGAGCAGAATATAGAAGTAGTAAAGAAGATATTACAATGCTATTTCATACATGATAAATATAATGTCGAAGATCATCTAGACTTAACATTTGCAAGACCTGGACAAGACGTTAGATATTCGATAGATGATACTAAACTTCGTAATCTAGGTTGGAAACCTCAGGCAGATTTTGATAAGGAATTACCTGACATTGTTTCCTATTATAAAGAAAACTTTATTTGGTAAAGGAGAGATCTTATGTGGACACAGCCAACATTTGAAGATGTACGATTTGGTTTTGAAGTAACCATGTACATTAATAATCGATAAGTATATAATATATCTGAAACAACACCCACGACGCCTCTCTATAGAAGCGCACCACGTGGGTTTTTTAACCTTGAGGAAAGTAAATTATGGCATTGATTCAAGCAGCACTCGATACTCTAGACTATGAACAAACGATTCGTCTAGCTCAACGCATCTCACCCTATGTAGATATCATTGAACTCGGCACTCCGTGTGTTAAGTATAATGGTATTCGTATCGTCGAAACAGTTCACATACTTATTCGAGACTGCCTAACTCTAGCAGATCTTAAGACAATGGACGCTGGGCTATATGAAGCCACACCATTCTACGAAGCTGGTGCTGATATCGTTACCGTTCTTGGTGCTGCTGATGCTGGTACTATCAAAGGTGTAGTTGAAGCAGCTAAGTCAACTAAAGCACAAGCACAGGTTGATCTGATTAATGTAAAGAATAAGCTAGAAACTGTTGCTCTTGCATATGAGCTTGGTGCTCATATCATTGGTGTACATACTGGATTAGATCAACAAGCAAAAGGTCAGACTCCTTTTGAAGATCTAAGGAAAGTTCAACAAATGAAAGTTGGTCTAAAGATCTCCGTTGCTGGTGGTATTAACAAGGATACTGTTCGCCAAGCAATTGACGCTGGTGCCGATATCGTTGTAGTAGGCGCAGCAATCTATGGTGCGGCTGACCCTGTTTGCGCTGCTGCCGAGATTCGGGAAGCTGTTAATCGTGGCTAATTATTCTGATGTTCTTGATATTCTAAGAGACGAACTGCTCTATACCGAAAAGGAAACATGTCAGCAACTTATTGATGTACTCATTCATACGATAAGTCGGAAAGAACATTATAATGGCGGAAGAGTGTTTATTGCTGCTGCTGGTAGATCTAAGATGGTTGCCAATATGTTTGCGATGCGAATGATGCATTGTGGATTAAATGTGCAAGTAGTTGGAGAAACTACTACAACTCAGATAACAAGATTTGATTCGCTTCTTCTTGTTTCTGGTTCGGGTGAGACTAAGCAGTTGATCAATTTTGCTGAGAAGGCAAAGTTAGTTCGTTCTGAAGTATTGTTAGTTACAGCAAGTTCAACCTCTACTCTTAGGAATATGGCTGATGAGACTTTTCAGATTGGTCCATCAAGTAGAGTTTTATCTCCTAATAAAAATCTTCCTCTTGGTAGTAGGTTTGAACTCTCTACTATGATATTTTTTGAAACTGTTATTCTTAATTTCATGGAACAACTGAAGCTCACTGAAGACAATTTGAGAAACTGTCATACTAACTTAGAATAATAAATAGTATTGTTGGTATGGTCGTATGAAGTAAAGGGAAGGTATTCTGGACGCGGGTGCGAATCCCGCCACCTCCACCAAAAGCACACTCACCAACCCCTGACGTTGGTCCCATTAAGGTTTTCTAGAGACTGGGATAGTTGCAACGAGTGTGTTTTTGATGGGGGTGACTAGATTCGACAGGGTAAGATACTGATACAGACGACTCGGTAGGCGATGACCGTAAATCAAGCAAAAAAATATAAAAGCCAATGATGACTTTTACGGAGATTATGCACTAGCTGCATAATTCTTCTGGGGTTTCGCCAGCTGTCCTTATTACCCAATCAGCTGGCACTATTTAATCATTAGAGTTTTATTATGGAACCTCATCTGAGAAAGCGAGATCAAAAGATGCTCGCAATCCTGTCAAAAGCCGCTGAAGCTGCAGATCATGTTGGTCTAAGAGCCAAACTAGCTGCGGCAATAGTTATCAAAAATGAGATTATTTCTATCGGGTTTAATCGAAAGAAGACTCATCCTTTCCAGCGTCAATTTCAGACCAATGATAAGCAGATTTATCTACACGCTGAAACTGACGCTATCAATCGAGCGCTTAAGTATGTTTCTAAAGAAGAACTACGTAAGGCGACTCTCTATGTTGCTCGTGTAAAGTATATAGACAATAAAAGTAAAAAAGCTATTTGGGCTGAAAGTAAACCATGTACAGGTTGTCAAAAAGCAATTAAGTCATATGGTATCATGCACGTCGTACATACATGCGAAGAAGAATATAAATATATGTAAAAATGTTGTAGTTTAAATATGCACACTTTAGATACTATCAAAATGCAACTAACTTCTTTAGGGTTTACCGATCAAAAAGCTATCTCTAATAAAAAAATAGCTGTATTAATAAATTCTAACAGAATAGATGCTCTACAAAAAATACAGAAAGCTATTCCAGGATCTGTATATAATCCGATACCATCGGCCGAGAGTTCTATTGGAAAAGTTATAGTAGATGGATTTAATATCCTAGCTAAACCAGCTTCTAAGCAAGGTTCTGCTTCAGCTGGAGTAGAAAATGAATTGATATTATTTAACACTATACAAGAAATGATTAAAACCGGTCCAATAAATATTATTTTTAAAGGTAAAAATAAATCATTTGAAATTTTAGGTTGCAAATCTGCTAAAGCTGTAGGAGCAGATACCACTGGAAGAAAAAAAGCTGATATAGTATTAACAGATTCTAAAAATAAAACATATCCTATTTCTATTAAAAAAGATAATGCTGAAATATGGGAATCAGCTGATGCTTATTTTAATCAAGAAGCTCAAAAAATTATTCAAAAAGCGGTTAATGAAAATAAAGCAAAATTAGTTGCAGAATCTTTTTATTTTAAAATAGAACCTAATATTGCGGTAAAAGCTACTGAACAAGAAAAAAGATCTGCGGTATTTGGATCTGATATAGAAAATAATGGAGCTGTTATAACTAAAACGTTTTCTAAACAATCATTTACAAAAAATGAAGATCAATTAATAATTGAATGTTCTCATATTATAACCAATATATCAGATGTAACAGGTGATAAGGACGTATATTTCTTATTAAGAAATGATAAAACAAGAAAATCTATTAAAAATATTCCAGGAATAAGAATTTTAGCAGTATATAAATCTAGAATAAATCGCAACGTAGCAATTTTGGAAAGGTAATTTTATGAAAACATTCATTCAACTTTTAGAATCAGCAAACGAAGAAAAATTAAAACATTTAGAGCATGCTGAAGATCATCCAATCAATGCCGGTCATGAAGGAACTCAGCATGCCATAAACACTCTTCGTCAGACTGCAAATGCTTTACAAGGCAAACCTTCTAAAGCTAAGATCATGACTAAATGGGATGGATCTCCTTCGATCGTATTTGGTCATCATCCTGAAACCGGTAAATTCTTTGTCGCTTCTAAATCTGCTTTCAATAAAGATCCTAAACTAAATTATAGTGAAGAAGATATTGAAAAAAATCACGGTCATGCTCCAGGGTTAGTTGCTAAATTAAAGGCGGCCTTGCACCATCTTCCTAAATCTACACCTAGTCATGGTGTATATCAAGGCGATATCATGCATACTCCTGAAGACGTCCAGCACAGTAATGGAAAGGTACATTTTAAACCAAATGCCATCACATATTCTGCTTCAGGCAATTCCGCTGAAGGCGAAAAGGTAAAGCGCTCAAAGATAGGTGTTGCAATTCATACTGCTTATCATGGTAAAACTCTAGACTCAATGAAAGCTGAATATGGAGCAGATCTTTCACACTTCAAAGAGCATCCTGATGTTCATGTAATTCATTCGCATTTTAAACCTGAACATGCTTCATTTAGTGATAAAGACACCGCTGAATTTAATAAGCATATTCAAGCCGCATCGTCCATGGCTAAGAAAATAAAGCCAGAGCATTACGGAGTATTGGATGATCATGATCATAAAACACATCTTAAGATGTATATCAATAGCACCGTAAGAAACAATACTGCTCCTTCTGTAGAAGGTTATAAGCAACATCTATCAGAACGTGGTGAAAAAGAAGCAAGTAAAGTTAAGACACTGGTAGCGCAAGAAAAAAAGAAAAAGACGTTCTCTGATGCGGCTGAACACGTTGATCAAAATAAAGAACATTTTGGCAACATGTTAGCATTACATCATCATTTACAGACGGCTAAAAATACGTTAGTTTATGCTATGTCTCGTAAATCAGACTTTGAACATCATATCGCCGGTCAAAAAACTAAACCAGAAGGTTTTGTATCCGTTGTAGACAATAGACCTACGAAGTTAACTGATAGATATGAATTTAATAGAATGAATTTCTTAAAAACAAAGGAGTAATCATGGAAAATCCCTCAAATCGATTTGGTAATCTTCTTCAAACGATGCAAGATAATCGTTGGAGAATCACTCTAATTAATCTTGGAACTTTTGCACTAATTATTGTTGGCATTCTATTTGCAACAGTTTTACAGACACCAGTTGCATCAGAATGGAAAGAACTACTCCTTCTAATGCTTGGCGCATTTATCGGCAACTATAATAAGACTGCAGAGTTCTGGTTTTCAAATGAAGATCGCGATAAGCTACTTGTTCAGAAGATGGATGAAGAAGATGACGCTCCTGGTACTGAAAAAGAACGAGTAGATCTAAACAAGATCAAAGAATAATAATAAAGAGGACTTACTGAAATGGCAAAACCTAAAGAAGTTTTTATATCACATCAAAATAATGTTTTTAAGAAATCGTCTACAAGCGGCAATAGTGATGTTTTTTCTTTAATTGTAGCAAGTGAAACTGGCGGTGTTAATGTTGGTGCTACATTAGAATGGTTTGAATTAATATAAATAGATTAAACTAATTAAGGTTTTATTTAAATGCTTAAATTCTTAGACTTTATAATGGAAG
>Ga0208975_1000935_pt1 | contig 13164 bp, 27 predicted proteins | sample GreLakmeER78MSRF_FD_187700 | JGI IMG/M metagenome (GOLD analysis project Ga0208975, IMG submission 187700) | Freshwater lentic microbial communities from great Laurentian Lakes, MI, USA - Great Lakes metaG ER78MSRF (SPAdes) | ecosystem: Environmental > Aquatic > Freshwater > Lake | place: Great... | reverse complement strand
ATCATAAGTTATAAAGTTTACATCATAAGTTATATATCCAGCTTTTATATTAAAATTGCTCATTTTATTTTATTTAAAGGTTAAAAGTGTTAGCAAGTAGACGGCACTCTTGATATTGTACCAGCTAAATTATTTCCTCTTGCGTAAAAAGTTTGATAAGTATTAGGTATTTCATAATAAATAGCTTCATCTCTTACTTTATCTACTAAAAATTGATTAGGCACTCCATTTGATATAATTTGTTCAGTATCAGTTTTTAATATTGTTGGGGTTGCACTTGCAGTTGTAGTAACTGGTGCCATTGAATTTTTTTTGTATAATCGGTATAATAAATAAGCTACTCCAATACCTACTAATAACATTGTACTTTTATTTTTCATAATTCTTTATTTAAAATCTAAATTTTATATTTTTTCGTGCGTAATTATCGTTAATCTTTGCTATTTCGCTTTTATCTAAATTACCAATAATAAATTGTGGTAAATTTTGTAGTCCACCAATATTAATACCAAAAAAACTTTCTTGCCTCATTCCAAAAACTTGTATTAATGTAGCAATATCGGCATCATTTTGTACTCTTGCTATTTGATAGCCAGCATCACTTTTATTGTCGGCAAATCCGCTAAACTTTAAATCGTTATATATTTGGTCTGCTATAATTTGCCATTCCCCTTTTGATTTGGTTGGCGTTTGTGTTTTTATAGAATTATTAATATATGCATCTATATTTACTTTTTGAGTATAATCTTGCTCTAATTCTAATGCACTTTTTAATACACCTAATTTAATAAGAAGTGGCTTAAGTATTAAAAAATACGCACCACCACCTATTGCAGTATATAATAAAAGTTTTTGCGTGTCTTTATTTATTGCCATTATAACATTATTAATAAACTTTGTAATTTAGTACTAGTCATAGCATCTAATTTTCTTAAATGTTCTAAACTAACCCCTTTTTTTATTAAGCTATCTAATATTAAGATTGCTTCATCATTAACTTGTCCTATTCCAGCTACACCTTGCATTTGTTTGCCATTATTTAAAAAACCACCTACTACGCCAATTAAACCGCTAATTAATGCCTCTTGTACTTGTGGATTTGCAGCCATATTACTAAGCATAGCGTTTATTGGGTTTTGTGGCGTTTCTTCGTATTCCTCTTGGTCTGCTTCTGCTAACTTACTTTCCAATAAATTTAGCTTTTCCATTATTTTTTCCATTTCATAACGATTACTACCACCCCCACCAGTATAAGCACCTACTCCGTAAACTGGTGCCTCTAATTCTGCTGGTCTAAATTTTAACATAGCGTGGCTGGGCGTATTCATAGTAATATATCCCGTCTTATCTTTTTTAGGGTGCAAGATTAAAGCATATAAGGTATTAACTCCGTTTTGTTCAAACGCAGATATATTTTCTTCTAAAATTCGCCTTGCATTATCTACGCTATCCTCGTTGCAAGAAAAAAGTAATTCTTTTTTTGTAGGACTAATTATTTCACAAACCGAGTAATACGGACTGGTTGCATTTCTGTCAAACCAGTCCATAACTCCGTTAGTTCCAGTAGTCATTGCTTTTTGAACTGCCATAATAAAACTATATTATAAATAATAATAAATTCCGAAACTATAAGTTACACCAGTAGTGCCTAATGCAGCTGCCGTTGTAACACTACTTTTAGTCCAGCTTATATCTATATCGTTCATTTCAGGTAATTCCCAAACATGTGGACTTGTTAAATCTTGTATATTGTTGAACGCTAACAATGGTAGTCTATATATAATTTGTAAATCGCCTTGATACAATGTTAAAAACGATTGCTTTAAATCTGCTAGTGTAACTGGCGTTGCACCGCTTAAAGGCGTTTTTGTAATTGCAGTAGGCGTATATACTTGAATACCTTGTATTTTAGCATTTCGAAGCTGTGGTTGGTCAGTGAACGAAAAGAAAGTTAAAGTACTTCCACTTGGTACATTGATTTCTACGGCTTGGTATCTTTTAATACGCATATCTTTTTTTTTAATAATTTAAAAAATAGCGGTAGTTACTGACCGCTGGCAGTAGCGTTTAGCTTCGCCAAAGCATATTTTTATTTAACAGTTGTTACGTTTTGTAACAAGATACCTCTTTGAATTACGCAGATAAAACTATTAGCTAAAATTGTTGCTGGTGCACCATTTGCCGTTAATTGGAAATTGATGTTTGCAGCACCATTAAATACGATTCCTGGCTCTACTGGATAAAATCCATTTTCGCTACCATCGTTTTGGTCTACTGGGAAAATAGTTTGTGCAGTAATACCAACACCACCTTGTGTTTGTGGCACATAGTAATGACGATATACGTCCCAAGCTGGTAATACTTGTTGATTGTTAATTGTTAAATTCAATGAACCATTGTAAATAGACAATAAATCATCATCAGTTGCACTTGTAAATATTACACCATTAGGGTAAGTATATAAAGGTGCTTTTGTGCTTGTAGCAGAACCAACACCAATTAATACTGAAATTTCACTTGCCACAAATATATCTTGTAAGTTTAGACGCTTTTCGTTTACACGAACCGCACCATTTTGAGTATCATTAACCAATACTGGTAAATGATAGTTTGCAATTGAAGTAGATAAAGCTACCTCACTACGTAAATAAGATTGCGTTAAAACCGCTTGGTCTACGCTATATCCAAGACCTCTTACTAATGCTTTTGCATTTTCAAAGACCATTCTTTGTCCCATTTGAGTTGCCATTGTTTTTTAATTTTTATTTTTTTATTAAATTTATATTAAAGGTGAATAGTGTTAGATTAACAATTCTCCTCATCCATACCAGCGATTGACGGCGTCATATAGCTAGTGTCCATTAAACCAGCGTTGTTATAATTACCAGCTACTTGCGGTACTTGATAACCAGCATAACCACCATAAGCACCAATTCCGTTAAGAATTCCGAATGATTGTACTAATTTAAGTCCACCAGTTGCTACCATACCAGCACCGATACCTTGTCCTACATCACCTTTTAAATATTTAGGTAACATAATACCTACTACTACTGGAACTGCTGCTTTTAGCTTTTCGTTCATAGTTGCGGGTAAAAATTTTGTTACTGCACCAGCAGCAACGGCACCAGCGATTGTATATAATGCACCAGTAATTTGACTACCCATAGCACCTACGCCTGACATTCTGCGTCTGCGATAGCTACTTTTTTTTGTTGCTCTTTTTCTTCTTGCCATTTTGTTTGATTTTTAATTATTGTTTATGAGAAAATTTTTATTAAATACTTTTTTTCAATTCTTTTGTATGTGTTTTATTTTCTTTAATATATTTTTTTAATTGTTCTCGACTTTTTATTAAAGATTTTTTTGCTTCTGGCGTAATTTTATTACCAAATTGTTTTATTTGATTATTTACATAATCTAATTGTTTTTCAGCTTTATTAATTTCATAAAAAGCATTTTTTATTTTTGCTAAAATTCCGTTAGTTAAAAAATCAGTAATTTTACCCATTCCTAATAACTTTCCTTTGTCGCTACGATTAGGTCTATTTTCGTAATATGTTTTACCAGTTTTACTTGTACGTTTACCTGGTTTTTTAGCTACTTTCTTTTTTACTACTTTTTTAGCAGCTTTCTTTTTAGCTACTTTTTTCTTAACTGCACCTACTTTTTTCTTTCCGTATATATGTGCAAACGCTTCTTTTAAAGAAACGCCAGTCTTTTGTCTATAAGCAATAGCTTGCTTAAATTTTGCTTTCGCTGTTTTTTGTGCTTGTGTCATTTGTTTTAATTTAGATATCTAATACTGGGCCTCTTGGAATGCTTCTATAAACTATATCTGGAATAATTTTAGTAGAAGGCCAGCTATTAGGCAAATATCTATCTCCATAAGCAGCAGTAAAAGGTCTTAATTGCCCTTGATATAATTGAGCAGATTCTACCCCATTTGCCACTACATCAAGTTCAAATAAACCAGCTGGATATACATAAGGTTCTACTTTTGGTTTAGTTGGTACATTAGTAGTACTTGGTATTAATGGCTTAATAACTGGTATTGCATTTTTTTTACGCGTAAAAAAGTAATACAATAAACCTAAACCACCTACGATAAAAATTAAATTTCCCTTTTTCATTATTTATTTTTTAATATTAAATATAAACCTAGTCCAATGCCAGTATATAAAATTAAACTGCTTGGACTTTTTGTTAAATTAGTAAATACATTACTTGCAGTACTTGTAATATTTTGTAAAGGCGTTGCATTATAATTTAACTCCGAATTTGTAAACATAGCCCTTTGCGAATTAGCCCAAAAATTATTTCCGTCAGCTTGCGTTTGTATTGCAGTTTGTAAAAACTTATTATAATACTCTTTATCTTCTAATGATAAAGTTTTATAATCTTCATTATAATTATTTTTATACCATAAAAAAAGTTTTTCTGCACCTACATCTCTAGCCCTAGTATTAATCTTTTGAGAGGTTGCTATTACTAAAGCTAATCTTTGCCTTGCATCACTACTAGCTAATTGTGGTTTTACACTTTCAATTAGTCTATTTGCGTCAAACGCTGGGCGTGTAAACCAGTCATTCCAAGACGCTATTAATGTAGCACCAGCAGTAGCAATAACTGATGATATTGGTTCGCCAGTATATATTGGTATAAATTTGGTTCCAATAGCTGGCATTTGCTTATAGCCTATATTATTTGTATAATATGCCATTATCTTTTCCTAAGTATTAAATATAAACCTAAACCAGCACCAGCAACTAATAAAATAGTATTCAAATTAATTCTTTGACTCATATTCATATTAGGTTGGGCTTGTTGAGTAGTAGGAAAAAACATTCCACCACCGCTTGGCTGAACATTTCTTTGTATTAAACTTGCACCAGTATCTACTAATTTTCCAAATATATTACCCCAGTCAATACCACCACCACTAGAACTACTTGTACTAACCTCTCCGTCAAAACTTGGCACTCCGCTTATACTTGCAAATTGAATAGCTTTTGTTACTTTATCAATCGCCATAATATATTGGTTTTCCTCTTGACTTCCTGGCGTAATAAAACCACTATTCAAATATTTGTTTTTTAAACTAACTAATTTATCTCGGTAATTTTGCATCTCTTGTAAAGTTGCCGTACCTTGTGATGATGTGCCTGACATTGCTATTAGTGCCATTTTTATTTTTTTATCTTTTATAAATACTGGTTCTTTTCTTTGGTCAAATTTATTTAATACAGGATCTACCCATACCTCATTTTTAGTACCAGGATATAATACAGCAAAAACGTGTTGGGGTTCTCTTGTATCATATCTATAACTAGCAAAACGATACGCTAGCGGTACTTTAAATATTCCTTTTCTATTGAGTGAACTCATAATGCCGTTAATAAAACTAGCGTAACTTTTGCAGTCAGCACCTTGTTTAATACTTATAATAGCACTAGGACTTCTTAATGTTTGTTTTTCAATAGGCTCAACATAATAGGGAACATTATCTTTTAAAAATTCAAAAACATTTTTTGCCGTTTCTACTTCATTATCGTCGATAAACATTTCACTAATCTTGTCGTATTCACTTTCATAGTTATCGTGATTATCTAAAATACCTTGTATAATATCGCCAGTATTTTGGTCTTGTATTAATACTTTTTTAAAATTGGTAAAGGGTGCTAATTTTTGTAGCACCATATTTTTACTAATCATATATTATACTCAAAATTAAAAGGCAAAGTTATTAAATCAACTATAATACTTCCATTAAATCTTAAATTTATTCCTCTAGTGCTTAAACCTTTTATTAAAGATGCTACACCAGTATAAGATAAAGTTACTGGTATTCTTAAAATTGAACTACCAGTTACTAATGTAGTAGGCGTTATTCCTATTACATTACCTATATAAGTATTGTTTAAATATAAATCTCCTTTAATATTTTGTATTGTTGCCGTAATATCAGTTGGGTTATTTACTTGTACTACTATGTTAATAGTTGGGTACAATAATGACATACTACTAAAATCTATTGTCTTAAAAAAAACTGAAACAGTTTTTGCTAGTACATATTTTTTATAAACTAAATAACCAATAATTGTTGCTGGAAGTAACCACCAATTTCTTTTGTTCATAAAAATCTAATTGCCATAAAATTAAGACAATAAACTATAATAACAAAATATTATTGTTTTTGTTTACAAAACCTTAAAATAGCCCTAAAAACGTCCTAAAATGTTAAATTTTTAGGGTTGTGGAAAAAAAAATCGGGTAAATGTCTTTTTCTTGTTTTATTTTTATTAGATTTGCTTTTGCCGAGCATAAGCTCGCAACAAGAAATCTAATAAAACAGAAATACCCCTAAAACATATATATTTTAACACTTTTGACCTTTAAAATAGATATTATATTAATTATTTTGGTAGTTTGATATAATATCCTTTATTTTATATCGTTATTCTATTTTACTGACTATAAAATTTACAAAAATGATTCACTTCAATTCGTTGAGCAGTACCAATGCCGTATTGCTTGAAATTCAAAAAATTGTTCGCAAAAAAGAGAAACTGGTAGAGATTTTTAAATTTACCCAGTATCGTGATGTTTCAATTTTATTTACTGCTACTGACAATGCAGAAATTAAAATGGTTCATATTACTAATGATATGATGCCGTTTCATTTACCCAATGAAATAGCTAATATTTTAGAAGATAGTATAGACCAGTACGACAAAGATATTTCCTCACTTAACCAACACTTAAAAAATTTATAAAATGAAAAAAATTTATTATTTAGGTTATATTATTTTTGAAACTTTATACGACCACTTAACACCTAAAGTTTATATTGTTCAAATTGATATGTCCGAGCATAGCAGTTTAACCAGTGCACAATGCCATATAGACTTTTTAACACAATAACCTATGAACTACTTTTTAATATTATCACAAATTCAAAACTTAAAAAAATGCAAAACGAAACTGAAAAAAAACAAAGTATTGGTGCTTGGGACAAATCCACAAAAAATAGTAAAGCCTATATTAGCTTTACTATTGACGGAAAACTTTATACTATGTGGAAAAATGAATTTAAACTTAAGCCTACGCAACCCGATTACAAAATTTACGAAGCAGAACCTTTAAAACCTATTACAAATGAATAATTTAACCCAGCCAGCCTATCCAGTAGTACCATTACAAGATAATTTTAAACGCTTAGTGGTGCCTATTCCTGGTCTAAGCAAATTTGAGCATTTTGCTCTTGAAATATACAAAGCAAGATTATCAAATAATATAGATGATAGCAATATAGAATTGATGAATTATGCTATAATTGATGCTATTGATTTTTTAAATAAAATTGAAGAAAAAACTAAAAATTTAACAAATGATAAAAATGATGAAGTGGTTATTTACAACCATTAACGGCCAAGCGGTATTAATACTGCTATTTGTATTTTTAATTTGTGCTTTACTAGAAAATTTATAAATGTGGAAAATAATGACTATAAAATAAACATTGATGAATTACTTGAAAAACGAAAATATAACCCCAATTACATACCCACTAGGGAAAATATTATATTTACTATTCAAGATAAGCACATAGGTAGTTTGCAGAATTTTATTATATTTAGCGGACTGCCTAAAGCTGGAAAATCAACCTTTATTTGTGCTATGATAAGTAGCGTATTTAATACCTATGACATTTTCACTATGAAATTACATACCCCCCAAAATAGGGCTAAAGTATGTTTAATAGATACCGAAAGTAGTGATTATGACTTTTATAGGACTATTAATAAAATTAAAGGATTTGCCGAAATTAACGACCTACCACCCTATTTTGACGCTTTCCAAGTTCGTGAGGATTCTAGCAACGCCATTAAATCAATGATTGAACGCTATTTAGAGCTTAATTTAGACTGCTCTATACTAATTGTGGACGGACTACTTGATTTGCTAGTAAATTACAATGACGAAAAAGAAAGTAGCTTATTAACTAGCTGGCTTAAAAAAATAACTAAGCATTATAACATATTGCTAATATCGGTTTTACACCAGTCAAAAAGCAATTTAATGACTACTGGACACATTGGTAGTGCTAGTGATAGGTTTGCCCAATCCACTTTAGATATTACAAAGGATAAGGATAAAAATACTTATGTCCTATCTAGCCGTTTTATGCGTAGCGATTCCGACTTTGAACCTATTACATTAATGAATTTTAACGGAATATTTCAGCAGATTGAAACGGACAAAGCAAAGAGCACTGGTAAAAAAGCTACTGACTTAGATGAAATTGAAAGTAAACGCTTATTACATCAAATAGTTACTATGCCAATGCCCTATAATGATATATCTAGCGAAATTATAGAAAGGACTGCAACCAGTAAAGCCTTTGCAAAAAATTTAATTAAATTGTGGATAAGCAAAAACTATATTGTAAAAGATAGCAAAAACAATTATAAGATATTATGATATTTTTAAAACGACTTTATTTAATATTTGTACTATTGCCACTAGCTATAATATTTGCATTGTATATAATGATAATAGCTTTTATTGAGCATATAATTAATAACTCTAAAATAAAACGATACTAATGGTTAGTTTGTAGTCATAAAAAACGAGAAGCCAGTTTTTAGGCTGACTTCTCGCTGACTATAAAATAGACAAATGATTGCCTACTCTAACACTTTTCATTACAAATATACTACTATGACAAATAGGACAAAAATTTATTTTATTATTTTGCAACGCAAAGTAGTAAGTTTAAAAGACTTACAAGATATTACTAAATGGCAAAGGTTTACTATTTTACGAGCAGTTGCACCACTCGTAATTAAACGCAAAATAAGAGCAGTTACCCAAGATAATGTCAGGTACTTTGCCATAAACGATAAACCTCTTAAAAATGGCTAAAAAGTTGTATAGTGCTATTGTATTTTTTAAGGATAATATCCAGCCAGTTCGTAAATATCATAATATTTCTAGTATTAACAATTTTATCAATTTCGCTAGATCCCTAGATGCCGATTATTTTAACTTGTACGAAAAAACTACTAGATTATATGTAGAAAGAATATATATAAAAAAAGGGGTGTAGAAACACCCCTTTACCTTTATACTATGCAAAAACCCACCTATGATAAAAATAGTTGCTTTTCAGCTATTCTACGCTTTTTTAAGCCGTTGCTGACCTTTCCCCCAGCATATACCCACCTATCAAATTGTAGGGCTACCTTGTCCTTACTAACCCCCTCATTAAGCAATCTTAGTAGTGTACTATTAGCAAAAGCATTTTCGCCTACATTATAAGTAAAACTAGCCATAGCTAATAACTGGTTATCGGTGACTGGTACTTTAACCCTACTTTTTACAAAATCGTATTTATCTTGGGCTTCCAATAATAGCCACTTTTTAGCCGTTTCTTTGTCAATTACATCAGTTTTAATAACTGGTCTTTTAAAGTCCCAATTATAACCACTTCCGTAACCTACGCTATATTGCATATAGTCCCAAATAGGTATTGCTACAAATCCCTCTAAACTAGCTATTACATTAAATAGCTTGTCGCTAACTAAAGCAAAAGGGGTATTATTTAAAGCCGTAGCTATTCGTTTTCGTAACATATATAATACTATTGTACTTATAACTAAAGTAGCTAATACTTTTTTATTACTAGCCATATAGTCAATTAATTATCTTTTTTAGAATCTGCTGCCACTCCACCCAATAAAAATGTACTAATACCAGCTATTGCTTGTGCAATAACTTGCACTTTACCAGTACCAGCCGTAGCAAAATAACCACTTATAGCAGCTAATAAACCAAATATTGTCGTTTTTTTATTTTTCATCTTTTTTCTTTTTATTTATTTTGTAAATATGTAAAATGGTATAAATGGAACTAATACCAGAGAGTAAACCCAAAAATAACGACATATATGCGTTAATTTGGTTAATACTTAATATGTAAGTACCTACACTAGCAATAGCACCACTTATACCATTTTTATCAGTCATCTTAATCAATTTGTGCCTCAGTAGAAGCATTGTTTTGAATTGCCTTTACGATTGTATTAAACGCTTCTGCGACTTGTACGGCCGTATCAATGTTTAGTAATACACCTTTTTTAATAGATTCATCAATTAAGGCTTTAATTAATTCTAGGGCTTTTTGGTTTTTCATATATATTGTATTTGATTAAACTAAGGTTAAATTTAATTGTGTTGCACCCCATTGGTACGCATAAGTATTTGAATCTGGACTACTTGAATATGTTGTATAATCAATATCTCCCATAGTTAAATTACCTTGTGCTACTTGTATTTGTTCAGTTGTATATAATTGCCAATAAAATGTTGCACTATCTACTAAATTATCACTAATACTTGTCATATTATATATAGTAGCAGCTACCATTATTCCATTGTACCATATTGATACTGGTTGTATTTCTTTCATATATTTATTTTAACGCATTCTAATTATTGAATTTCTACCATTTGCCGCACCACCAATATTTACCATTTGTACGCTAGTTCCAGTACCAGTAATTGTTAAACCACCAAGACTACCTAAATTAATTACATTTGATATAGTACCAGTACCATTTACAATTACAATAGCAGAAGCATATATACCAGTTGAGTTAGGGTCGTGCCCTACTACAAGATAATGACTATTTACTTCACTTGTAATTGTAAAAATTGTAGTAGTACCAGTTGCATAAACTATATCGGAAGTGTTTAAATTAATTGCACCACTTGCCCTTACTTGCCCTGTAACTTGTAGTTTTTGTCCATTATCGGTATTAGTTCCAATTAATACATTACCACTACTTGTAGCAAATTTAGATGCAGTTGTACCATTAAAACTTGTAGCACTTATTGAACTATTAAAAATACTAACGCCAGCATCATCTATTGCTAATACATTAGTACCTACTGAATTTTTAAATAACCATCCACTACTTGTATAATTAGTAAATTGGTAAAAACTTGCATTTATTGTCAAATTACCTACTACTACATTATTAACAAGAAAATTTAAAATATTACTTCCACCAGTTTGAGCACTTAATTGTAAATATGGTGAAGCATAAACAATATTTAATGCACCACTTAAAGTACCACCAGCTAAAGGTAAATAAGTTGTAGAAGCTGCCGTTGTACTTAAATATGTAGTTGAATCTATTGAACCATCTGCTTTTAAAAATTGAGCAGAAGTTCCACCACTTTTAATAAATGAAAGAGCAGTTAAATTACTTGTAAACCTTCCATTACCAGTAACATCTAAAAAAAATGTTGGTGTAAGTGTATTAATACCTACAAATCCAGAACTATTTATTCTAAATTTTTCAGTCCTTGTACCACTTGTAGCAGTTTGTATTGCAAAATAACCATTGTTAGTACTTGCACCTTCCCACGCACCATATATTTCTGCTATACCATCATTTCCAGTACTACCACCATAAAAGCCAAGAGAACTACCAACATCTGCTGCTGGCGTTTGTCTATTTTCTGCTGAAAAAGTTAAATTTATTGCAGCAGATGTCCTTGTTGCTGAAAATTTACCATTACTAAATGCAAATTGTGAACTATTTATACCAAAAAATGTAATAGATTGACTATTAGTTATTGATAAAATAGTAAATGAATTAACTGAATCAAATATATCAAAAGTATTTGCACCAGCACTATATGTATTGCCTATACGCCATTTACTTACACCAGCATTTTGAAATGTTAAATAAGCATTACTTGTACCAGTACCATTAAATTGTGCATTAGTACCAGTAGCGTGAATATCTAAAGGTGCACCCGGCGTCGTTGTATTAATTCCTAATCTACTATTTGTATTATCCCAAAATAAATTATTGTTGCCAGCTAAAACTTGGGTACCATTAAAAAATGATACTTGCCCTACTACACCACTACCAGTTAGAGTACCAATGCCTGGCCCACCTATTAAATCCCACCCACTACCAGTATCACGATAAAAAGCAAAAGTATCTTTTGATATAAACATACGACCTACAAAGCCCGCAGTAGGGATATTGGCAAAAGTATCAGTAAACCAAGCTGGGCTACCCCTTTGGTTTAACACATCAAAATCTACGCTAATATTACTCACTAAATATAGTTTTTCTTTATTGTAACTAAGTTATTTGTTCCAGCACCAGTAAAGGTTGCTAAAAATTGCTTATTCATAATTTCGCCAGCGTTTCCGTCTATTGAAAAACTTTGATTCTGTTGTAATACAACGCTTTCTATTGTAACTACATTAGAACCATAATTAATAAAAGTAATACTATTGCAATTACTTGTTATAAATCCGTTAGCATCATAAGTTATAAAGTTTACATCATAAGTTATATATCCAGCTTTTATATTAAAATTGCTCATTTTATTTTATTTAAAGGTTAAAAGTGTTAGCAAGTAGACGGCACTCTTGATATTGTACCAGCTATATTATTTCTGCCATAAAAAGTTTGATATGTATTAGGTATATTATAATCAATAGCTTCATCTCTTACACTATCTACTAAAAATGGACGCTGGCTTCCATTTGATATTATTTGTTCAGTATCGGCTCTTTGTATTGTTGGCATTACACTTGTAGTTAAATTTACTGGTGCCATTGAATTTTTTGCATATAATCGGTATAATAAATAAGCCACTCCAATACCTAATAATATCATTCCACTTTTATTTTTCATAATTATTTATTTAAAATCTAAATTTTATATTTTTTCGTGCGTAATTATCGTTAATCTTTGCTATTTCGCTTTTATCCAAATTACCAATAATAAATTGTGGTAAATTTTGTAGTCCACCAATATTAACTCCAAAAAAACTCTCTTGCTTCATTCCAAAAACTTGTATTAATGTAGCTATATCGGCATCATTTTGTACTCTAGCCACTTGATACCCAGCATCACTTTTATTGTCGGCAATACCGCTAAACTTTAAATCGTTATATATTTGGTCTGCTATAATCTGCCACTCTCCTTTTGACTTGGTTGGCGTTTGGTTTTTTATAGAATTATTTATATAAGCATCTATATTTACTTTTTGAGTATAATCTTGTTCTAATTCTAATGTACTTTTTAATACACCTAATTTAATAAGAAGTGGCTTTAGTATTAAAAAA
>Ga0208975_1000933_pt1 | contig 13177 bp, 18 predicted proteins | sample GreLakmeER78MSRF_FD_187700 | JGI IMG/M metagenome (GOLD analysis project Ga0208975, IMG submission 187700) | Freshwater lentic microbial communities from great Laurentian Lakes, MI, USA - Great Lakes metaG ER78MSRF (SPAdes) | ecosystem: Environmental > Aquatic > Freshwater > Lake | place: Great... | reverse complement strand
GTGGCCATGCGCTACCAGTTCCCGGGCGTGACCCCACCGGCCCCCCACCAAGCCTTTCTGGCCGCGTGTGCGCAGTTGCGCTATACACTCTATTCCACGCAAGCAAAGACCAAATTTTTTACGCTCGATTCCCCAGACCCACCCCCTTGCAAAAATTTGCCCTATGTGAAAAATTTTTCGCAAAAATTTTTTCGGTTTTCCGTTCCAGAACACGCTATACATGATGCTGTTTTATGTTGTATCATCCGGCCATGATCCTGCTGACACCAGAGCTGAGCGTCCCCCTGCCATCCGAGCGGGAAGGAATGCTGTTGCTGCATGAGAAGGCCGAGGCCATGTTCAACACGGCGGAGTTCCTGACCGCCTTTGGGGTTCCGTCCGAGCCCTCCGAAGAAGATCAGGTGGCCGCACGCGTTGCGTTCCATGAATCCGTCAACGCTGCACAGAACTCCCCCCTGCCGTTGGCCAAGACCGAAGCGATCAAAACCAGCGGCGCTGCCCGGCACCTGAAAGCTGTGCTCAGCGAGTATGACGAGATCGTGGTCAAGTCGGCCGTGCAGATTCGCACCTATGTCACCAACAAGCTGATCGAAGAGACGACCCACCCGGATGCCCGGATTCGTATGCGGGCCTTGGAGCTGCTGGGCAAAGTGGGCGACGTGGGCCTGTTTGTTGAGCGGTCTGAAGTCACCGTGCGCCACAAGACCACCGTTGAGCTGGAGGATTCGATCAAGAGCCGGATTGCCAAACTGCTGGAGATGCGCAGTGCGGCCGAGGACATCGTGGACGTGAGCCCCAAGGAGCCCGACCCCAAAGGGGCGGCTGCAGAGTTGCTGCGGGAAGACGCGGATGATTGACTTTTCCAATTTTACCGTCGAGGAGTTGCTCAAGCTGGACTTGGCCAAGATGGACGCGGAGGATTTGGAAGCGTTTGATGCTGCGTTGGCCGAGCTGGAACGCAGGGAAGCTGCGAAACTTGCACGGGATAGCTTGATTGAGTTCTGCAAGCGCATGAGCCCAGAGTACAAGGTGGGCAAACACCACAAGCGGTTGGCCAAGCTGTTGGAGGACATGGCCTACAACCGCAAAGACCGGATCGCGGTGTCCATACCGCCCCGGCATGGCAAGTCCCAGCTCGTGTCTATTTACTTTCCGGCATGGTTCCTAGGTAATTTCCCTAATAAGAAGGTGCTGATGGTCTCCCACACCACCGATCTGGCGGTGGATTTTGGCCGGAAGGTGCGAAATCTGGTGGATCAGCCCACCTACAAGGACATTTTCCCCACTGTGGTGCTGGCTGCTGACTCTAAGAGCGCTGGCCGGTGGAACACCAATGAGGGCGGGGAGTACTTTGCCTGTGGTGTGGGCTCCGCGCTGGCTGGGCGGGGTGCTGACTTCCTGATTGTGGACGATCCGTTCTCGGAGCAGGACATCCTGAACGGCAACTACGAGGTGTTCACCAAAGCGTACGAGTGGTTTACCTTCGGAGCGCGGACGCGACTGATGCCGGGGGGCCGGGTTGCAATCGTGCACACCCGCTGGCACCCCAACGACCTGATTGGGATGATGGCCAAGGACATGGGCCGCAACGACGACACGGACAAGTACGAGTTCTTTGAGTTCCCTGCAATCTTCAATGAAGGAACTGACGAGGAACGGGCCCTGTGGCCAGAGTTTTTTGATCTGGATGCGCTAAAACGCACCCGGGCGTCGATGCCCACGTTCCAGTGGAACGCCCAGTACCAGCAGAGCCCCACGTCCGAAGAGGGGGCGATGGTCAAGCGCGAGTGGTGGAAGCAGTGGGAAGAGGAAGACCCCCCGGAGCTGGACTTTGTGATCATGACGCTGGACGCGGCGGCGGAAAAGAACAACCGGGCCGACTTTACGGCGCTGCTGACATGGGGCGTGTTCAGCCACCCCCGCCTGACTGACGGTAAGCCCAATATCATCCTGATGAACGCGATCAACGTGCGAGTGGAGTTCTATGAACTCAAGGAATTGGCGTTGCGGGAGTACGGGGAGTGGGAGCCAGAGGCGTTTATCGTGGAGAAGAAGTCCAACGGAACCCCGCTGTACCAAGAATTGCGTCGGATGGGCATCCCGGTCCAAGAATTCACCCCGCACAGGGGCACCGGGGACAAAGTTGCCCGTTTAAATGCTGTTTCAGATATTTTCAGATCGGGCATGGTCTGGTATCCTGCCGGTAGACGCTGGGCTGAAGCAGTGGTTGAGCAAGTTGCGGCTTTTCCTGCGTCAGAAAACGACGATATGGTTGACTGCACAAGCATGGCATTACACCGCTTCCGAAGTGGTGGGTTCATCAGCTTGGACAGCGACGAAAAAGATGACTTGTACGGCTACCAGCGCAAAGCTGCGTACTATTAAAGAAAGCTCAATACATGGCCACCAACATTGACAAATCGCTGATGCAAGCCCCCATGGGTTTGGATGCACTTGCTGCAGATCAGCCTGCATTGGAAATCGAGATCGTTGATCCTGAAGAGGTGAAGATCAGACTCGGTGACATGGAGATCGACATCGAGCCGGGAGAGCCCAGCATTGATGACTTTGACGCCAACTTGGCCGAATACATCTCGGACAGTGCCCTTGACACCATGGCCGGTGATCTGGCCGGTGACATTGACAACGACCGCAATGGCCGCAAGGACTGGGAGAAGACATACACCGAGGGTTTGAAACTCTTGGGCCTGAACATGGAGGAGCGCACGGAACCGTGGAACGGTGCCAGTGGTGTGTTCCACCCCATGATTACCGAAGCCGTAGTGCGCTTTCAAAGCGAAACCATCACAGAGACGTTCCCGGCCGTTGGCCCGGTGCGTGCCAAGATTGTTGGCAAAGAGACCCCCGAGAAGAAGGAAGCTGCCCAGCGTGTGGCGGCAGACATGAACTTCCAGCTCACGGAGGTGATGAAGGAGTTCCGCGCCGAGCACGAGCGCATGCTGTGGTCACTGCCAGCCACAGGCTCTGCGTTCAAGAAGGTCTACTTTGACCCCAGCCTCAACCGTCAGGTGTCGATCTTCATTCCGGCCGAAGACATCTTGCTGCCTTACGGCACATCTGAAATTCAATCTTGTTACCGCGTCACGCACCAGATGCGCAAGACCAAGAACGAAATCAAGAAGCTGCAGGAAGCCGGGTTCTATCGTGACGTTGAGCTGGGCGACCCGGATAAAGCGACCAGCGAGATCAACAAGGCCAAGGACAAAGAGACGGGCTTCAGTGACCTGAACGACGACCGCTTCACACTGTACGAATCGCATGTGGACCTGTACCTCAAAGGCGACCCGCTGTGCGAAGATGAGGCAGAGATTGCCCTGCCGTACGTGGTCACCATGATCCGGGGCACTAACACGGTACTGTCCGTGCGCCGCAACTGGCGCGAAGACGATGACCTGCACTTGAAGCGCCAGCACTTTGTGCACTACCAGTACATTCCCGGGTTTGGGGCTTATGGCTTCGGTCTGTTCCACCTGATCGGCGGGTTTGCCAAGTCGGCCACCAGCTTGATGCGTCAGTTGATAGACGCGGGCACGCTGTCCAACCTGCCCGGCGGTTTGAAGACACGCGGCCTGCGCATCAAGGGTGACGACACGCCGATCGCTCCGGGCGAGTTCCGCGATGTGGATGTGGGCTCCGGCACCATCCGCGACAACATCATGCCCCTGCCGTACAAGGAGCCGTCACAGGTTCTGATGACGCTGTTGGGTAGTGTGGTCGAGGAAGGTCGCCGCTTTGCCGCTACGGCCGACATGAAAGTGGCGGACATGGGTGCCAACGCTCCCGTGGGCTCTACGCTGGCGCTGCTTGAGCGCCAGTTGAAAGTCATGACCGCTGTGCAGGCGCGTGTTCACTACGCCCTGAAGGAAGAGCTGCAGTTGTTGGCCGCGATCATCCGCGACTACACGGACGACGAGTATTCGTACGAGCCGGACGGCGAAGAGGGCCCCAAGGCCAAAGCTTCGGATTACCGTCACGTGGACATCTTGCCCGTCAGCGATCCGAACGCCGCCACACTCAGCCAGCGCGTGGTGCAGTACCAAGCTGTGATCCAGATGGCACAGATGGCCCCGGACATTTACGACCTGCCTGAGTTGCACCGGGGCATGCTTGACGTGCTGGGGATCAAAAACGCTGACAAGCTGATCCCGCTTGAGGACGACATGAAGCCGGTGGACCCAGTGTCGGAAAACCAAGCAGTGCTCCGTGGCAAACCGGTCAAGGCTTTCTTGCACCAGAACCACGACGCGCACATGGCCGTGCACAACATGATGATGCAGGACCCCATGATTGCACAGGCGATCGGGCAAAACCCACAGGCACAGAAGATCATGGCTGAGACACAAGCACATATCTCTGAGCACTTGGGGTTCAAGATGCGCCAGCAGATCGAGGCCCAGTTGGGCATGCCTCTGCCGCCCGAGGACGAGAAGTTGCCGCCGCAGATCGAGATCGCGCTGTCGGCCATGATGGCCCAAGCCGCGCAGCAAGTGGTGCAGCAAAGCCAAGCGCAGGCGCAACAAGCTCAGGCCCAGCAACAGATGCAAGACCCGGTGTTGCAGATGCAGATGCAAGAGATGCAGATGAAGCAGCAGGAACTGCAGATGAAGCAGCAAGAAGCTCAGATGAAGATGCAGATGGCTCAGCAAGACATGCAGATGAAGCAGCAGAAGATGGCCATCGACGCAGCCGCCCTTGCCGACAAGCAAGAGCTGGAGCAGGAAAAGGTCAGCGGCCAGTTGGAGCTCGAATCCATGCGTGTGGGTGCTCAGATTCAGGAAAGCAAGGTCAAGATGGACGCAGCCGATCGGTTGGCGGGCATCAAGGTCGGAGCCGATGTGCGCAAGTTCGAGGAGCAACAACGTGCCGCCCGCGCCAAGGAACAGTTGGAGGAAGAACGCATCCGTAACGATGCGCTCAAGATTGGTGTCATGGGTCGTGCCCAAGACCAGCAGCTTCTCCTGAAAGACCGTGAGATGGCCCTACGCGCCGCGCAGGAGCTTGCCCGGGAACAAAAATCCGACGATGTCGGCAACTCTGAGGAACCCAAGTGATTCAAAACTTCGCACGCGTATTGCGCGAAAAAATACGCACCGACATGAACAACTACGCTGATGACTTGGCTGGGGGTGGATGTCGCAACTTTGACGAATACCAAAAACTCTGCGGAATCATTCAGGGTCTTGCGACCGCAGAGCGTCATCTCCTAGACCTTGCAGAGAAAGTAGAGCAATCCGATGAGTGAAATCATTCTGCCCCCGGGCATCACGCTGCCAAAACATATTCAGCCCATCGAGTCCCCGGACGAGACGGCGGATAGCGAAACCAAAGCAACAGCGCTGCCGGTCCCCACTGGCTACAAGCTGCTGTGTGTCGTGCCCAACGTCGATGAAAAGATTGCCGGTACAAGCCTCGACCTCGTTCGAGATGCCGCAACCTTGCGAGCTGAAGAACACGCCACAACCGTGTTGTTCGTATTGCGGGTTGGTCCAGACGCGTACAAGGACCCTGCCAAGTTCCCATCGGGAGCGTGGTGCAAAGAGGGCGACTTTGTGCTCGTGCGTACCTACACAGGTACGCGATTCAAGGTGTTTGGTAAAGAGTTCAGGGTGCTGAACGACGACCAAATTGAGTGTGTTGTGCAAGACCCTCGCGGTTTGACCCGCGCATAAGGAGCAGAAATGGAAGATAAGTACGAGTTTCCCGACGAGATCGAGGAAAAACAAGCTGCGCGGGCAACAGAAAAGCCCGCAGAGTCCGATGACTTCGAGGTTGAAATTGTTGACGACACCCCCACACAAGACCGTGGCCGCAAGCCGCTGGACCGTGAGGTGTCGGACCCATCCGACGACGAAATGGACAATTACACGGAAGGCGTGAAAAAGCGTATCAAAGAGCTGACCCACGCCCGCCACGATGAACGACGCGCCAAAGAGAATCTTTTGCGTGAAAAGCAAGAGCTTGAGCGTATCGCTCAGCACATGATGGAAGAGAACAAAAAGCTCAAACAGTATGTAAATACGGGTTCTGAGCAATACGCTGTTTCTGTCAAGCATATCGCTGAAAACGCACTGGATGATGCCAAACGTCAGTACAAGGCCGCGTACGAGTCTGGGGACTCCGATGCTTTGGTTGCAGCACAGGAGGCCATGACCGAGGCCAAGATGCGTTCGGAGGCCGCAAAAAATTTCAGGCACACCCCTTTACAAGTGGAAACGGATGAGGTACAAATACCCCATGCGTCACCACGGACGCCCCAAGTCGATGACAAAACACTGCGCTGGCAGGCAAGAAACCAGTGGTTTGGGGCTCAGGGTCACGAAGAAATGACCAGCTTTTCACTAGGGCTGCACCAAAAACTTGTGAATTCGGGTATTGACCCGCGCTCGGAAGATTATTTCGAGAGAATCGACTCTCGCATGAAGTCTACATTCCCTGAATTTTTTGGGAACGATGACCGGCCAAAGTCCGGCGATGGCTCCAAGAAGCCTTCCACGGTAGTTGCCCCAGCCGCTCGCTCGTCTGGCGCGAAAAAAATCCAGCTTTCCCCTAGGCAAATTGCTTTGGCAACAAAGTATGGATTGACCCCGCAGCAATACGCCGCAGAAGTACTTAAATTGGAGAAATCAAATGGCTGAAACAATCAACCGGAATCCCCGTGACCTCACGTCACGCGAAAAAACAACTCGTTATGTGTATACACCTGCGAGTGCACTGCCCGACCCGACACCTGAACCCGGAATGGTTTATCGCTGGATTGCGACACACGTTCTTGGTGAAGCCCAAAACACAAACGTATCTACCAAGATGCGTGAAGGTTGGGAGCCGGTAAAAGCAGTGGACCATCCCGAGCTCATGCTTGAGGGTAATGCGAAGACTGGAAACGTCGAACTCGGTGGCCTGATGCTCTGCAAAATGCCCCGTGAACGTGCGCAAGCCCGTGATGAGTATTACGCTAAACAAGCGCAAGCCCAGATGGAATCTGTGGATAACAGTTTCATGCGAAACAATGACCCCCGCATGCCACTTTTCGCTGACCGCAAGTCAACGACCAGTCGCGGTGGAGGTTTTGGTTCTGGTTCAAAGTAACAAGGAGTCCTTAAATGGCAACTACCGCTTCCCCCTACGGCCTGCGTGCCGTGAATCGTAACGACGGCATGCCTTATGCTGGCGCTACAAGTCAGTTCCTAATCAACCCTGCGGGCACTGGCACTAACCTTTTCTTCGGCCAAGTCGTCATCATTGACGCCAACGGCTATATCGCGTTGTCTACTGCCACTGGTGCAGACCTGACGACCAACAACCTCGGCGGCAATACTCTTGGCGCTTGGGGCGTGTTTGTCGGCTGTTCTTACATCAACGCACAAGGCCAGCAGATTTACGGTCAGTACTACCCCTCCGGCACAACCGGCGTGGTGACTGCATACGTGATCACTGACCCCAACGTCACGTTCCAAGCGCAATTGGATGGCACCACCACCCAAGCAGCTATTGGCGCAAACACCTTCTTCGCAGCCGTTCAGAGCACCAGCACTGGTTCTACCCAGACTGGCAACTCGACCAGCGCCTTGGAGTCCACGCTTGTGACCACAGCCGCCGCGTTCAAGATCATCGGTTTCGCTTCCCCAGTGACCGATGCCTTCCCTGACGTGTTGGTTAAGTTCAACCCCGGCGCTTCCGCCTTCACCAACGCCGTCGGCATCTAAGGAGCTAAACCATGGCTATTTCACGCGCACAACTGCTCAAAGAGCTGCTCCCCGGCCTGAACGCCCTGTTCGGTTTGGAATATGCACGTTACGGCGAGCAACACAAAGAACTGTACGAAACAGAGAAATCTGAGCGTTCGTTCGAAGAAGAAACCAAGCTGTCTGGCTTTGGTGCTGCACCTGTCAAGAACGAAGGCTCCGCCATCGCTTACGACAACGCGCAGGAAGCCTTCACTGCCCGCTACACCCACGAAACCATCGCTTTGGGCTTCTCCATCACGGAAGAAGCTGTGGAAGACAACCTGTATGACAGTCTGTCTGCCCGCTACACCAAGGCTCTGGCTCGCGGTATGGCTTACACCAAGCAGGTTAAAGCCGCTTCTGTGTTGAACACTGGCTTCGCTGGTACTGCCCTTGGCGGTGACGGTGTTTCTTTGTTCGGCGTTAACTCCAGCGCTGTTCGCGTTGGCCACCCTCTGGTGGGCGGTGGTGTTAACTTCAACAGCCCAGCCACTGGTGTTGACTTGAACGAGACTTCGTTGGAAAACGCAACGATCCAGATCGCTGCTTGGACTGACGAACGTGGCCTGCTGATTGCAGCCAAGCCTGTCAAGTTGGTTATCCCTCCATCACTGATGTTCGTTGCCAAGCGTTTGCTTGACACTGAGCTGCGTGTTGGTACTGCTGACAACGACATCAACGCGTTGAAGCAAATGGGCACCATCTCCGGTGGCTACACTGTCAACAACTTCTTGACCGACACAAACGCTTGGTTCCTGACCACAGACGTTCCAAACGGCATGAAGCACTTTGAGCGTACCGCTCTGTCCACTTCCATGGACGGAGACTTCGATACCGGCAACGTCCGTTACAAGGCCCGTGAGCGTTATTCGTTCGGCTGGTCTGACCCATTGGGTATGTGGGGTTCTTCAGGTTCGACCTGATAGAAGCGAAAAAGGGGCCTTGTGCCCCTTTTTCTTTTGGTGTATATTGAGTTCATTCCGGGGTTTTCCGGTGTATCTGACAGTCCCGGCTGACGACATGCAGACAGATACGCCTTATCGCATGTGAGGAAATCATCATGGCAACTACCACGTTCTCCGGCCCAGTCGTATCTCAGAACGGCTTTATTACCGGAACAGCTTCTTCCCCCGTTGTTGAAACCACCGCTATTAATGTGTCTGAGTCGTACGTTACGACTTCTGCCGCTACTGGCGACACACGTCTGTCTTATGAGCGTTTGACTTTTACCTCCACTGGCTCTGGCGAAACTTACCGTGCCTTGACTCGGGTCACAGGTGCTGGCGCTGCTACCGGCGGCACAGTCAACGGCGCACACATCAGCCTGTCCATCAACGGCTCCGGCACCATCTCTGGCGCGGGTAACGCTCTTCGCGCTACCTTGGGCGGTACATCCACAAACCCCGGCGGTACGATTGCAGCTATTCAAGCTGACTCCGACTTTGCTTCTGGTGGTACTTGGACCAACGCTTCGTTCATCCGCTTCACAAACAGCGGCACAGGAACTGTGGCCAACCTGTTCAACGTCCCCTCCGGCATGGTCACGGCCAATACCCAAGGCGCAGCTACAAACTCCTTGAAGATTGTGGACAGTGCAGGTACTGCGTACTACATCATGTTGACTACGACTAACAGCTAATATGCAGATCACCAAGGAATTCTTGGAGTCTGAGATTCGTGACCTTGAAACTGAAGCCCAGAAGGCGCAAACCTTTTTGACTCAGGCTCAGGCCACGATCCAAGCGTACAAGATGCTGATCAACAGGCTAGACGCACCAGAACCGGAGCAGCAACATGACGATGCAATATGATGTAAAACAAGGACACCTAAACCAAAGCGGTTTCTTTGTTCTTGGGCGCAACCGCGTTAAAGGCGTTTCTTTTTACGGTGGCGGCGGAACCTTGGTTTTGTTTGACACAACCACAGCCCCCGTAACTTCAAGCGTAACTTACGGTCGTAGCGGCACAACCGTGACGATTGCAAAAACTGCGCATGGGTTAACAACCGGCACTGTTGTCGGCATTCACTTTGTTAGTGGCACAGGTGGCGCTGCTACTGATGGAAATTACGCCATTACGGTAACAACCGCAGACGCATTTACGATCACAGACATCAACACTGGAACCATTACAGGTTCTCCAGCAGCACTTTATGTCAGTGGTGCAAATCGTTGGTTGTTGACCTACGAAACTCACGCGTCAGACGAATTCCAAAATGCCCCCCTTATTCCCGGTGAAGGTGTGTTGGCAGTAAACGGAATTTATGCCTACATGAGCGCAATTGACGGGGCGCAGGTTTATTATGGCTAAGACCGCTGCATGGACACGCAAAGAAGGCAAGTCCGAGAAGGGCGGCTTGAACGCAAAAGGGCGGGCGTCTTACAACAAGGCCAACCCGGGCAAACCCGGCCTGAAGGCTCCGCAGCCAGAGGGCGGCAAACGCCGCGACTCTTTTTGCGCCCGGATGGAAGGCATGAAGAAGAAGCTGACCAGCGAGAAGACGGCCAAAGACCCCGACTCGCGGATCAACAAATCGTTGAGGGCTTGGAAATGTTAAGCGCAAAACGGGACTGGGGGCGTGTGCCAAAAACCGCGAACACTGCCGGGGAATACCGCTGCAGCAAGTGCCGTGAGTGGAAGCTACCGGAAGCGTTTAACAAAAACAAGAACCAACTGTCGGGCCTAAACTACGCGTGCAAAAGCTGTTCACGAGCAGACACACGAAAGTACAATCTGCCCGCTAAGTACGGTATTTCTGCGGCATCTTTTGCTGAAAAACTGCTGGCACAAGGCGGAAAATGTGCGTGCTGCAGTACTGCGTTTTCGTTTGAAGGAATTCGAAATACGCGCCCGTGTGTTGACCATAACCACGAAACTGGCGAGGTGCGCGATTTGCTTTGTGGCCGCTGTAACTTGGCAGCCGGGAATGTTGCAGACAGTTCGCTAAAAGCGGAACAACTTGCGGCATACTTGAAAAAATGGAAGTGCTGACATGGAGATGATGCTCTGGAACGTAGCTCTGAGCGCCATTGTGGCGGTCATGGGCTTTTTGCTTAAAGGCAGGTTTGATGAGTTGGATCGGCTCAGCATTTTGCTGAACCGCACCCGCGAGGAAGTGGCGCGTGATCACATCACACGCTCCGAATTTCGGGCTGACATGCAGCAGTTGATGGACCGGTTTGACCGACTTGAGCGCAAGATTGACAACCTACGGGGCAACCATGCCCAGCACGAGTAAAAAGCAACACAACTTCATGGCGGCTGTGGCCAACAACCCAGCCTTTGCGAAGAAAACAGGCGTCCCACAATCCGTGGGCAAAGAGTTCTCCAACGCGGACAAGGGCCGCAAATTCAAAGAAGGTGGCGATATGAAAGAGTCCAAAGCAATGGTTGGTAAAGAGATGGCCTTTATGAAAAAGAAGGGCGCTCCAAAGTCCATGATCAAACACGAGATGGCTGAAGCTAAGGGTAGACCCTTTGCCAAGGGCGGCGTCACACGCGCTGACGGCTGTGCGACCAAGGGCCACACCAAGGGCACCATGGTCAAGATGGCTATGGGCGGCAAGGCTTGCTGACATGATGTCCAGTCGCGGGATGGGGAACATCTCCCCCTCCAAAATGCCCAAAGGCGTTAAAAAAGAGCGCCGAGACGACACCGACTTCAAGCAGTACGCGAAGGGCGGTAAAGTCAAACGCTTTGATGAAGGCGGGGAAGTGGACGCCCTAAAACGCAGCCCGCGTAGTGTGTCTGAAAGCGATTACGACACCAAGTTCAACGCGAAACCGTTGGGCGGAATGGTGTCCAAAGACCAAAAAGCTATTTTTGGCAGGCTGTCCGCTTCCAAGAAACTGGATCGGGACAGCGAACTCAGCGCATATTTGGATGCGGGGCTGTCGAAACGAGAAGGTGACCGTTTAAGAGCGAACCTTGGGGGCGTAGGGGTCAACTACACACGCCAGTTTGACGAAGGCGGCAAAGTCAATGCGGCTGGCAATTACACCAAGCCCAGTCTGCGCAAGCGGATTGTGAGCCAAGTCAAAGCTGCCGCAACGCAGGGCACCGGCGCAGGGCAATGGAGCGCGAGAAAAGCCCAGCTCGTGGCCAAGAAGTACAAGGCCGCTGGCGGCGGGTACCGGGACTGACATGAAAGCCCCTCAAAAATCCCTGAGCGATTGGGGCAAACAAGATTGGACGACCAAAAGTGGTAAAAAATCTTCTGAAACGGGTGAGCGATATCTTCCAAAAGCTGCGATCAAAAGTCTCAGCCCTGCTGAGTATGCTGCGACAACGCGTGCAAAACGTGCGGGCAAAGCTAAAGGGAAGCAGTTCGTAAGTCAACCTAAGACTATCGCAAAGAAAACAGCAGGGTTTAGATAATGGCAACTTCCGGCACTTCCGCATTCAACCTCGATTTAACAGAAATTGTTGAGGAGGCGTTCGAGCGCGTGGGTTCGGAGTTGCGCACGGGCTACGACCTGAAGACCGCCCGCCGGTCTTTGAACCTGATGTTCGCTGATTGGGCCAACCGTGGCATCAACATGTGGACGTTCGAGCAGGGCTCCATCAATCTGGTAGCGGGCACGGCCACATACAACTTGCCCACAGACACCGTGGACTTGCTGGAGCATGTGATCCGTACGGGCGCTGGCAGCGCTTCAACGCAAGCCGACCTGACCATCACGCGTATCAGTGTTTCTACTTACGCCACCATCCCCAACAAGCTGCAGCAAGCCCGGCCGATTCAGGTCTGGATTGAGCGTCTGGACACGCCGCGAATTACCGTTTGGCCAACCCCAGACGACTCGCAGCCCTACGTGTTTGTGTACTGGCGCATGAGGCGCATTCAAGACGCTGGCAACGGCATCAACACGATGGACATGCCCTTTCGGTTCATCCCCTGCATGGTGGCCGGGCTGGCGTACTATCTGGCCCTGAAGGTGCCCGGTGGGGCTGAGCGCCTGCCAATCTTGAAGCAGCAATACGACGAAGCGTGGCAACTGGCCAGCGACGAGGACCGCGAGAAAGCCGCAGTGCGGTTTGTGCCCCGTCAGATGTTCATTGGAAGCGGCACGTAAATGGGAAATCGGTTTTCCTCCGGCAAGAACTCGATCGCCCAGTGCGATCGTTGTGGGTTTCGCTTTAAGCTGACCTCCTTGCGCAAAGAGGTGATCAAGACCAAGACGTACAATCTCTTGGTCTGCGACTCGTGTTGGGACCCGGATCAGCCGCAGCTTCAGCTGGGTATGTATCCTGTGGACGACCCACAAGCGGTGCGCAACCCGCGCAATGACACGACGTACGTGACGGCCGGGCCAAACGCATCAGGCAACCTAACCGGTGGGTCGAGAGATATTCAGTGGGGCTGGAACCCGGTTGGCGGGTCCCGGTTCTTTGATGACGCATTGACACCAAACTATTTGGCGTTAAGCGT
>Ga0208975_1000931_pt1 | contig 13181 bp, 3 predicted proteins | sample GreLakmeER78MSRF_FD_187700 | JGI IMG/M metagenome (GOLD analysis project Ga0208975, IMG submission 187700) | Freshwater lentic microbial communities from great Laurentian Lakes, MI, USA - Great Lakes metaG ER78MSRF (SPAdes) | ecosystem: Environmental > Aquatic > Freshwater > Lake | place: Great... | reverse complement strand
AAGCTCTAACATCTCTGTAAAATGACCCAGCATATTCAGATGCTTTAGCCATATTACTTAAATTTTGTGCAACTACTTCTGTAGTTTTTAATCTTTTAACAGCAGCTAATGTTTCAGGTGCAAATATTCCAGCAGTCATTTTACCACCAGCTTTAGCAATAGACCAAAAATCTTTTGCTGTATCAAAACCTTTTAATCCATTCATCATTCCTCTTCCTGCACTATACATTCTACCAACTGAGGTAGCACTACCAATACTTCTTGCTAGTCTTCCAAGATTAGAGGCACTTCTTGCAGCTACTAATGGAGTAGCACCACCAAATGTTGCAACTTCTAAAGCAGCTAAAGCAACTTCTTCTACAGCTATACTACCTATAATACCAAATGTATATGCAGAGTTTAATAATAAATTATTAGTCCAAGCCATACCACCATCTCTACTTGAGTTACCAATTCTCATAGCATCTTCAAACTCATTAGCAGATTTTAAATCTGTTACCATTGATTCACCAGAAAACATAGCACCAATAGATCTATAACCACCCATAAATCCTGTTCCTGCCAAACTTCCAAACTGACCCCACATTCTACTCATATCATCATAGATGGTTGAGTTAGCATTATAATATGCTTCATTATCTGCATATGGTTTCCATCCTAATTTTTGAAATTCAGGATGCTCATAATAACGCATGAAATTACTTTGAACCATTCCAGTAAAAGTAGGAGCAGCTACACCAGTTCCAGGTTTTATATTTTTGTTAAAGTCTTGAACAGTAGATTTTAAACTTTGTTCCATCATTCTTTCAAATCCACCTGGTTCTCTTAAGTTAGGAGGATTTTGTTGAAGAACAGGATCAAATGTATTAGTAGATAATGTAGGCCTTCTTGCAGCAGCATTTGCATTAGATCTAATTCCACTACTATCAATCAAAGGTTTTAATGCATCAAGTTGTTGTAATTGAGCTAAATCCATAGTGCTCATAAGAGCATTATTTTCTTCACTATCAAACATGTCCATTACAGGTTGAAATGAATTATCTTTTGGAATAACACTTTCTGTAACTTGATTATCTATAATTGTTTGATCTAAACTGTTATTTTCAACTTGATTTTCCATGTATTAGTACCTGAATTATTTTTTGTAAATGTAGTAATTTTTAATTCTTTTTGCCTTTAACTGCAGAATTTCTATCATAATCTTGTAAGTTCATTTCTCTTTGGACTTCAAAATTTGATTCCATTTTCTTAATTTGAGCGTCAATTAATTCACCTGCATTAAAAGATCCAACTACTATTGGAACTTGTTGCCAATCACTTGAACTATATGTTCCATTAGGTTGGTAGGTATTATATTTATATGTAGCATAAAACTGATCTGTTCCTGTTTTAACAATTCTATATGTAGCAGTTGGTGTCATACCATCTACACCAGGATAATCATATTCTACAAATTTTTCAGGACTAGCTTCAATAGCTGATAATGTTTTTGAATAATATTGATTACTTGTAGCTCTTGGATTAATATCTTGTTTTTTGTCAAACACCATACTAATTCCATTACGTAATTGTTCTACTTCAGGTTTACTAAATACACCATATTCCCCAGTACCATCATCTTTTGCTGAACCTTTAACTTTAGTTGATAACCATTCATTAAATCCATCAAGAGTATATCCAGCTGTACCTTTACTACCATCTGCAGCAGCACCCAATGTTCCACTATAAGTAACTGTTCCTCTTGGAGCAATACCTGCATTATTACTACGTTTAGGATTACCTAACCAAGAAGTCATATCTGCCATAAAAACATTATATGCTTTAGTTGCTAGTTCACTATTAACTATAGACTTAGCATCTTTTTTATTTGATAAATCACCAAGTACCAACTTATAATCACCACCTTGACTATCTAACATATTTTTTTGTTGTACCATCTGAGCTAAAGTCATTTGACCTTCTTTTGTAGGAGATAGTGGATCTACAACTGCTCTATAAACAGGAGAAGTAGTCATATCAGAAGCACCAGTTTTTCCATATAAAAGACCTTTAAAAGTTCCTGTTTCAAACTTACCATATTTACCATCACCATGCCCTGTCAAAGCACTATTAGTTTTTGTTTTAATTTCATCATATACCATACCTGCTTCAGCTTCAATAGCACTCATATCTAATTCAGTAACCATTTGTGTACGTTCTTTTGTTTCACTACCACCTTGACCATCTCTAACTGAATAATATTGACCTGTGCCTTTTCTATAAGTATGCATATAGTTACTATTATTTGTACCTGTATCTACAGTCCAAGGTAAATTAATATTTTTAATTTTTCCTTGTGAAACCATTTGTGCAACTTTAGCAATATATTCTTTTTTAGAAAGTTCATGATTAAAACCAGATGCTTTTGTTTCATATATACCAGGCATACCTCCTTGTTCCATTAAAGCTTTTACGTTAGGATTATCACTTTTAAGTAATTCTACAACTCCATCATGTGTTCTTTTATAGATATCTGTTAATGTATTAATTGTTTTATCAAGTACTTTAACTTGAGTATTAATTCCTTGATCACCATATATTTGTGTATATAATTTTTTATAAGTATCTGATTTAGCTTTACCAGGATACTGAGCCATTTGTTTTGGATCATTTAATATTGCAGATTGTTGATCATATAATGCTGTTATATCATCTTTATATTTATAAACACCACCTTCTTTTGTACCAAGTTTATTTTTTATCTGATCAATTGTTCCTGTAAAATTCTGACCTTCAACTTTAATAGTATATTTTTGAGTGTCTTTACCACCAACATCTTTATCTCCAGCAGGTTTTAAAAATGTTAATATACTAGTAGCAGCATCAAGTTGTCTATCTCTAGCTGCAGTTCTTAATTCAGTATACTGTTTGCCTGCCATTAAATTCATATCTACATTTTCATCCGGTAATCCATCAGCACCCATTGGAAATTCTGAATTTACAGCAGTACCGGCAGAGGGTGTACCAGCTACTAATGCATTATATAAAGGATTTTCAGCTGGAATTTTTCCTTCAGCTACCTTTAAGTCATAATCAATTTGTCCTTTTATATTAGCTAACTCAATTGAATTTTGATGTTGCTGCTCAATTTTAGACATATCAAATTGAAATTGTTTTTGCTGTTTAGCAAATTCATTTTCCCTCATTGTATACTCCATATCTCTAGCACCATATTCTTGAGCAGCAGCCTGCATTTCTTTTGATATATTATTATGCATCAAAAGACTATATGCTTTATTTAATGTGCCTTCAAAATCTTTTACGGGAGCATTGCCTATTTTTTGAATTTTAACTTTTGCATCTAATGCAGCTTTCATTGCTTCATAAGATGACATTTCACCTTTCATTGCTTTATCATCATCTGATCCTGGAACAACACCATTACTAGTTCTATAGTTATCCCATCTAACATTTACATCTTGAGCAGTAGCTAAAGCTTTAATATCTTTCTTTAAATAATATTCATTTTGTTGATTTATTCTATTGATAGTTTCAGATGCCCAAGCAGCTTGACCCTCTTCTTTAGTTGCAAACATTCCTTTAGCCATACCTTCTGCAGCAAAATCTCTACCTCTTACAAAAGCTTGATTTAGATAATGTCTTTGTATTCTAGGATCATCTAATAAAGCTTTCTGAATATACTGTAATGCAGCACCTGTAACTAAATTACCATTCTGCTCTGTAATAATCCAATCAGTGTTTACTGAACCATCAGGATTTACACCATAATGATTAATCTTCATTTTTAAAGGTGGTTTCATTTCACCTAAAATCTTTTGAGACATCTCCATTATGTTAGCATTCTCAGTATATTTCTGTAATGGCATTTTCATTGCTTTATCTGGAGAAGCATTTATAAAATCTTCCATATGATATTGCAAACCCTTTACACCATCAGATGAATATCTACCCCTCATTTCATCATCTGCATTACCCATAAGTCTATTTGCATAAGCCATTTCATTATTATAATTAGTGGTATGCATTATATCACTAACTATTAAATCATCTTCAAAGAATGGAGCAAACACTGCTTTAGCAGAATCAACATTTTGTGCCAATGATAAATCCAACCCTGAAATCTTTTCTAAAGAAGGGGCTAATTGATTTATATATTGATCTCTTTGTTCTTTGGTATCTTTTCTAGATAAATCTGCATAGACTACTTTATTGTAAAGATCATTAGTTGCCTTCCAATTAGTATTATATCTATCCTGTCTAGTATCAAGTACAGCAGACAAAAACTTATAGTCTGGTGTAAATGATTTAATATCCGGTAAATATGTTTCTGCTCCTGGTACGTATGTTGCCATAATTGTAAATTACTAAAATTTATTAAGTTTAACAAGATAAATCATAAAACTTTTAAAGTTTATGCTCCCATCTTTCCTGTATAGAATGGTACTACCATCCTTTTTATTTCTTTTCCTGATTTACCTTGATATGTTGGATAACCTATAGGCATGCCATTTTTTTTCAATTCTGCTTGCGTATTAGTTATATCAGGAGTTTCATTAGCACCTAAACCAAAATACATTTTTGCAAACCATTCATCTACTTTTGTATCAGCTGGTAGATTCTTTTTTAACTTAGTATAGTCATTTAAAAATTGTTCTTGTCTATCTGGTTGTGGTTTTACTTTTTGAAATGCCTTATTACCTTTAAATCCAATAGGACCTCCTGTTGTAGGATCAATTGCATAGTTATCATACAATGTATTTAAATTATATGTATTAGCTCTATTAGTAAGTGCTGTATTAAATAATTCAGCTTCTTTACCAATTTTCCAATTTAAAAAGTTATCATGATTCTGCAATGTTTTTTGTGTATCATCATAAACCTTGATATTTCTATTTTGATTAATATTATCAACTTGCATATCTAATTGTGCTTGCATTGGAGCTACATTATTCATTATAGCAACATTATTCATATTAGTTTTATTGATACCGTCAGAAATTATATCCATACTTCTACCCGCAAAGTCTGAATTAGCTACAGCTTGTGGTCCACCAACAGCACCTATTGCTGTAGCCATAGTATTTTGAGTTGCTAATGCAGCATTTGCTTTACTTCTCCAATCATCTAATACATAATCTACTTTAGCTGGTGCAGCATCTGGTGCCCATGGTAAATATAAATTATCATCAACTAAACTTAAAGCATTTAGATTATTTTTATCTTGTGCCCAGAATTGTGGATTAGGTGGTATATATTTTTCAACCGGTGGTATTTCTAATTCTGGTCTTTTTTCTGGTGGAACATCAACACTAAATGAAACATCACCAGGTTCTTCAGGATTAAGTCTAAAACGTGGAGCATTAAAAGTATGCAATCCTAATTTACTATCAAAGTCTGTTCCTTTAACATAACCTTTACTTCCTTTTTCTCTCCAATAAGGTATATATCCTGTATCATCACCAAATGCATCAATATGTTCTTGTCTTCTTTTTGCTTCTGCCTTTCTTTGAAAGTCTCCCCATTTAGGATCATCAGGATTTTCATAATTAAATCCCGGTATTGTTTCTATAACATCACCCCATCTATCATAAAAATCTGCTTTAGATTCTGGCTTCATAATATCATCTGAACCATATGCACTAGCACCCATACCTTGATGTTCAGGTCTAGTACCTTCTGATAATATACCAAATTTATACATACCAATATCACTTCCTTGAATTGCTTTTTCTTGACCTGAAAGATCTTCACCATAAATAGAAACAGAACCTGTACCTTTTTGATTTCCACCAGAAATTTTTTGTTTTCTTTTATTAGCTTCTTTTTCTGCTTTAAATTTTGGATCATCAGGAACAATCCTTTTAAAATTATAAGTTTGCTTACCATCTACAACAGAACCTTTTATAACTTCATATTTACCAGAATCAATCATCTTCTGTGCTTCTGCATATTGAGGATGATCTTTAGGAAGGGGGTTAACAGGTTTTTCTTTACCATCCTCATACATATCTATTTCTCTACCATATCTTGCCATTCCTTGATTAGGATCACCCATAGCCATAACATCTTGATCAGCCATAGCTAATTGTTGTTCTTGCATTGAAGGATCTTCAAAAGATTGTTCTGGTTGTTGAGTTTGTTGTTGATCAACCTGAGCCATCATTTCTTGCAACTGTAATAATTGTTGTTGTTGTTCAGGAGATAAAGCAGCAAAAGCTTTCATCTGAGCTTGCTTCTTAGTAATGTTTTCTACTTTAGCAGTAAACTCAATTGGATCTTCTCCAATAGAAACTAAGTATGGATGAGCTGCTAAAGGCACCCCATCTTCAAATTTCTTTTTAAGTTCTTGACCAAATGCTAATTTAGATAATCCCATCATATTTTTCTTTAACATTAACTCAGAACTACGTGCAGTTATTTCATCAGCAAATTGATCTTGCATAGAACCATAGTATTTATTAAGTTCATATCTTTTAGATACTTGAGCAGGAGTCATTTTTAATTTGGTTTCTATACCATACTCAGCTAACTCATCTTGATTAAATCTCATTTTATCTGTATCAGAATAAATAAAAGATTGTTCTGGTAAAAACATTGGCACACCACCTTTAGAGTGTCTTGGTCCTGTTATATTATATAGACCAAATTGATTGTCATTGTTTAAATCAGTTAACACAGTTTCACCACCTTCAGCTTCAATGTTTGCTTTGTCCCTAGGTACACCAGATAAACTATATCTTACAGATTCATCTCTGGTAGTATTCATATTGGAATTATTGTAATAATCCTGTGGTAGGGTAACCAATCCATAACCAGCTTGATCACCAGTTACATAGCCACCTTGTCTCATCATTTGTTCTTCTTCTATTTTACCATTAACTAATTTAAAGCCTGCAGGTAAACTATTTATTTTAATTTTTGCCATAGTTATAATATTTCAATGTCAGCTCCCGCTGCAATTAATTTTGCTAATAAATTTGAATCAACATTTACAGTATTGTTTTCACCACCATATTTGCCAAAATATAAACCTGTTGTTCTATCTCCTTCACTACCTGCAGTTCCTGTATTAACATCCCACAAACCTCTTTTATTAAAGGGATCTTCTGCGGTAGCATATTGATTATCAGCAACTAACTGATTAAAATTATATTCTTTTGCTTCATTATACTTTTTATCTCTAAACCAATCATTAACAACATTTGCACCTTTCACTGCAAAGTTAGACAATTTTCCATAACCTTGTACTACAGGACTATCAGCTAGTCTATTTAAACCACCTTCAAATTTATTTGTTCTCTTTACTTTTGGTGGTTCAAATGATGGATCTGTTGATGCTGCAGGTTGTTCAAATATTGTTGGTTCACCTACTTGAGGAGTAAACATGTCTTGCATTTGTTGTTGTTGTGGTGTAGCACCTAATGCTGGAGTTTGACTTTGTAATTGAGCATCAGCTACAGCTTGTGTATCTTGAGCATAATTAGTTGTACCCATACCACTAAAGTAATTATTTATACCTTGCTGTTGCGTTGGGTTATAAAAAGAATTTAGATCACCCAATCCTGCCAACCAATTAGGAGGACCTACTTGAGCTTTGTCTAAGTCACCTCCATATTTAAATCCTTGTATAAGATAACTGTCATATTCAGATTTAAGTTGCTCTTGGCTTTTACCTTGGTTTCTTACAACATCTCCTGTAGCATACCAATCTTTAAATGATTTTTGTGATTGATTGGGTGGAGTACTAGAAGGTGTAGCAGCCATTATTGGTGGTTGAGTATTAGTCATACCTGGAATAGATTGACCATTGTCTCCAGTAGGTATCATTGATTTTTGACCAACTTTATTATTACCCATATATGTATCATATTCATATGGATTTTTTGCACCAGGTAAATAAGACATACCACTACCAAATTTATCAATACCCATTCTAACACCTTCTGGATCATCTTTACCACCCATGATCATAGCTCTAGTATCTGGATCCATAGCACCTATAGCATTATAATCTTTACCTGCTATTGCATTTTTTTGAGCTGGTGAATCATAAATTCTTTCATCTATAGGTCTACTGCTAGTAATAAAATTATAATCATTTACACCTACATCATAATTAAATCTTGAGTTATCTAATACATCTTTATTATATTGATCAACTGTTCTTAAATTTCCTTTACCTTTTGATGTATTATATAAATCAGTGTTGTCTGCCATATATTTATTTGGATCATTAGCATCTTGAGTAATTTCATAATTATAATAATCACCTCTAGTTGCATCTCTTATCCCTGCTTTTTTCTTACCATCTCTAAAGAAACCATCTTTAACACCATCTTTATCTTGATCTTTACCACTTAAAAATTCTTTATAACCTCCATAAGCAACAGCAGCTGCTTTACCTAAACTAAAGTTATCATTTGAATATTCAAATTCTATTGGATTTATATACAATGGAGCTCTTTGCCAATTCATATCTTTATTAACAGATACATTATTGACTGCACCTACTTTACCTTGAGGAGTACCACCCATATCATACTGTTCACCACCCTCTTCTTTTTTCCAACCAGCAGCATTCTTAGCAAAGTTTGCCATCTTAACTACAGCTGGTGGATATTCATCTTTATTTGACATAACTTTATTTGCAGCATCTTGAACAGACATACCACGTGCTTGAGCCCATCTAGTAAACTTACCTTCATTTTCAGCTTTAATTTCTATTCCTGATTTACCCATAGACATTCCAGGTTCTTGCGTTTCTTTTGCTGACATATCATCAGAATGCATGCTTTCATCTTCAGTTAATTCTTGTGGAGTTTTATTTACATCAGCAAGATTTGGTTCACCACCAACTACTTCTTCTACTGGTTGACCTTGACTCATTTGTTCAAACAAAGACATGATATCATTTTCTTCAAAACCATTCATCATCAAAGCCTGCCCAATAGTTTGTTGATCCACTTGTTGTTGAACTAAAGCCATAACAACTTCTGCAGGATTTTGTCCTTTAGCTATTGCTTTAGAAATAAAATCTGAAATTTGTTGTACAGCAGGATCTATCTGTCCTCCTTTTTGCATTAAACTTATTTTGTTTACTTTCACGGTGCTTACATTATATTATTAATATACAAATAAATCAATAGATTTACTAATTTTTGAGGTTTAAGAATTGCCTACAATATGAGTCATTATGTAATTTGCTGCAGTCATTCCTAATTCTTTTGCTTTACTATAATACATTCTATTTAGTTTATCATAGTTTTTTACTGCTTCTGTTTCATTTTCAATATTACCTTTTATATAATCTTTATACATAGTAATATTACCAGAATTTAATTGACCACCAAATTCTTTTTTATTAATAATAGCACCTCCCATTTTCTTCTCTTTTGGTAATCTATTGTATGCCATCATTAATGGTCCTGGTTTTGATTCACCTCCATCTTGTTTATATTGTGTTGCACCTAAACCTAAACCTAAAACACCTGTTCCAATAGTAGAAAAAGCTTTAATTTCTCCTTTACCTTTTTTAAATTTTTCTGGTATATTAAACTCATACCAAGTATTACCTTTACTATCTGTAACTATTTTAGGTTCTTCACCAAATAGTTTTTTAATAGTTTTAGGTTGTTCTGCATATTTTTTAAGAATAGTTGTCTGACCTGGATCATAAATAGGTTTAGTAAAAGTACCAGATTTATAAAGATCATATATTTCTTTAATGGCTTTTATTTCTTCTTTATTAGCATTAATTATTTTTGGATTATTTTCAGACATTATTTGAAAAAATTCTTCAAATGAGTTTGATTTATCTAATATACCTCTGGTATTAGGACCTAGTCTATCTTGTGTTACAGGTTTATATCCTTGTACTTTAGCAGCAGTTTCAGATGTAGGTAATCTAAGTTTATTTATATCACTTCTCTTACCTGCATAATCTACAAGTTCTTGTAAATATCTTTCTTGATGATTTTTATCTAATAAAGACTTTTGAGTAAAATTTTCTATTGTAGCTTTATCTAATTGTAATTCTTTATCAGCTATATCAAAAACTGATTTAAATTTTTCTTTTTCATCTCCCATTAAATCTGAAGCATCATCAGCATAAGCTTTTGTTCTATTTAATTTTTCAGTAGCATCATCTATATTTTTAGGCATACTTCTATGAGTACCCTGAAAAGCATCAGATTGTATTTGTGTTACTGTTAATACATTAGGAGATTCTTTGTCTATTAAATAATGAGCATGTCCAAGTGTTTCATCAGGATTACCATGAGCAGAACTACCTCTACCAAATTTACCTTTATTACTCAATACAAGAGTTTGGTTTTCAATGACATCTGAAGTTAGTTCATTTATTGTTTTACCATTTACATTACGGGTAATAAACTCAGGTTCTTTATAGCCTAATCTATTTATACCATAATCACTTGCATAATCTACAAATTGTCTTTCTAAAGGAATAAGTTGGTCTTGAACAGTTTTTCTAAACTCATTAAAATCTATTTTTTTAGGTATAGTTTCTCCTAATCCTTGTTTTATTAATGCTACTTTATCAACACCTCCTGATTCTTTTGCTATTATAGCAAGTGCTTGTTCTGTATTTATTTTACCTGTTTTATCTACTATTTTAGAAATAGCTTCTCCTTCCATTGTAGATTGTAAATGTAATCCTGGAAGTTCTTCCATTTGCCAAGGTTGTTTTACTACATCATCTACAGAAGAAGCTACATTAGGAGAACCTGGTAATTGTTTTGGTACTTCTTTATATCCTTGTAACCAATGTTCTTTATATAATTTAACATCAGTAATTGATGGAAAATCTTTAGTTGTAAAATAAGGAGCACTATCTGGATAACTTGCTATATTTTGTGAAGTAACACTTTTTGCAGTAGGAAGTTTATCTTTAGGGATTTCTGCTATATATTTTTTTGAATCCTTTGGTTCAATAAATCTCCAACTATCATCAGTAGCAAAAGCGTCTCCAACACCTTTACCCTTATCTGCTGCGTACATATTTGTATGTCTTATGTCATCTGTAACATACAACATATCATAATTTTTAGTGGGTCTAATAACTCCACTTTCTAATGCATCATCCAATCCACTTCTTCCTATTCCCCTATAATAAGCTTCTGGATTAGCTTTAAATGCCCAAGGATTAATTTTATATGTATTAGATAATACTCCAGATTCAGTACCTAAAAATTTACTTAAATCTTTAGCTTTACTAAAAGGTAAGCCAACAAAGTTTAATGAGTTCATACCAACATCAAAAGCAGCATCACCTATATTACTTTCTGTAGGATCATCATAAGCTCTGCTCATACTTTTTCTAGTAAGACTATTTGGGTCACTAAATTCATTTATTCCTTGAGCTCCAAAATATGCATTTAGTCCACCAGCAACATAAGGATTAGCTAATGTTGATGCAACAGCAGGAGCCATCATTGGAGCAGCAGCAGCTAAGGGAGCTCCTATTGCTACAGCTTGTGCTACTGTAGATACATTATTTGGATTATCCATCCATCTAGTTCTACCCATTTCATCAGGTGTTCCATACCAAGAATCTTCTAATTTTAACTGATCTTCTTCAGTTGTTCTAGTAGCTTCTCTATCATATGATTTACCAAAGCTATCATAGAAATCCATAAAACTAGCATCTGAAATTTTTCCTTCTTTATATAAAGTTCTTAAATCATCTACTCCAGTAGCATTTAATACATCTGATACTTTAGCTTTTTTATAATTTTCAGGATTATATTTTTTTAATACATTCAGAGCCTTAGATGCTTTATCATAAGCTTTTTTTTCTTCATCTAATTCTTTCTTATAAGATTGAATTTGATCTTTTAAAGAAATAATTGAAGAAGTTCCTTCTGCACTTTGCTTTTGTTTTTCTAATCCTAAATTATATCTATGATCATTATAAGCTTTTTTTACTTGCTTTAACCTATCTATTAATGAACCTTGAAGTTTTATTTTTTCCTGGTTTCCATAAACAGTTACTTCATTTAGATCTTGTACTTTGTCAGGTGGGTTGTCATTTTCTCCACCATATTGTTCTTCTCTTAAATATGCAGTATTTCTACTTTCTATAGTTGGTAGATTAATATATCTTTTTTTACCTGGTTTAATTAAATCACCATAACTACCAGGTTTTCTAAACCTTGGTAATCTATAAGGTATTTGTATACCATTCCAATCTATATTATATTTTCTTTTATCTACCCATTCCATAGCATTTTCTGTATCAGGACTACCAGGTTCTAAGTATTCTGATTCAACTTCTTCATTAGGTAGTTCTAATTCTTCTTCATTTATATTATTACCTTGTAATTGATAATTTTGTTGTTGTATTAAACTAGGTTTTAAAATTGGTAAATTTAATATTTCTTCTTCTTTAATTGGTTCTTCTTCTTTATTATAACCTAATAAATAATTTGAGGGTTTTTCATAAATTGGATAAAAATGTCCCCCACCAGGATGTCCTTTATAACCTATTGGTTTAACTGAAGATTTATCCATCATTTTTTCCCATTGATCAAAATAAACCATTGATTCTTTTAAAGATGGAATACCTACATCAAGACCGTTTTTAATTAATGTTCCAGTACCATATGACATCATTGGGCTAAATCCATGTTTAGGTATAGATTCAAAAGTTTTATAATATTTAGCTTTAACTCTTGGGTTTCCATACTTTTCAGTTATAGCATCCTCAATAGCATTATGATAGTTAACTCTAGAAATATATTGATTATATAATTTTTGTTGTTCTTTTTTTGATATATTTGATTTTGCTAATTCTTCTTCACTATATACTATTTTTGTATTTTTAGGAATAATTTTACATTCAGTTCCTGTCCAGTATTGTCCTTCAGGACAACCACCTTCTTTAGGAGAAAAAATTATTTTTTGTTCTGACTCTCCACCTTCTGCATAATACTTTGAGTTAGGATCAAATACTTTATTCTTTCTAGACTTAGGTTTTGCAAATAAAAAATTTTGTGTAAAAAGTTTATTAGTTGCACTAAGGCTTCTTGAGTAGCCTTTAGAATTTTTTTTATTAGGTAATCTTAAAACAGAACCACCTTTACGCATAAAATCTTCAGGTTGTTCTAACTCAGGTTGCATTCTATAGTTAGTAGTAATTTCTTCTCCAGGATTTAAATCTT